>Ga0209629_10003939_pt1 | contig 10837 bp, 11 predicted proteins | sample TergutCu122P5_FD_187286 | JGI IMG/M metagenome (GOLD analysis project Ga0209629, IMG submission 187286) | Cubitermes ugandensis P5 segment gut microbial communities from Kakamega Forest, Kenya - Cu122 P5 (SPAdes) (version 2) | ecosystem: Host-associated > Arthropoda: Insects > Digestive system... | reverse complement strand
AGTTGCTAGCTACCTTCCACCATATAGCTACATAATAATAATATAGTTGTGTTTGACTACTTTATCCACTCTTTATATACTGTAATTAACACACAACGGGGATACCACACCTTAAAATTAGGTATGGAACACCTTCCACAGTGCCTGAATCCCCATACAGTACATACAAAAATCCAACAGTCAGGCATATACAGATAGCCATAAACACACTTCCTCCTCTACACTCCATGAGCTCCAATCAATGTCAACATAATGATAATACATAAGCACACCTGTCTTCTTGAGTAAAAAGCCTCCAGTGGACATTTGCAACACGTTAACTACTACACACATCTCTGTACCAAACAACACAATTATTCATTGTTACAGATGATAACAAAACAACCGGCCTTGTGCAAAACCCAGTCAGGAGAAACAGCCCTCCCAATGCATGAACCCAATCAGAAACCCACCTGCCAGGGAGCAAACAGTTTTATACAATTTCACATTTACCCATGAGGTTAATTTACTGTATTCACACTTTCTCACCAACACAACTGGTTTTTATAGGTTAGTAACACGAAGTTATCATGGATGATTTCCATTAGACATATTACAACAAACACTATCCGCAAGAGAACTCCTGCCACATTTACAACAAACCTCCACCCACTGCTAGAAATTAACATATTACAAAAATAAAAATTTTTGGAATGGGTTCAGATCTCAACCTTCCATATGAAATTATAATATTACAGAAGCTACATTTTCTTTATAATACTGGCCTGATGATGACTGATTGATACAGTTCAAACACGTAGTCGACCATTCTAAAATAAAGTGCTGAACTATATTATGTTAGATGGCCCCTTCTTTCCTAATAGTTTATCTCAAACACAATAGGATGAAAAACATCAAAATCAAAGCCTGTAAAATGTATTACACATTCAAATGATATTTACACTCTTGTAGTACACTCATCTTGTTATAAATATTATATATGAATATACAATATTTTTCTTTCTTTTTATTTACTACCTGGACAGTGTGTTTTGATCAGGGATATTTAAAAATTCTGACTTACATGAACATCCTGATAGTTGATACCATAGCACTGAGGATTAATTTTCATTCTAACAAACAGGTAAGTATAGCTCAACCACTGCACAGCTTCATCAACATTCGAAATTGTTCCAAGTGTCACCTTAAACACAAAAGCACACATAAGTCCTGCAATGCACTTCTTGTAACATAAACTGAAATATGATTTATATCATAACAATCATCAGTACATAAAATACAATTATAAAGTTGGATTGGCCAGATGAGGCCTGCTCAACACTGCATGTGATGCAGGCAATTTTGGCACAATTTGGTCTGCATGCATGCAACATTAAATTCAATACACAAAATGAAGAGTATGTATATGTACAATTATATAATATTGCATGTCTACAAATGCTGACAGAGCTATTTCAATCCCGACACAAAACTACCACCAACACGCTAACAATAAGATTTTGACTGTGTCATTAGCAGTAGTTATCTTGCATAGCTTGCCAGGACACAGGTGGAATTTCATTTGCATTCTCTCTTGGCTTTACCATAAAAGGATTAAATGACATCTCCTCCACAGGCAAAGTGACACTGAGTTGCAGGTATATTGCCAATGAGCTCTGAGTTGATTAGGCCTGGGCTAGACTGTCCAAAGCTGGGTGCCAGCTCATAAATCTGTTCTTGTAAGCCAGTGATTGACATATTAAAATACATTGGCAACATGTAACTATAACATCAACAGTTACATTACCTAACTTACATATATGTGTACAGGTATTTACAGGACGGTAAAAGCACAGGTTACACAGACAATGTGTATACTAGTAAACATCAGTGGTTCTTCAAGAGGGTAACTTGTCCAGAACATTATTAATCATATATCTGTGGGTATGTTGCTATGCACAGTCTCCATAACTTATTTTTCTTTTGGATAACCTTTTCTACATAGATCTATAACTGCGGGGAAGAGAGTTATTTTTCTGCTCATAAATGAAAATATACTTGGATCAAGGAAACAATGAACACGAATGATGAGGAATCAAGTTCACCACCTGCTCCCACACCCTTCCTGCACTACAACCCTAACCCCCTCAACAACACCCGTAACACACCAAAAGCAGAAAGGGATGAGGTGCAAATGATAGTCAGCATACAAGATACAAGAGACTCATGGTAGGCACAAGGGAAGGCACACTGACATAGCTGATAAGAAGATGTGTGGGGGGGATAATCTGTGTTCATTACCTCCCTGTCTTGACTCCAGTCCAGTAAACAGAGTCTTGATTTCGAATGTTATAAGACAAAGTGGCATGGAACAACATACACTCTACATTAGACAACGGCCACAAAAACTTACGTGTATGAAAGATTCATAGTCAAAATATACAATTTTCAGAAATTAAACATGATAGGGCAATCAGGTTGGTCAAAGAATATGTTTATATGGCACATAATTTCATGACTGAAAACCCTACAAGACTGTGATTATTTAAATCTAATTTGTCACCAAGTAACTATCATCAGCTACCTGGGCTGAAGGAAAATCTTTGTAGCTATGAGTTTGAAGACAATGGTAAATTGGAAACATTTCTGACATTATAGCTGACAAAACAGGGCACAAAGACTTCTATCAACAGGGAATATGAAAGCCCATCCCATGATAAGATAAATGCCTCACTTGCAGCGAGACCGAGCGGAAAACATGCATCTCAATACCTGCCAGGACCCTTAAGAAGGACTTCCCTTCCTACTGACCACACTGTGTTGTGTGACTTCTTTCTTTTCCCAAAACTCACAATGATGTTAAAGGTAAGGCAATTCATGATTTAAACAAAACTGTAGGCCACACCTGTCAAGTTTCAAATAAAGAACTTCATAAAATGATTGGAACGGTGGCACAATTGCTGGTATTGCTGTATGAAGTTCCAAGCAGACTACTTTGAAGTGCAGAACACTGATTAGAAGGTGCTGTTGTTATAGAAAAATAAATTTAGTCTGGAAACTATATGATCACATCACATAAACAACATCATGCAGGATATAACAAGGGTTGTTTGAGTGCTTGAGTCCATACACTACTCTCCTTTTCACAAGTTTCTGAACAATAAAGACTAGGCTCTAGCACATTGGTATGAATATACAGTTGTCAAATATCACTTAAATCTCTGTTGGTGGATGCACAGTCTTGGAAGTATTGGGTTTTCACTGACTATTTACATAACTAATCCTGCCACCAACACTCCAAAGTCACTACACACTAACCTTAATAAGGCATTGCAGGGTCTATCAAAATATGTGATATAGCTAAACATGTGGTGCAGATTCAGCCGTAAAACCAGTATGAAGTAATGTGAAAATCTGACACACACACACACACACACACACACACACACACACACACAAAATTAAAGGCAGCAAGGCTCCATAAACAGAAATTCAATGTACTATGTCACGAAAATTCAATTGCCAAAAGACTCGCAGCATGCTTCATACACATACTTTTCACATATGTTGAGTTTCAAGGTTTTAGCAGTGTTACAGCTCAGAATTCCATGTTGCTGGGACTGGGATATGATGCTGCAACACAGGGTAATTCAATCCCCATACTTCAATGAAACATACTGCCTCCATCTTCAGAGTCCAGGTCTCAACGATGAATAAAGCATGTTCGTGTGAAATGTGGAGATCCAATTAACCCATGACGCACCATCACATCCCAGAAGAACAGAATCCTAATTTCTCTTAACTTGCTTGTACAAGTGGTGGCCACATTCCAGGGATGTACAATTTAGCACACATACTAGAAGAGATGTATTACTTAACCACTTTAGGTTCATGTTGTTTAACACATGACACTGTACTAGATACATTTTACTATGCTGAATACAAAAATTCTCAGACTCAGTCTGACATTGGACAATGAACTCTGCAATCTCGGAACGAGTCCAACAGGTGGTTCTCCATACTTGAGTCCATTTATTTGAAAATATGACACATCAGTGTAGCCAACAGAATTTCCTTTATTTAAATTCTGAATCAACAGTCAGCCCCATTAAAGAATGGATTATGTCACAGTATAAATGAATGTCAAATGTCCTATTGTTTACTTTACTCATCTAGTTTGGAAAGGCTAGGGAGACAGTTGGTCTCCTATGAACTATTTCTAAGGAAGAAAGCAAGAAGAATTTACTTATTTGGATGAATATCTGAAGTTCAATACAAATGGTGGTGAAATAATAACACAAACTCTAGGTGCAGGGATAGAGTTTTCATCTAAAATTTACTATACACAGGCCATAACGAGATGACCCTGGATGATAGGGATTACTAGTGCTTGACGCTGCCTCCTTTCTATTGCTACATTCCCCTCCAATACCTTTGGCATATACAGTATCAACCAGCATACAGTGCTTATTGCTACTGAAAGTTATCAGCAAAAACATCCCTATGAACATATGCAGTACTCTAGAAGTGAAAGCAGAACATCTTAAAGCAGCTGTGGAGTGGGTCTGTGGACCTTCTTTCCATAACCCCTGTACACACAAAAATTAATGGAAGCATGGTGTCTTTATCAATTTTATTTCAGCTTTGCTGAAGGATTTTATGTCCTCACCACAAACCATGAACAGCGGCAAGAATAAAAATGAAACAAAATGCATATACTGACTCGGTCAAATAGGTAAAGGTGAAGTTATCCTTGTGCACACCATGAGGGAGTAGAGGTAATGCTATGTGCATTCTTAAACCTCAACACTAGATGGTGTAAGTGGTCAGCTTTATGACCCTGTCTTTTTATCCCTTGTACCCACTGAGTTGGCATCAGAAATGGTCTCGATATTTTTAAAAAAAGTTTCTTGACCCTCCTAGTGCTGAAACTTCAACTCCCAGGTCATTTAGCCTACAGCCCAATCACTGTGCTGACTACACAAGCCCAGCTCCTGATTCAGTCAAGTACAGAACTGTGATGTGACATCCAGAATGTTAAGACAGAGAATCTGAACAAATTACAAGAAAACACCATACCTTAATGTAACAAAGCTCAGTACTTTACCTCAGCATTGAGATTATCAGCTAGACAAGCAATAAAATTGCTTTCAATAGGGAACTGATTGGTCAGAAGAGACAAGTAATGACTCAGTTTGTCATGAGATGTGATGATAACTCCATGGCCAGACTTGTCAAACTGTGGGCGACCAGCTCGTCCAAATATTTGTAATACATCCAAAATCCCCAAGTCAACAAATGAGCCATGCTTCGCATCATAGATTTCTGTCCCCTTAAAAACAACAACATGAAAAATTACAGTAAACAAAAATAACTATGCTATTTTTATGAATTGTCTTACTGTATTGTGATGAGACAAAGCAATTTTAAAACAAAACATGAACTGCAGTATACATAAGAACTATGTTGTTTTTTATGAAGAGTCATTTTATGTGACATAAGATATGAAGGTGAAAATATAACAAATAGAATTAATCAAGAGGTGTTTTTTTTTTATTTTTGCTCCAGGAGACAGCCGCACAACATTTTTTAAAAGCGGGCCACTCAGACAAGAGCGATTTGAAAAAGTGCCACGAGGGGTTGTAAAATATAATATTAACACACTACAACATTGAACTGTGTTCATTTTATTCATACTTGTATTTGTACCAGATCTTTCAAACTTTAAAACAGGGGAACAAAATGAGAGATGTCTGCCAGACAGGAATAGTGTTGCATTACAATGTAATGCATGTGTGCACTGTTAATCCTCTGTCCTGCCTTCATAAACTTTGTGCCTACTGGTGGCACACGGCCCAAATGTTTGGAATTTCTGCAAGTCAGAATACAAGAATGTTGCAGAGAATACATGAAAAGTAAGGATACCTGCTGGTCTTGGGATAAAACAGTGAAACCTCCCACAGGACACTGATTTCAGGGCCCACTCAAATCTGTATAAAGGTTTTCCTGTTCACTTGCACCTCTATGAAACATAATTTACTCTACTCTAGAGGAAACACAATAAGAAGTGGAGAAACCCACAGACAGGAAATAAAAGTAAAGAAAAGACTAAACACAGCAACATAACTTACCCTAATAATCACACAGTGTGCTGGAAGATTTACACCCCAAGCTAAGGTTGAAGTACAGACCAAAACTTTGATTAGGCCCTCACCAAAATACTTTTCCACCATGGAGCTGAGGGGGAAAAAAAACAAACCATTTTAATTAACAAGCACAGATAGAAGTAACACAACTTTATCCCATTAAAAAATAACAGAAAGTAATGCACATTTTAAAGCAAGGCTGAATGCAATAATTTTCAAGATGAAGAAATTAAACTACAGTTTGGTGCCAGTACTGACACTTGCATATAAAAAATAAATATACAGTCCACAATAAAACTGGACTTTTTTTTAAGAACAGTTCACCATGAATGACACAAGGTCTGCACACTTCATTAAGAATGGCTGAAGTACAGTTTCTTGCCATGAGCACATCAGCTTCTGATTTCAATTGTGTAGGTCTAGCCTGTCCAATTTTGACTCCAAACTTAGTAGTAAGTTCCCAGAGTGTGAAACTTTGTGCAAGTGGAACACAACATATCTTTCTGCCTTACAGAACACATTTTTTTCCATGAAAAATGTCCCCAAAAATCATCCTGCATTGTAACACTGCATGATGAACCGTCACATATGCAGGCTAGTAAATATGCAAAAAAATCTTGCTAATTATAGGATGTGTCTTATCACATATGGTGTCTCATGAGGTGCGAAATGTGGTAATTAATTTTGGTCCAAAATACTTCACTGGGGTCTCTGCATGGCCTTCTTACAAGGGCACTACACATGGCAGAAGAACCGATAAACCAGCCCCTTCAGTGAAATGGTGTACAGGATGTGCAATTATCTTATACCGATACTGTTCAAATAAATAAGAGATAGTGTGATTACTGGTCACAATGAAATTCTGTGACAGAACGTGAATACCCTTTACCGATCACTGCGCAACATTCCTGCATGATGTACAGAGAAACCACATTGAAACAGTTCTCCAAGCTGTTTATTACGTGACCGGTTCAACATTTTCCGTGCCTGTCCAACAGCTGCACTTTCCTCTGGTTCAAACATCGTCAGCTGGTTGCGTTGTAAAGCCATTTCTTTCAGCACCATTGCTGTCCTCACAGTGGCATTCCGTGCATGTACAAACACCATTACCTGAGTAACCATACCACAATAATGCATTAATCAATTCTGAATGTATAAAGATATCATAATTGATAATATAGGTCAACAGAAGATAATCACAGCAATTCCCAACTGTCAAAGCTACGGATGATTCTGACAATATTTCTCAGCAGCGTAAGTTACACACTGCCCAGCTATACACCATTTTATCATTCTGTGTGGACTGAAATGTACACTTGCACATGGACTGGTCTAGGCTAAGCATCAGAGAAAATCATAAAAATAATTTAACTGCACAGCAAATACAATACTGCCTTACTACAATTCAAACACAGTGATGTCTTGAACGCTATTCTAGTGACTACAAGACCTGCAGAAACACAGCACAACAAATCACAAAGAGGTTTAATATGAAATTTGAGGTTCTCACAGCAGTGCTGATTAAACAATCTGTATCGTCTGCAACATGACCCTGAGCACACTGGTATATCAATCTACACATGATCACAGACAACAGAAATCATCAGGAAGTCTAGTCAATACCATCAAACATACACTGAGCATAGAGAAGACTGATAATACTTTTACATTAACATCTCCTCCATGTTTTGGTTGAGCTCAGCTATCGTCAAGGAATACAAATGGAATATGGAGACAGCATTACTAGGTATTCCCTAAGCACAGCTGAGTTTGTCTGGAACATGTAGAAAATGCTTACAGAAAACATTTACTTGTCTATGCTTGGTCTACATTTGATGGTATTGACCGTGGACTAAATATAATCATTTTTTGTTTCTGCAGATCGAACATATCACATATCTAAAATCATAAAAACAAATACGGTTTACAAACCTGATGCCCTTTCTGCACCATGTCAATAACTTTGTCATAACATATCTGATCCATGTCACTCATCTGCTGCAGTGGTTTGATTGCTTTTACACCCACAAACGTTGTGCTAAGAGGCACCGGACGAAAACGCGAGTCAAAGTAAAATAGACCAATGTAAGGATTTACTCGCAAAAATTTCGCAACATCCAAATAATTGGGTAATGTGGCTGATAGACCAACAATACGAATCATGTTCTGTGATGACTCCACCTGTTAACAGAAGGGAATAACCAAAACTAATGAAAGGAACCAATACAGCCACTACAAAGAATTAAGAAAACATGCACAACCCACCCACGGACTAATTTCAGTAATGAAGAACCATAAATATTAATTTAGAATTCATATTTACATCTTCCCAGACATTAAGATGGCAGCAGAAAGAATACAGTGCCAAGCTTCTCAGTGACATTCCTACAGCACAACAGGGTTAATCATGTCACTAATCATGAAGAAAAATGTCAAGTGTTCTGTTTAACAGTTTTCACCTGTCAAAATTTGCATTAGTAAGCAATACATTTGTGCACTTTTTCCATGGTACCCTTGATGGAACCATGTGCCCTGAGGTCGACTCAGCCTTTGAAAGTGAGTACCAGGGATTTCTCCTGGGGTAAAGGCGGCCGGTGCATTATGCTGATGACCCACCACCCTTGTAATGCTGAAACGTCAAGAAAATCCAGGGCCTTAACCTACCTGGAACCCCTTGGGCCACCTCGGCCTGTCGCAGGGGACCTTTTACATTTGTGCACACCAAATAAATTCCCATCTATTTATTTTGAAAACAATTCAGTCTACATACAACGAGACAACACAAGGAGACACAATCAACAGCATGTTTGTGGGAAGGCAGAGATGAATGAAGCAAGCCACTTGACAGAATTACACACTACTCTAGTCCTTCAGCTTTCGCTGCCCGTGCTCAGTGCTTTGGATTGGCTTTCAGCATTATTTCATGCAGAGGAATGAAGATATTCCGACATTTCAGGAAAAATTACAATATCAGTCATCAAGGTGAACTAATATGCTTATTCAGGACCTTTTATACACATATGGCAGCAAGTGGTGTGTGGGAGGTGGCTATCTGATTGGTGAGGGGACAGAATGTTGTAAACAGTGTGGCAGCTTCCTTGTAGTAATGAAAAATAGTTGATGGAAGTGATTGTTTTAAAACTGGGAGGTCATGACAAGAATGTGAAGACAGGATTTCTGCCTTCAATCACTGGTAACCAACCATGCCTCACAGACAACACTGTTGGTGTTCAGGTCACGGCCACCTCTCCCTATCCTGAGCCAGCACAATCTACCCACATTCCACTTCCTGAAGATCCATCTTAATATTATCCTCCCACCTATGCCTGTGTCTCCCAAGTGGCTCTTTCCCTTAGGTTTCCCCACCAAAACCCTGTATACATCTCTCCTCTCCCCCATACGCGCTACATGTCCCACCCATCTCATTCTTCTCGATTTTATCACCCGAACAATATTGGGTGAAGAGTACAGATGATTAAGCTCCTCATTATGTAGTTGTTCCCAAATATATGAACTCTTCCTCCCTTTCAACGGAACTATTATCAATATTTATACCGTGACTTCGTCCTGCATTTTGATCTTGAGAAATGACCATGTACGTAGTATTATCAGCATTCACTTCTAATTCAATCTCCTTACTAGCAACTACTAAAGTTTCTGCATTTTTTTTATAGTATGTATGCTACCTCCCAATATATTAACATCATCAGCATAAACCAGAAGCTGATGTGTACCGTTTAATTTCAAGCCATCCTGGTTTATCTGAACCCTCCTAATGGTGTCCTCTACAGCAAAGTTGAAAAGCAATGGAAATAAAGCATCAGTTTCAAACCACTCATAACAGGAAACATGTCCAACAAATTCTTGCCTACCCGGACTCTGCTATACGTTTCATTCAGACACACTGCACTCACTAAATTCTGAGACACTTCCAAGCATCTCGTTTTGCCTCCCCAAAATCCCTTCCCCACATTTTTGCCATGACCCTCCACAGTTCCCAGAAAATTAACTTCCATCATCTGTTTCACTGCAGTGGAGCAGTTCCATATTTGGTTAGCACAATGGTGTGTTCCCCAATCTATCAGAACATGACCTCCCACAATTCAATCACTATCAGATCCATACAAGTGCTCTTGAACAATCTCATACTCATGCATGGTTAAGTTGGCAACTGCAATTTTCACCAAAACTTCAGGAATTCTTCATTCCTCTGTGCAGTCTAATCCTAAAGCTAATTCAATTTCAATAGCCACTATGGTGGAAACACCAAGACATGAAATGACTTTCATCCATCTGTGTTGGTCCATGTACTGCAGCTAGACAAAACAAGACATTAATAATTATATGATATAGTGATCCATTTGAGAAGACTAAGAAAAGTGACATAAAGGAATGGGATATTTGTAACTATATAAGAAAGAAGTAAAAGAAGAATTCATCGAGGAGTAACAAGCAAATATTCAAAATACTCAATTAGAAGTGCACAACATGAAGGAAATATAGAACAAAATCAAAAAAGAACAAATTACACAGCTGGGAAAATAACAGGAAAAGAAGAAGACTACAAAGAAATAGTTTCTTTGATGTAGAATTTCAATGATATGAAATAGAAAGAGTGCTTAGAACAAAATGATTAACAGAAATACCAGACAAAATGAACAAAAACATAAATATACAAGCAGCACATAAAATATTCAGACAAAAAAAAAAAA
>Ga0209629_10003938_pt1 | contig 10839 bp, 7 predicted proteins | sample TergutCu122P5_FD_187286 | JGI IMG/M metagenome (GOLD analysis project Ga0209629, IMG submission 187286) | Cubitermes ugandensis P5 segment gut microbial communities from Kakamega Forest, Kenya - Cu122 P5 (SPAdes) (version 2) | ecosystem: Host-associated > Arthropoda: Insects > Digestive system >... | reverse complement strand
CCTGAGTTATTCAGCACATCACTACATTAACCACAAATAAACATGTAAATACAGAAATTTGAACATGAATCGTACCTATCAATTTTGACTTGAATTTTCATAATCGGAACATGTATCACCTATTGACAAAATGGAATGTTTACTGCATGCTGCCCAAACCTCCTCACTACCCCGTTTCCCTTGTTATCAAAATCCTAATTCTCCTTTTCTCTATGCTGCCCCTGATTCTGTTGACACCGCTCCTACACCAAACCTACCATCCAAGCATCTTGTCTTGTGCACGTGTGAATGTGTGTGCTGGATACCCAAGTGCTGATCATTCCAAACAATCATGTAAGTCTCCATTCTGTATAACAGATGATCCATAAAAATTGACTAGTCCAGCGTTGAGCAACCTTTGATTGCATAAGGCCATCGGAAAAACTCCAAACCCTGAATGGGATGGCATCCTGTGTTTAACAGTAAAAGGAAATAAGTGGAAAATTTATTTTGTAGTAAGCAATTAAAAGACTAAAATTACCATTAATTATTAGTAAAAATTTGTGTCACAATTAATTATGTCATTATGACTTAACATTATTTTTGAAAAAGGACAAAAATCAATTAAGAAGCTTGCGATTTCATTATTAGATTGAGTGAAATGCATGTGCACTAATTATTACCAGAACATACTGTAAAATGCTCGAGCTTGTTGGCAAAACTGGAATGAACCTTATCTAATACTTTTGGTGCAATCTAAGTACAAAGGAAAAAAACCTGCTTGTTCTAGGCAAAGTTCCCCTTTTGTCGTGACGAACACAAAACTCTACGAACAAAAATTTCTGCACACACACATATCGTACTCAGTGGCCATCTGATATTGGTAAAAACACGATTTACTTAAAAAATCAGGGGAAAAAGTGCAAGGTGCAAACGGTTGCTTGCCACAAAAATATTATCATAATTTATAAGAACAATATCTGTTCGTTTTTATTGCCTAACCTAATGACACGGGGGCCTGGGGTAGCGTAGTGGTTAAGGCACTGCGCTACTAGTCAGACGGTCCCAGGATCGATTCCCGGTGGTGTCACTGGGGATTTTTTTCCATGGATCCCCTAACAGAACCATGTGCCCTGAGGTCGACTCAGCCTCTGAAAGTGAGTACCAGGTATTTCTCCTGGGGTAAGGGCAGCTGGTGCGTTTGGCTGACGACCTACCACCCTTGTAATGCCGAAACATCAAGAAAATCCGGGGCCTTAACCTACCCGGAACCCCTTGGGCCACCCCGGCCTTTTGCGGGAGACCCTTTAACCTAATGATACACATAACAAATGACATGCCAAAACGAAGTACATAACAAGACTACAGCACTACCCTATTTAACACACACTTTTTGGGGGGGGGGAAGTGTTATGTCTGGTTTCCACCTGTACCGCATATTTTCTTCTTCATTAACACTGGCATTGCTAATAGGGTAATTGCCATTAATCACATCATTTATACGCCAAACAGCAGTACTTGAAACAGGTGGCAAGTGTATCAATCTACCTATAACAAAAGTTCTGTGGCCAAAAATGCCTTTGTTCTGAAATTTTGAAAAAAGCAAGTATTCAACAGTAAGTCAAATCCGAGCAATTTCTCCTGGGTAAAAGCGGCGAGAAATGGACGTCTTACCGGTTTACGTAACTGAACAGACATTCCAGTCCATGGCGCTAAATCCTGGTAACACCGTAAAAAATTCCACACTATTTCTGTACCGGCAACACTAGTACCATCGTCTCCTGAAGCAATCTGCCATCTGCTGCTTTGTGTCTCCGCCTAACCACAGGAAGCGAACTGAACAAAGAGGGCTCAGTGTAGCCTGAATCGGAGCAGCAACTATCAAAAACAAACTCCTAGCAGTGTCATCAGCATATACTAATATAAAAATCATGACTCAGCCAACTTTCTGCAGCAGAAATACGTGAAGGTGGGCCATTACTGTACTTAAAAATGAGAAACTAAGGGAGACGGTGGAGCTCACCAATCAGCACTTTTCTCAGTCCTCCACCTGTACAGTTTCCAACATACGAGTATGTTTACCCACACAACATGCACAAATCCCATTACTACTTATGTACTGTTTACCAAATTCAACTCTGTGTGTGTGTGTGTGTGTGCGTGCGTGTGCGCGCGTGCGTGCGTGTGTGCGTGCGTGTGTAAATTTCATCGAATTGCTATAAAGTTGTTCTCCATTCTGATGAGGTGGCTTATGTTAAATATGTCTGAAAACTTGCAGGCCACAGATATTATCTGTGGTGGATTGCAGATTGCTCATCATTGAACTAGGCTGCCATATCAAGTAGCTCTTATGCAATGTCTCTCTCTCTCCTGTTGTCACTGATACCCTAGGGGAAACAGGCCGCACCCCATTGTATGTAGGCCTTCCCTCTGTGTGGGGCTCTGTGGACAGTGACCTTATGTTTTTCCTGTATGTATGTATGTAAGAGAGCTCCTTTTTGGGAACTCTGGCAGACATACACGAATGAATGAAGAAACCAGTCGCTCTGGTGATGGAGTATCCCTGTCTATGGGGACCCTGTTAGGGAACATGGAGGGGCCTCCCTTACCAGGGACTCTTGAAAGAAAGTAAGAGATACATTAAGAGAGATGTGAAAATTCCCTGCAAGCAGGTATCTCTCTCCCTAGGGGCCCCACTGGGGAACCTGGAGAGGATTTGCTTGCCGGGGACTTTTTGAGAAAAAAAGGATAGTATATCCAGGTTCCTTTCTTGGACCCAGAGAACATTCAGATTTTAAGTCTGGAGGCCATCTGGAACTTTGATAAAAGGACAGGGCTCTTCTGAGCTGATATCAGATTATGGGGCACAAAGGGCCATAAGGGCTCGAACCCAATGGAAATCTGTCTATATCCTGTCACTCAATATGGCAGCTATCATAGGATGTTCACAGTAGATGCTGGCTTTGTGTGTGATAAAGCTACCATTCTCAGCAACACCAAGTACTGCTGTGGTCTTAGTCTAAAAATGTAGTAATCAGGGATGATGTTTTTAATCTGCTACCTATGTAAAACTCCCACAGGAAGGTTGGTATTTCTCAACTACCGTACAGATGTAGATGCACACTTACATCAAAACTGTAACTCAGAATTCGTGGCTTTCAGTGCATATAAATTATACTCTAAATGGACTAGTGGAACAGAGACCATGCCACAGCTTAGGCAGTTATGTAGTGAACTTAATGCAAGACATCCCGATGTGTTACTAATGACAAAGACATATAAATGACAGTCAAAACACAACAGTATTATTATAATCTACTATTTCAGGGCTACATGTTTCGACTGCTTAGAGTCATCATCAGGCCCTTTAACGAACTGACCCAAGACTGTCTAATTCCTAGTGCACTCTGGGATCCCGTAGCGATTACTAGGAATTAGATAGTCTTGGGTCGGTTCATTAGAGGGCCTGATGATGACTAAGCAGTCGAAACATGTAGCTCTGAAGTAGTAGATTATAATAAAACCGTTGTGTTTGACTGTCATTTATATGTCTTTATAGTTATGTAGTGGCCTCTCACGGAAGAGGCCAAGGCTCAATCCCGGGCCGGTCCACGTGTGCTTTGTGGTGGACAATGTACCAGTGGGCCAGTTTTCCCTCTGAATACTTCTGTTTTCCGCCCCATAATTTTCATTCCCCATTGCACTGCACACATTCACTCGTTCAATCACCGATGTTTAGTAATGTTATCAGAAGGCAGTATTGTTAAGTAATGCACTTTAGGAATTAAGTATAAGTTTAATATACAACAATCCACAGTTTACAACAGTTCTAATTACAAAGCAGCTACAAAAACAGAACATACACACCACTGATTATCTCTTTCATGCTGTCACAATAATCTCTAAAGCAGGCCTAAAGGTAAAGGTGAAGGTCACCCTATAACAGGCCATGAAGGCCGAGAGGGGAGTAGAGGCTTAGCTCTATTCTTTTTTTAACCTTGGCGATACATGGAGGTGGGTGGTCAATGCCACGCCCCGGCTGCTTTACCCCCGGGAAAGAGCCGGTACCCATTGTCTAGTAGGCTGGGTGGGCCCCAGGACAGGTGCAGAAAATCCCGCCCCCACCGGGATTCAATCCCCGGACCGTCCAGCCTGTAGCGAGTCACTATACCGACTGAGCTATCGTGACCCACCCCTTGCAGGCCTGCTCAGCCTTTTATGTGGTACAGGCACCTTGGGCCAAATGTGACTTTCATGGAGGCAACAGGAGATTTAACACACATAAAGATGAATGAATGTGGCCCAGATAGTCGGTATAGCAACTTGCTACGGGCTGGACGGTCCGGGGATCGAATCCCGGTGGGGCGAGATTTTCCGCACCTGTCCAGACCGGCCCTGAGGCCCATCCAGCCTCCTGTGTCTTTCCTGGGGGTAAGGTGCAGCCGGGGCGTGACGCTGACCCCTCACTCCCTTCTAGTGCCGAGGTCTAAAATAGAGTAGAGCTATACCTCTACTATCCCTAAGGGCCTTCATGGCCTATGAAAAGGGTGAAACCTACCTAAGATGAATGAATAAGTATTTGTAGAGTCTAGCCTTGTATCTGTTCATACACCATGTGCAATAAAAAATATATTCATAGTAATATGAAAAATGTATTAAACAATGGAATTCAAAATGTAGGCTAGACTGAAGCCAATTTTAGATACATGTAATTTAGAATTACTACATTGATATTGATATATTTGTTAACTGCAATTGGGTTGACACCCGGTGGCAGTAGTACAGTACACATTTAAACACAAACAATACACAGAACAACACAATTAACAACTTTGGTTGGAAGGCTTTCTGGGATTCGAACCCAGAGTGGTCAAACTAAAATTAACGATGAACTAACCATGTAAAAATCATCACCTAATTGGGAAGAGTGCGGGCCGTGCCCCGTCTTTGCGAGTTATACCCTGGCATTTGCCTTACAACTGAGGAAAAAACAAGGAAAAACCCCAGTCAGGGTAGCCGAAGAGTGCCAGTTAGCCCACTTTTACTAGATAAATTTGTACTCTAAAATAAATGCCTCCATACATCAGCAGTTCATAAATTTTTCAAAATTGATTCAGTGTTCTACCTCAGCTTTGCCGGGGAAAGGTTTAAAGATATTCTTCATTGCACATGTCTCTGCAAGCAACAGGTTCAGCTGGCCTGCTCTAAAGTGAAGTTTTATATATATATATATAAGGTAATTTGAACAAACTGTGTAACCCAAGAATGGCTAAAAAAACTGAGGGTAGAATATACAAGGAAAACTTCTAGGAAAGTAAAAGGAAAATCCTCCACTATCTGAACAAGACCTATGACATTTAAGTTAAAGAAAATAAATTACCAGTAGTTACTGCTGAGAAAATAATGATATTTTGAAGTTAACTGACAGTTCGTGTCTAACAGCACTGAGATGAAGTACAGTTTGAAAACAGAACTCCCACAAAATGTACGTATAAGGCAGATATATTACCGTTCATACAAGTCTGAATGAATCGCCATCACCCCTCATCACTGCTCCAATTGTCGGCTGTTACTGAAGGCGTCCTCCGAAACAACCCTGTTGTCTGATTCCGTGACTGCGAGTGCCTACTGTACGCTGCTTGAGGAACTTGTTCCGCAGTCCATATGAGGACATTTTTGTCATTTCCACCACTGTATAACTCATGGTAAAATGGATGGAAGATGCAACTGTTCACACAATTATAATGTCCCAGTAGTGCCTTTACTTTATCACCTGTCTGAATCTCGTATATTAAAATATTACCTTCCGATGGTACATACACCAATTTTGGGTCAGAATTAACAGAGACATCAAACTGCATGCACTTTTTCGTGTCATTTGGTATCTTCCCATAATTAACCATTTCGTTTTGTCCACTGAAAGTGCTCCATAACCTCAACCTGTGATCCGTACCATACGAAAGGAGAAACAGTCCATCACGAGTAAAGCACAGACCGTTAACATAACCGTCGTGGGCAGTACTTGTGGATTCATTACTTGATCGTCCCTTACCATTATGCTGGTCCAGAGACTTCAAACAACACTTCGCAGAACGTACATCCCACAGCAGCACTCTGTTGTCACAGCTGCCTGTCGCAAGCAGATACTCTTCTCTTGGTGACCACCTGCAAGCCAGAGTTGAACTTGAGTGGCCGCGCAGCTCGTGAGTACTTGCTCCCGATTTCAGATCTACAAGGAGAATGTGGTTCACAGAACTTGCCACAGCAACAAGGCAGTTCCTAGTAGCTATGTGCGACATGTGATGCTGAAACACGCGGCCTTCAAAACTGAAGGTATCAGCAGGTTTCATACAGTTTGTATCCCACACTTTGAGCTTTTTGTCCATTCCACTGGTGATAAAGAGTCCAGCGTCAAATGGGTACCACTGAACACATTCAACACTGTACCGGTGAGCTGTTCGTAAATTTCTGTCCACCTTACAGATGAGTTTGGCGGTGAAATGAGGGGAGCCTGTGAAATTGTAGAGATCATGTATATGAAGACTTCCATCTGCTGATCCGGAAAGCAGGTATTTACCTTCCATGGTATCCACGTCTAATGCGTTGACTCCAGCTGTATGGACACTTTCAATGTCTTTATGCTTGCAAAGCTGTAAATTATATGATCTTTTCGTCGCCTCTGCTCTAATCAGAGCACGTGGTTCCACTATACCTGCTCGAATATTTTCTAGAAATTGGATCATTTTCAACTAGACGGTCAAACGAGATCAAACTTACCACAACCAATGCTACACAATACTTTCACGGAAAGAAACTGGTTACGTACTTCACGTTTCACGTGTTTAATGCTGTAGTCAGTAAATGCTGCAAAAACGACTTTATGCACATAATTTGTTTTGACACAAGGTAACCTTGGGGATTATCAAATTACAAATATAATATTCAATCACAAGTGGTCCCTTAACATTAATGGACCTTCTACTACCGGTTCTCGTTTATGCTTCACTATCGCATCCGACAGCTACATCACAGTACAGACACAGCTGGCCACTTTACGCACAATAATAATGTCAAAACACATATCCTAAAGGTCCACATTTTCATATGTTGCTGAAACGACCGCGTTCATCTTGCTCAACCCCAATGTTCAAGAATTGGTCGGTTTTCGGAATAAACCACGGACCGTCTCCTATACACCATATTTACAAACACACATAGAGAACCGACATACATCTTATCACGTACGACAAAAGGTGCGAACATGGATCAGAGTTGGTGCGAACACGGATTGTGTCAGTACGAATGCGTTACATTGTACAAATCACAGACAAGATACAAATCGTTCGGACATAACCACGGATCAATGATCCCCTTAGCTACGTGTGTCAGCACATACAGACACGTTGCAACTGGATTTTGCATTCCTTCAAACGCAATTCACGTAGAAATCAATTCAAATGTCTTTAACCTCCGCAATTTTGACTACACGTGTAGGTGGTCAATAATAATTCCGGCGTGTCGCGTTTACCTAGCCAGTCTATAACGTAAGTCTTTATTAGATGAAACTTGCGCTGAGAAGCTGCGAGACTTAAGGTTTTCACACGGCGTTGATGAAGAAGTTACGCCGTCGCGACTGCCAAACATTGCCTTCGATTTTCAGGGGCACTACACGTCTTAGACACTTCGACAGTTCGTTAGCAGCTGACACTGCGTAACATACAAGAAGGCTTTATTATTCAACGAGAAGTTTCTTCAAATACGTTGCCGTCACATATTCCAGGGTCTACATCTCGATTTCTGAGAGGTGATCCCACACCATTGAAATATCACAATAGGAGGTACAATCATTAATTTAAACCACACTCATCGACGATTTAACAAGCACAAGTTTGTAAGGCACGTATGTGCAATTCGTTAGCATATTTTCCAACAGATGGCAGAAGAATGCTGTACCGAAAGATATGTGCGGTTCAGCTAGCAATTGTTTACTCAGTGGATGCGTGCACAAGTAACATGTAACAAACTATTTGAAAATGTTGGGTTGTTCATAGTTATATGCTATAATTCTTGAACATCCACTTTAACTGGTAATTCAAGATGTGTTTCTCACCCCACTTCAGATATTGGGTGCGAGTAATGTGTGCTTTCGTCCAGAAGTCGCTGTTCTAAACACCTCAACTGTACTCTCCTGAATTCCTTTGGCATAATTCGTAGGAGCCACTACTAACTCTACGGCGCATAGCCCCTCATGAGAAGCTAAGGCTCGCCCACCCAGTCAATTAAACCACAGTAACTTACGGCAAAACCAAAATTCAAACGCACGATGTAAATACGCATAAAAATAAGATACCTCAGCAATTCGAGTTTTCCATGGCTGTTGAATTTTGTCCAAATGCAGTCTTTGGTTATTATACCTTACCGATTAACGAAAATGTTAGGCATGTCTGAGAAGAATCGTCTGCTATTCATGTCATTATTTTACGTTTGTTCTCACCATGACAAATGACTGACATGACCACAGTAACGCGTAAATTTTTCTTTCCCATAAGTTGGTGCAACTGCTACAAGCAACATGGGCGTGCAGTTACTTGTGTGCGCAAATTTTGAAAGTAGGTTTTCGTTTTGAGTGCCAGTGCAGTGAACGATAAACTAAAAGGCATAATTCATTATTGTATGAAAATAATGATCAAGAAGAATGGGGATAGAAACACAAATATGAAGAGGAAGGATGTAATCTGTGGTGTACTTAATGATGGCCTGAGACTTCCAGGTTACCACGTGGGATGGTGAGTTTATATTTTGTTACTGTATACTTACTTACTCCATGGAGCAAAGTCCTTCTTGAGAAGCTAACCGGTTTGCATCTAGTCAAGAAATTCCCCGCATTTTATGGAACCCGAAGGTTCATTACCGCATTCACAATTGTCCGCCAACTGTCCCTGTCCTGAGCCAGCTCGATCCAGTCCACACCCCCACATTCCACTTCCTGAAGATCCATCTTAATATTATCCTCCCATCTACGCCTGGGTCTCCCCAGTGGTCTCATTCCTTCAGGTTTCGCCACCAAAATCCTGTACAAGCCTCTCCCCTCCCCCATACGCGCCACATGCCCCGCCCAACTCATTCTTCTTGATTTTATTACCCGCACAAAATTGGGTGAGGAGTACAGATAATTAAGTTCCTCATTATGTAGTATTCTCCATTCCCCTGTTACTTCATCCCTCTCAGGCCCAAATATTCTCCTCAACACCCTATTCTCAAACACCCTCAGCCTACGTTCCTCCCTCAATGTCAGCGACCAGTTTTCACACCCATACAGAACAACAGGCAAAATTATATTTCTGTGTATCTTAATCTTCAAATTTTCGAATAACAAACTGGAAGACAAAAGATTTTGCACCGAAAGATAACAAGCATCCCCTGACTTCAATCCGCTCTTAATTTCCTCCTGAATGGAATTTTGATTTGTTGAAGTTTTTCCCAGATATTTGAACTTTTCCACCCTTTCAAAGGAACTATTACCAGTTTTCATACCGTGACTTTGTCCTGCATTCTGATCTCGAGACATGACCATGTACTTAGTTTTATCCGCATTTACTTCTAGTCCAATCTACTTACTAGCCACTTTCAAAGCATCTGCGTTTTTCTTTACAGTACGTACGTTATTGTATTGGTACGCAAAATGCCCTGTAATCTAAGTACAGTGATACCTCGGCTAACGAGAGACCCTGCTAACGAATTTTTCGGCTAACGAAGATTTTTTTCGCTGTTTTTCGGACTCGGCTAACGAATATAGATTCGGATAACGAATGTTTTAGTGGATGCGCGCGCTAACATAAAGCAGCAAACATGAACGGTCGGGCCATTCCAGGAGCTTATCTTTTCCGTCCGTATGTGTGTCACAAAGAAATGAGCTCACCACATCACATAGGGGAGACACACCAACCCGACTGGGTTGTTTACGTTCGAGACAGCGAGAAGTTTCGGCTAACGAATGTGATTCCCGAAAGAACTATCTTCGTTAGCCGAGGTATCACTGTATTCACGGCACTGAAAACCTTAATAAATTTAGTATACTTATAAAACCGTCAAACACAACAAAGTATGTGTCCTTATTGTCTTTATTACTTAGTAGGACGACATGTTTCGGTCCCTTATCGGACCATCATCAGGTCTTTAAGAGCTAAGATATCTTAGCTCTTAAAGACCTGATGATGGTCCGATAAGCGACCGAAACATGTCGTCCTACTAAGTAATAGAGATAATAAGGACACACACTTTGTTGTGTTTGACGGTTTTATTAGTATACTATAGTTACTACACAACGGTATGGAAAACGCTAAAACTTAATAAATGTATACACTATCCTACACGTTTATCGAAAATTTTGAGCCTTACACATCCTGTAATTAAGTATTCAGTAAGTGTGGGAACGGGTTCAAAACCCACCAGGCCCATGACTCACCATGTCGTGCTGTCTCTCTCCCTTGGTGCCGCATCTGAAAGATTGTGTTCTTTACCGAATAGAACTCTGTAGACGGTGGCAACATACATGGCCCATTTGTACATACAACTGTCATACCTATTGGTGAGGTTAAGTTACACTTGTGCTCTTGATTTCAAACTTTCGCCGTGTCCTGAATGTTGTATGCTTTCTTTTGGGTGATTCCCCGGCGTCTGAATTTTATATTCCGACGTTTCGGAACACTCTGTTCCATCTTCATATACAGGTAGATGAGTGTAGAATAAACTAGGCTTGGGACATTTTTGATGTGATTTTGACCGTGCATCGTCGTTAATATGTGGAAATAAAATGCCAACTAGATGCAACAGAGGTTTTTATTTGCAGATCTTATTGCT
>Ga0209629_10003937_pt1 | contig 10840 bp, 6 predicted proteins | sample TergutCu122P5_FD_187286 | JGI IMG/M metagenome (GOLD analysis project Ga0209629, IMG submission 187286) | Cubitermes ugandensis P5 segment gut microbial communities from Kakamega Forest, Kenya - Cu122 P5 (SPAdes) (version 2) | ecosystem: Host-associated > Arthropoda: Insects > Digestive system >... | reverse complement strand
ATGAGAATATTATATAAAACCTCCCTCCTAACTGAATCATAAGCTTTCTTGAAGTCTATAAAGAGCTGATGCACTGCTTCATTGTATTCCCATTTTTTCTCAAGTATTTGCCGAATGCAGAATATACTGTTGCGTCAGAATCCACATTGATAATCCCCAATAACTTCCTCTGCGTATGGAATTAACCTTGAGAGCAGAATGTTGGACAAAATTTTGTATGTGGTTGGCAAAAGCGATATGGCCCTATTGTTATTACAATCTGTTTTAAACCCCCTTCTTATGGATAGGTACTATTATCGACTCCTTCCATTCTTCAGGCAATTCCTCTTTATTCCAAATAAATTCATAACACACAAAAACATTTTGCAACAAGCTGGTAATACATACTGTATATGAAATATAGTGCACGAAAAATGTATAAGAATAAATGTACTACGGGGAGTATGCACAATACAGAATATCGTGACACACGAACATGTGTTTTATGCCATAGACACAATGGCACATACATGAGAAAACATTTTTATCATCACCAATCTACCACATCCAACAATGTGCAATGTACGACTACAGGTCGTTAACATTTTTTTTTTACTGAAATTTATCAACAGGTGACATACTCGAACTGAAGAATCCTACGTTCCAAGCCACTATGGCACCGAGAATTGTGAAAGCATGTACTGTCAACTGGTTCCGTAGGGCCAAGTTTTTCTTTTCTTTTACTGTACCCTTAATGTGACATAACATTTACTCACGATTTAAATACACCAGTTCGTCACCAACCGTTCGGGTTTGTGGCATGTCGGGTCTACGATCTGAGCACGTGCTGATTACATTTCGTACGAATTCGGTGGACAGCACACACCAACGACAAGCGAGACGAACGCAAACTCCACACTTCGTCAGCAACACATTCTCCCGATGTCATTCATATTATCACGGATTACAAAGTGATTCATTCGGCCCCATCATGCCTTTCTATATAATCCGTGCTTTCAACGGGCGCGGACAATTTATTACCGCTGATGAAAGTTTAAAGCACAAACCATGGATTAAGATATCCGACAGGTGCAGTACTACACCCAACGCCTGAAACACAGTGCCAAAAGCGGCAAGTATCAAGATGTGCATTTAGGTTGCCTTAGGGCGGAGGAATATCACGTCGGACGTGTCCGACTCATAACAACGGATAACTACCCTCGTGCGTCAAGAGCCGTGGCGCATTCCACGGAAGTGGTGGCCGTGGAATAGTGAATAAATTTAATTTCCAATGTTGGCTGCATTTATGTGTGAATGTGTATCTTTGTGTGCGTTAATGAAGCAGATCTCATATATGATCTGTGTCTCATATGACCTGTAGAGAGCGATATACAAAAGAAGTTTAGGTAGTATTTGTTTCTTTTTTGGCTTTATTAAATCCACGAGATCTGGTTGTAACAGATTATAATGCCTCAAGAGCTACATGTTCTGCGATGTTACTCTTGTCAAACATTTCAGGTACAGTCCTACGATAATTGTCTAAAAGCTCCACTTGTAATTAAACTGAAGATGCAAATGCAGAAGGTGTTACAACGTTGCAAAGTAATTTGTATGTACACACTGATACAACTGTAAAATTTGCGGACTAAAAATTAAAGTAATGAGTCTGTGATTTCGTTTCGAGTAGTAATTTGTGTGTACACACTGATATGGCTGTAATAAATACATATTTGAAAATTGAAGTAATGAGACTGTGATTTCGTATTGAATGGTGACTGCAAATAAAGCATCATCTCTTGTACCTCCGTGAGAATGATTATAGGTTATATTCTCCACAGGTTCATATTGTGAAGAAAAGTAACAAGTGGGAATGCAAAATGTGTGGTGAGAAGCAATCTATTAAAAAGGTACTGTCCTCTATTGTAATTGAAGCATTTTAGTATTATAATATGAAATGAAAGGTGGGGTGATATACATGCGAAGATATGCTGGATTCTGAATTTTGAAGTTTTGCGTCTGGTAGTCATTTCCTGACGTTTCAAAGGAACTTGCTATCTCCATCTTTGGAGTATAAGAGTAAGCGTAGAAGTAAGTGTGTGTTGGAATTTCACATTCCCCATTCTGTGCATCACAATCCCATTATTACAATTTGAACCAACAAATGCACACAATTTTATTAAAGTCACAGTATTACAACACACAAACTTCTACATGTTTCGGGCCATCATCAGGGAACACACAATTGTGTACAAAACAGTTGCTTCATGTTTTCTAGGTGTAGCTGCCAAAAACTGGTCACTTAACTTTCAGCAACTGTTTTGTACAGTTGTGTGCTCCCTGCCTAAAATATATAGGAGCAGGTGTGTTGTAATATTGTGATTTTAACGAAATTGTGTACATTCATTGGTTCAAAGTGTAATAATTGTGTGTGGATTTTTTTTGTTTGAAAGTGCCATGGGAAGGGATTGTGAGATGTGGATGGAAGATAAAATTAGATCTGATCACAGAGAATTAGTTTATGCAGCTGTGAACTGGATTGAGGTAGCTGAGGATCAACCACACTGGCAGAATGTTTTGATCAAGGTGGAGAACCTTAGGGTTCCATAAAAGTTTAAGATGTTCTTCATCAGCTGAATAGCTCATGAAGACACTCTAACACAGAGTTAGTGCAGTGAATGTTTATGCCACATGAAATACCAGATCTTCACCATTCCATGTGACTTCTTACCACAGGTAAAGCCTTATCTATTGTTACAGTAAATCCGTTGTCAAAAAGGTTTAGGTGGACAGCATCATTAACAGCGCACAATTAACACCTTTTCCAAGTGGAATTACACTAACAATTTAAAGCAACATAATAGGAGAATAGTATTATGTAATCCCATTTAAACAGACTGGGTTTTAATCTCTGATTCCTTCAAACTACTTCAATTTTTTTTTTATGTGTGTCCCATTTTAGGTTTTACAAGAGCTCAAAATTTTAGACAGGTTGGGGTATGTAGTAGCCATACCATATCTTCCATAGAGCAGTTAATAAGACATGTGAGTTTTCAGTAGGATGTGTACATATGTAAATAGAACTGGAACTCACTGAAGCAGGAAAGTGGGCTTTGGTTTGTAATTTGGATCTCAAGTGTATTTGTTTTAAGATATATGGAAGAGGAAGTGGGAGAGACTGTCGCCTCCATGTCCAGCGCCTAAATGAGATGCACATGAGGGAGAAAGGACTTGAGAACCAGAACTTTCCAGTTCAGGAGGAATGCAATGAAATTGCAGCTTCTGTATCTTGTGTTCTAGAGGACAAAGCCACATTTAATGGTAAGTTACTGTGCATCTCTGTTTATTTGAACTACTTCACAAGATATGTGTGAAGTTATTATACCAGCACTTTTTTACAGTTTACAAAACTATAACAATCTTGGCTGTATATTTCAGCAATTCTCCCTTATTTCTTAGTAGGGTTCCAGATATTATGATGAATGATGAAGGCAATTCCAGATATGACAAAACCTGTCTGAAACTGAACTTGCATTAAATGCAAACATGCCATTACTAAAAAAGTTCTGTTTATCCCAAGATAGACATTAAAAACCAACATGGGACTATCTAAGTTACATGGGAATGTTGAATGTAAGTTAACCCTTCAACAGGCAACAAAGGTCCAGAGGAGGAATATATGTATAGCTATACTTCTTTTTTAACCTCGGCACTATTTAGGGTGGGTGGAATGTTTCATGTACGAAGAGTGACAACAAGAATATAATAGACAAGAGTTAGCCGTAATACTTATTGTTCAATACTGTTCTTTCCATACTTTTGAGAAGGGTATTTATTTCACATCCATCAAAAAATTATATGCAGAATATCACAATGGAGTAGTGACAAGAAAACATTGAAAATGTGTGCTGCTGGGTAACAGTGTATTGTACGTGTTGAATTTCAGACGTGCCGTTTGGGTCGCATATACACAGGTTATGCACCATGCTGTATTTTTATACAGTAATACCTGTGTTAAATTTAAAAATTCTCAGTCATTGTGTTTCACTTTTCATGTATACTGTTGCCATTACTGTAGCAGGTGCCTGCACAACCATGCAGTCTGAACATCACTGCAAAGATGTATTCATACACATTATTTTCTTAATTCTGTAGCCAGTGAATCTGATTTTTTAGCCTCACACTGCAGCAAATGGAGTAGGTTTCTGGATGGACATGGACAAGATTGGGAAGAATCAGATGATGCAGTTACTTGTTCTTCCGTGGTGTCACGATCACAAATAATTTCTACAACATTGACAGATACCAATGTGACTGCACCAAAAGAGGAAAGCAGAGTTAATAAACAAACACTGCATTCATGTCATTTAAATTCATCCAAGCAAGAGAATGCATTTCATGATGGCAGCAATAAGATTTTCCATATTGACATGGACAGTGCCTTTGTCCACAACAATAAAAATGTCTGTCGGAGGAGTACAAGGCAAAAGAGTGTTGCTGGTTTAAAAGGAACAGAAAATAGTGTTCTGTTTGATGAAGAAAATGAGCAAGATGTGTTGTGGAACAGGGAGTGTGTTGGAAATCCGTCCTTGGCAGTGCAGCAGTGTAACAATACTGATTCTCTTGGGGGGAGTATTGCATTAGTGCAACAACCTGCTGACACTTTCTCTGAATTACAGCATGGCCCATTGCACTATAGTAATGTGGGTTTTTGTGTTAAATCACAGAAACTTTTTGGTACTGAACCGGCACTTTCAGATAGTGAAGATGAATTGGATAATATTCTTAGATTTTGATGGTAAAATAAGAGTTACCAACATGTGATCAAAATTAACTGAATAATATACATGTTAGTGCCAAAGAAAATTATGTAGTTTTCATGAAGAGGCTCAGTGCAAGTAAAATATATTACGTGCATAAAATATATTAAAAGACCAACAAATGCAGGCAAAATCAACATATTGAAATTTATTACATTCTTGGTACTAGATAAACACAGTCATTATCACCACTCTATCAGAAGTGCAAAACAGATACAATCAGTACTTGTCAGAAAAGAATTTGGAACTGTAGCTTCAGGTTTGAATCCTGGTTCTATGTGAAGTGCTTTGTGGTAGAAATTCATTATGATATTTGAAGACAGAAATTATAAAAACTGCTTCAGCGTGATAATGGAACACAAACATTTACTGCACCTGTCCAATTAAAGTTGCCATACAACGTTAATCAAGTTCTGTACAGGTGTGAAGTGCTTTCTTTGTGGTGGTATGCTGCAGTATATCATGCCAGCATATTTTTCATAATACACAAACGTATACTTGTAAGTAACGTATTATAAACACACAAATAAATTTGTTAATAAAAATAAGGGTAATAACACAGTTTGAAGTAAGAACAGGTTATTGTAATTGTGAACGTGTTGGTAATGCTGTATGTCAGGACACCTGAAAAGTACTTGCTGCTGTTCATTATCTTCTATAGTTTGTAAATAGTCATGGAAAGGTATGCTCCAGTTTGGAGTACACATATTTTCTGAATGTGTCTGTTTTGATTTCACAGATCTTGGTTAAGGATAATGAGAAAGTATGAGACTCTCATCCTCACAGCAGTGACTACTGCCATTACAGTATTCTGGGATGTGAGGTATTGTAGTTTGGTACATGGGCTATTAGCATTTCAGAGGAACCTGCTCCCCATATCTTCAGGGTACATGATGGTAGCAGTGTGTTCCTCCAGCACGTTGACACCCATCTACCAAATTAAATGGAATTAAGATCCCAGGAGACCGTAATGTTGATTAAAGTTGATTTCTTCTTGAAGTCAATGTACATGTAATCTCAGTGTTTAAAATCTGTGATTTTAATTGAATTAATGCCCTTAGTATTTGTTATAATAGTTGATATAATTACCATTTGAATATCAAAAACATTATTTTCTACAACATGTTTTTCATCTCATTTACTCATGATAGCTCAATGAGCCAAAATGTGATGCATGAAAGAGTACAATTTTTTGACTGGGATAGTGATAGCATTGTGATAGTAATCCCTCAAATAGACTGAACTCCTTCCCTCACCAGTCTTCTTTGTTTGCCTTTTGGTTGATTATTCTGTCTGCATTCATATGATGTAATACCTGTATAAATCTTGAAATAACACAATGTCTGAATTGAATATCATTAATGTTCACTGTCTTTTGAATAAAACTTAATTTATAAACACTATTGCAATTTAATATGAATATGTATTTTCTTTAACAGGAGAAACAATTGAATGTCCTAAGTTGGATCCCTTACATTGAAATACACATCCGTTGTTTCAAAACTATTCACACTGTAGTAATTCCATATTGTTTTATAATATATTTAGCACTTTGAAAAATTTAAGATAAAACTTTTAGATCTTAGTGAGGTCTATATATGTGTGTCACATATAATGCATAAATTTTTTGCTGTTTGAGAAACTTCAGTTTCATTAAATTTGAAATCTTTTTGTGCTGATACCCCAATACAGAATTTTATTTCCATCTATTCTGTAGTTCTGGAGATTAATGAGGTGGACAGACAAAACTTCACACACATGAAGAAGCATTTTTGTGTGGTGAACACCATTCATCCACACAAATGTGTATAGCACAAGAACTGCTAACATGGCAATTTCCAGATCTTATGTAATAAACAAAAAGTAAATATTATGATGTACTTGTAATTATTTAGTTAAAAATAATTACCACAAAATTTTAATTTGTGAAACAGTAAATTTCCAACTTTTATTCTGTCATGAGGTTAGTCTTTTGCATCTACCACCTGGGGAGGGACGCATTTTGTAATCTCAAATGGTAGATGATACCAAGGATAAGTAAATGTCACACTAACAATTTATGCCATATGTTTACTATTTATAAAGTTATCTCATCATTATAAGGGTTAAAAATAGGGAACAACATTTTTAACCAATGTATGAAATATCAGTATGTTTGTATAAGTAACTGAAAGACTGAACATAGTTGCAGTTTGTATTTTCAAGTATAAATAATTTAACACAATTCTTTACAACAATAAATTAATACTTTATAAAACTGCCTGTATCTGTTCCAAGAGGGTACAGCTTTTAATGTAAATATGTGAATCTGTCCCAATAGATAATGCAATGTCAACAAGATCTGCTAGGTACAGAAGCTATTGGAATAAGCAGACTTCCATTTCGATCCTAATCCCACTTCCTCATATAATTATCTTCATAGGTTAACATTTGCATCAGGGATGGAAAATTCTTAGAGGCCTCTTCATCCATAAGAAGTTAATCCTGCTTTTTTACTTTTTTAAATTTGGTTTTAAGCAGGCCTGGATGATACAGAAGTATAAACATTTACAGTTCAGTTTGGAGCATGCCATGGCTCAGGTGGTTACTTGGCAGCCTGTCAGTGCAGAGGCCCATGTTCAGTCCCAGGCCAGTATATGTAGGATTTGTGGTGGAAAAAGTGACACTGGCACAGGGTTTTCTCCAAGTACTTCTGTTTTCGCCTGTTACTACCATTCCACCAATGCTTCATACTCATTCATTTATCACTGACACTTTACAATGTTAGCAACTGACAAGTCAGTAAAGAACACTCTTAACACACCTGTGCAGTTCAGTTTTATGTGAATGGATACTTTTGTTGAATTTATAACAGAGTAAATTTTAAATGTTATATTGCAGCACCTTTTATTATGCAGTGTGCAACTTGTAAACAGAAAATGATATGACTGATCTAATACCAGAGATTATATTTCCCCAATCTGTATGTAATGTGCAGCTGATATTCACTCAATACTCTTTAGCTGCCACCTACAAGTTTTGGACTTGGGCAACTTTCATGAATTTATCAAGAAGTTCAGTGATCTGCCAACGGTTGTAGTAAGCATAGCAAGGTTTGGTAACAACTTTATACCTGTTTCCTAAAATGTAATTGAATTTGTCCAGCCCTGATATAAGTCTAACAAGAAAGAAGCAAAGGAACATACAAACTGAAAAGAGAGAGGCAGAGTACTAATAAACTTTGGGGCACAAGAAAATGCAATGACAAGGAATACAAGAGAGTTGCATGTTTTCCTCTGCACTTGGGGTCTTTGGTGCAATGTTTCATTTTAGTGCCTTAGTTAACATTTATTTGAATTTAATATGCCCCACATTATTAGACCACAAGACTAGATTATTACTGTTTAACAGGATTTGTTTTCTGCAGATTATGCAAGTTTTTAAGACACATTTAAAGTAGGTGTGATCTTGTGCATCAGATGCCCATTCCTGGACATTTAATGCAGGTGTGATCTTGTATATCAAATGTGCATTGCTGAATAAATGACATAAGCTTTTTTGACAGTTAAAACCAAAGTGTGTGTGTGTGTGTGTGTAAAGCTTATGCCAAAAACTGCTACAAATTTCAGTTCCCCAGAGCTCATGGCAGTTATTTTAAAGTCCCTGGAAACATTTACCAGACTACATATCACATCCCATCATATGTTGTGATTGGTGAAGATTTTTGCAGTTTAGCTGTCAGGTAACCAAGTTGAGACTACAGCCCATCTTTGACACAGGGAGAGTACACTTACTGTCACTGGTCATAAATTTATTAAGGACGTAACTTCTATTTGAACTCTTTTTCATGCCTAAAACTGAAGAATACAGTAAAATTCAGCATTCTTTCCCTGTGCCTAGCATACTAAAATACAGTGTCAGATAAACCTTGTACATGATATGGAATCTTCCTTTAACCCCCTCACATCTTACAAATTGAATGAAAGTCCTAAGTGCTGTTATTTTTTTCAGTTAAAATGTCAGATTCTGTTGTTCTTTACACACAGCAGTTTAGTACAGTAAAACAGCCATTCCTGCTATCTGCAGTGTGATCATTCAGAGGAACAAAAATAAGAACAATGTGAATCAGAGGTAGTTTGTGTACATTATGGAAATGCAGGAAGGTGCTCATGGAGTGTGTCAGAAATGACTTGCAAAACATGAGGGGAGAGTCTGAAGCTTGAATGTATTGTATATGACACAGGAAGGGTTAATGGTTGATAATCACCCACCTGCTGAAGAATTCCCTGCTCTTATGGAACCTGAAGGTTTGTTATTATATCTACAAAAACCAATCATTGGACTCCACCATACACCACTTGAATCTAATCTGTTCCCTCACGCCCAATTTCCCTAAAAATCATTAAATGTTACGCTAGATGCACCTGGTCCCTTATGTCTAATGTGTAGTTAGACATTTGAATTAACTGATACTGTAGTGTCAGGCTATATTGAAATTAAGTGGCAAAGCAAGGTGTTTAAAAATTCTATGTGGTCTGGCAGCCATTTGTAAGTGACCAAACAAGTAACTGAAAATGATCAGTTGATTGCTGTCATGGAGCAGTTATATTTTGCTTTCAGTTCTCCCACATGTCATGAAGTATAATTATTACATTCTAACTTAACATCACTACAAAGAATGCCGCTCTAAAATTGGTGACGTAGGTCGGCCTGGTAGAATGTATTTTTTCAACAAAGTTTCAGGATTGAGCACATAGCCACTACAAAGTTATATTGATAAATTTCCAACAACCCTGGGAATATTGAGTCTTAAATTATAAAGACAAAGGGTCAAAGTAGTACCATGAAAATCAAAGTAAAAATGTCAGTACTGGTTATAACTGGAACCACATTTGTGTTATACAACAACCTTGACGGTTATCTTAAGAGGATTCATCCCCATTGTGTATCAGATACTACAATACATATGTACTTGCAGTTCTGCAAACAATGTATATTCTTCAAAGGCACAAACAGCTACATGTTTCAGCTAATCATCCATCACTGGGGTTTTCACATAAGAAGATATGACAGCTGTTATCTTCTTATGCGTACAGCCCAAAGATGGCTGATTAGCTGAAACATGTAGATGTTTGTACCTTTGAAGAATATATTTTGTATTTAATGGACTGTAAGTTGGCTTTTATTTTAGTAATCTTCACAGTTCTTCAGAGTAATGCCTGTGTTGGAAGCCTGTCTTCTACAACTGTTAGCAAAAACACTGGATATAGCTGAATTGAATTCTCGCACAATCAAATTATCAGCCACATCAGTGTTACAAATCAATGTTTTGGATATATCAGCTATAATTACATTAATTACTTAGAACAGAGGAATTGTTCCCCCCCATTGTTAGATCTGGAGGAACATCCTATGCCTAATAAGACGTCCCACAGTATTGCATACATATTCACTAGTTGATGTGCTTTTACATTTGTAATGTTGTATTTTACAAGAAAAATATCATTTTCCTTCTCATGCTGTTTAGAATTTATGCTCCTAAATAAAACTGTAGGGTTATCACTGTACTCAGAAACACATGCAGATACCAAGGGCATTCTAAAGTTGGAAAAGTTGTCTCAGTTCATTTGGATCTTACAACTGGTCCAGTAATAGAATGGACAAATATAAAACTAAAACAAATTCATTAAGGTTACTGAGACCAATTGCCAGCATAAACTTGCAGGCAGGGTTATAATCAGTGACTTAAATGATCAATGTTTGAAATTTCATTACAGAAATAGGAAAATGAAGGTTTATTTGATATGCATATGAGAAAAGCCAATGCATGACTACAGAAGCATACATTACATTATGAATCAACAGATGGGAGAGCACTAGGAAGACTAGATAGGACATGCAAACATTTTCTACAACCATGACCATACAAAACTACCAATGTGATGCACTGAATATTATTTATTCGTCAAATATTATTACTCTCCTCTACATGTTTCGAGTATCAAGTACTCATCTTCAGGAGGACATAGTTGTACACAAGCAGCATATGGTACCGTCACTCTCTA
>Ga0209629_10003936_pt1 | contig 10840 bp, 6 predicted proteins | sample TergutCu122P5_FD_187286 | JGI IMG/M metagenome (GOLD analysis project Ga0209629, IMG submission 187286) | Cubitermes ugandensis P5 segment gut microbial communities from Kakamega Forest, Kenya - Cu122 P5 (SPAdes) (version 2) | ecosystem: Host-associated > Arthropoda: Insects > Digestive system >... | reverse complement strand
CAGAGGAGTACTGGATTCTCTTCTGTGCTTGTCAAAAACAATGAAATTTCATTCACTTTTATTAGTTACATTACTCTTACCTATGTAGCGGGGTGGATGGTGAGGGTAGTATGGGAAGGTCCAAAAAAATATGATTAATGGTCAGTATGGGTTATGGTATGTGGTGGTAATTCTATGATTGTGATGTAGCTGATAGGGTATGCTACAGGTTATTGATATGTTACAAATATTAGTTTCTTTCAGTAATTTCTGTTGCAGTGTACTGTGCCTTAGATAAGTGAAAGCAAGTGTGCCCTTGAAGGGGGGACTGCTGGCTGTGGCCCCCTTCCCCCACCAAATAATAATTTTAAAAAAAATCACCATAACCAAATTGTAGACCTGTAGTTACTAACTAGCTGTTGGCTTAGAGAATTTTAAGTGGGATTATAGGAGAATGTGTTTTTTTTAATTCTTTTGTAGTAGAAATTCCAGGTAGGCCCATTATTTTTTAATTTTCTGGCGACTTTAAGTGCATTTATTCATGATATTTCCAATTCAGAGAGCTGGCACAATGGGGAAGTAAATGGTTGTCACATTAAGGGCTAGGTTTCAGTTCAAAGGGGGCCAGGCTGGTAGGGACCTTTCTTGCACCTCTTGTTCGAGCAATAAAATGTATGTTGTCTGTTTGATAGCTTTTGGATGTATAGCTTTTCTAAATATTTGTGTGTATATAAATGCAATTGCCAACAGTGTCGTATGACTGTTATATTTATGACATGATCTGTTAAACATAGGTTTTAAAATCATGCATAAATTGTACATAGCCAAGTGGTTACAAAATGTAAGAAAACTGTAGTGGCTAAAACAGAAGCCACATGGGGCAGGGATGAAAACCATATGTGGCCTAAACAACGACAAAATGCAGTTAATGAAATTTGTAAGGAACTATAAGCAGGGTGCTGCACCTTCTTGTCTGGAAAAGTATGATGTCTTCATACTAAGAGGTGGATGTTGCCGTTCATTGTTTCAACCAAAAGTGAGCAGAAGGAACGTTAGCCTCTGGTCCCATGTGTGCACAGAAAGCCAAGTTGCTTCAACATCCTTCACAGTCATTCCCAGTCATCCTGTCACTAACCTGTGTAGTTGAAATGTGCCATACAATAAACTGAAAAACAACAGGAAACACGTGAGCGACAGTTTGTGGTGGTGGTCAGAAACCATTTGGTTTAGTCATCAGCCTTATATGTGATCACTACTAATGCATCATATAAGAGCAGTCACAGGGTTTTAAACCTACATATGGTTTAAAACCCTGTGACTGCTCTTATGCAGTTTAGTGACATTTTTGCCGCAGTAAAGCGCTCTGTTCTGATATTGGTGTGGAGGATTGCCAAGAAAAGAGTCTTTGCCCTCTGTGTACCAGTCCGTAGTGTGCAGATCACATCATGTTTATGTGTTTCATGGTTATACAAGGCATGTGTTTCTGAAGATGCTGTCTAGCTAACTTGTGCACCTTTCATTGCATTCTTAAATCTTGCTTCATTCATGCATGTGTTCTGCATCTCATCACCTGTTGTCCTAGAGATTGTTGGTTGGTGTTAGTATTCTATGGCTTTTCACATAGAAGTGGTGTTATTGGCACTGGCATGTATTTGAATCTGCAAGCAGTTTTTGCACAATTAGGGTTGTCCTGTATAACTCTAAATCTCCATTTAACAGTTTCATTATACATGTCATTAAAATTCAGTGAAATTTTGTATTTTTGTTTGCATGTTTCATCTCTGAAAAGTCTGAAGTCATCTTGATGAAAATCTCTATTATGAATAGTCACCAAAATGTCTCAGTTAAATTTAATTTGACTGATGTAACCTGCAATTTATTTAAGTTTTCCCATAAGAATCTTATTGCACATGGTGTGGATGTAGATGCCTTTAAGAAGTATAACTTGTATTTTAAGCATTTTTAGGAATGTTAACAAAGCAGCCACAAAAGGTGACTATTAACCTTGCCATATACTGTGTTTCCCAGCCCATAAAATGCACCGTGATTTTTTCGTTAGAAATTCTAGAAAAAAATAATGATGAATATGTTTTAATTTTAGTAATTTAGTGGAAGAAAACAGGATTGTTACATACAGAAATTAGCAACCATAATATAATTTATTCATCATAGAAGCCCAGAAAATCGTCATCACAGCCACTAAAATCATCTTCATGGTTGTTTTCACTCGAATTACTTTGTTCATATAAAATGTCATCTTCACTTCCTTCTAGTGCATTGCTAATGCCACATTTTATGAAAGACTTTACAATAGTCTCACTTTTAACTCGTTGCCAAGAATTTTTCACCCACTCACAAAAATTAGAAATCAAAGGCCATTTCACTCTTCCTGCCGGTGTAACGTGATGAGTTGGTGCCTCATTCCACTTTGCCCATTCCTCATGCATAAATCCCTTGAATGGTTTATTAACTGAAATATCCAGAGGCTGTAATTGACTAGTTAATCCACCAGGAATCACTGCAAGATGCGTCTTCAGTTTAGTGGCAAGCCTTTTTGTTGATTCTGTTACATGTGCCTTGAACTGATCGCAAACTATTAAAGATTTTTTTTTTTTAAGAAGACCATCTGGACGCTTGGACTACACTTTCTCTAACCACAGCTTCATTCCTTCTCCATCCATCCATCCTTTAGAAAGAACATGAACGTAAATCCCATGTGGAATTACATCTTCAGGCAGCGTTTTTCTTTCAAAGATTAATAAAGTTGGAAGCTTTGTGCCATCAGTACAGCATGCAAGAACAACAGTGTAACGCGTCTCATCATTACCAGAAGTCTTTATCATAATTGTCTTAGCAACTTTAACATCCACTGTTTTATTCGATGGAACATCAAACGTCAAAGGTGCCTCATCCAGGTTTCCTAATTGTCCTATCTCAAAACACAGCTTCCTTCCATGTTTATGGCATATTTATGGAATTGTATAATCTTTCTTTCTACTCACGGGGCAGTTTTTGCGCTATTGTAGTTTTAGTACGCATACACAGGCCATTTCTTCTCTTAAATCTTTCGCACCACGAAGTTGTTCCAGCAAAATCAATAATAGACATTTCAATGGCTAGTCTTCTCGCTTCAATTAAAATCATTTTCGTTGAAACAGCATTTCCATTCTTCCTGTGATCTATTATCCAGTTCTTAACATATTCTTCAAGTTTTGGCCATTTAGGCTCACATGAATGTAAAGTTTTTTTACTCTTATCTGCTTTGATTAAATCTTTCCTTTGCTTCCTCCATTCTCGTATCATCTTCTCTGTCAGAGGTGAGCCAAAATGCCTTTCAGCTGCCCGGTTTCCATGTTTTTTCCAGCGTAATTCACGACTTCAATTTTAAATGCAATACTGTAAAGATAATCATCTCTCTTTTGATCCCATTAGGGTTTTCTTTGATTTCAAACTTTAAATTTAACTCTTTAATCACTATTTGTAAAAATGTAAATACACACAAAACAGACATACTTTAAGGAACATGTAATGCACTTGAATTACACTTGACTACACTTTGCTACTGCAGCAGCGTAAATACCCGGAATCACATGTGATGCAATGTATACAGTAGGGTAAATCCCTGGATAAGAAAGTAAGCCGTTCACAAGCAGTGATGCCAGATCTCATGATTTGGAAGCAAATTTCACTATCTCATGATAAAGATGTTGTATAATAGGTGTAGGGGTATTTATAAGTTTGGAAATAATACTTACCCTCGGCGCATAAGACACAGTTCGAATTTAGGTCACATTTTCCGGGGAAAAAAGTGCGTCTTATGGGCCGGGAAATATGGAAAGTTTGTCCATTCATTGTCTGCCTGCATGAAACAGCACAACTCCCACAGGATGGATTTTTGTGAAGTTTCATATTTGTGAGTTACTAAAGTTTGTTGACACATTCTGATTTTGGTTAAAATTGGATAAAATGACAGACACTTTACATGAAAGCCTTTGTACCTTTATGTGCTTGATCTTTTAATTGATACAGACTGTTCTCTGTGAGGTGCAAGTTGAGGCGAAAGAAACAGTTAACTGTGTTATAAGCAAATGAGGCCAATTTTACTGTCTCTGAAGTATGAGTTCAAGCTGATGAAAGAATTTCTGGACTAAAAACAACTCTAACAATGTTCTCTTTAAAGTGAGATGTGAGGCCTGAGAAATATTTGACAATCTAAACATAACAGTAGTGCATGATTGACTGTATGACTGACAAATATGACTTAGACAAAATTAATACAGACATCTAAATAGTGAGTTTGCTTTTGGATAAGTATCTGGAATACTTATGGAGGAAGTATGGTGGGCATACTTGAATTTCTCTTCTCTTTCTTTAACCTTGGCACTAGATTGGGGTGGGTGGCCAACGCCACGCCCCAGCCACTGTACCCCCTGGAAGACCTGGTACTCATTGCATAGGAAGCTGGGTGAGCCCCAGGAGCAGTCTGGATGGGTGTGGAAAATCTCTTCCCCACTGGGATTCGATCCCCTGACCGTTCAGCCCATAGCGAGTCACTATACCAACTACACTATCCCGGCCCACAAAATCTAAATAATAAAGAACCTTTATTTGTACTGTTCATCCAATATTGACATGGTGGTAAAAAAACAATGAGATGTGATGGACATTTAGTATGCCTGAAGGAATGAGAAATGCATACAAAATTTTGGTCTCTGACTTGAAGGAAGGGTATCATTTCTGGGGCATCGGCATATCTAGAAATATAGTTTTAAAGTGAAGCCTAGAAAAACAGTATACGAAGAAGCGGGCATGATAGAACTATCTTAGGTTAAAGATCAATGCTTGGCTGTCTTGAACGTGCTTTTGAGCCTTCATATTCCATAAAAGGAGGAAAGTGTTTCCCATCACGACGACGCAATCTACAGTATCTCATGTTATATGTGGTAGAATAATAAGATGATTGCTGAATGATAGTTTGATGCATTGTGCAATTAAGCAGTTGTGGCCTAATTGAAGTTACTGCACAGGCGTTCCCTGGGGTGGCCGAGGAGGTCTTGAAAAACCTCAGCAATGATAGCAGGTCTCTGCGCTGGGAGGTGATGCGAAGCAGGAGTGCTACTCACTCGACTGTGATGCTGTGTGTTACAGTTATAATTTTGTATGTTCTCATATTTATGTATGAGGTCGCAAACAGAAGGAATCTGAACTGGTTCGCTGAGGTGGCCGTTGTTGCTAAAGACAGATACCTAAAATGATATTTGTATCCGTGATATTGACGTGCTTATGTTGTGGTGAAAGTCTCTCATAAGCATATATTCTGTTCTGTATTGTTGATGATTTGACTTTGTCAGTTGCGTGTGCCCTTTGATATGCCTTTTGGAATCCACTTGCACATCCCAAGAGAGAGAATAACTTACTGGGAAACATTTTGGCTTATCTGTGCATGTAAATATTTTATTTGATCAGTCTTCATTTGGCAGTTGTTAGATGCTGAAAGCGTGCTCTGGTATTGGCTGTGGCATAATTGTGGCTGCTCATAGCATCTCTTCGATATCTGTGTATCACGTGGTTTAGGGGCGTTGCGATTTACTGTTGATTTTTGTAAAGTTGAAGTATTTTTCCCTTCCATTTTTGATAGTGCTTTGTCATTGCATCAGTTTAATATGGCTTCCGCAATTATGATCGAATAATGAATGACCGCACGTTTGAAAGCTCGTGGCAAGTATTGTGTATGGTCTAGCTGCCATTACATGGTGTAAGCCTCAACTCTTCAGTAAACTGCCTCATTTACATTGAAGGTGTTATCATGTCTGTATGTAGACATTTGCATCCCTCAATTTCTTCTGAACCAGTGGATGCATGTTCATGGTACTTAGTGTGAATTACATGCCGTTGAAGGCCACTTGACCCTCATACTTTTTATTTACCAACATTGATAATACCAAAATAGCATATATGAGAACCCTTAGGCAGAAGTGGCAGTAATGCCTTTTTTAAATCCAGGGCCCGGAAGTGTGTGCAGATTGTTGTTTCGAACATATGTAGCCATTGCTCAGTTCTTTTTATTGTTTTGGGTTTTCTAAGAGTGTAAAATTACAGTTGGGTCCTAGATTTAAAGTATTGTAAGGGGATGCAATTTCGATCATTTTGGACAAAACCTGCCTTATGGGTAAAATACATGAACAGAGTAAATTATCAATGCTGAAATGTGTTCTATGTAGCTTGAATAAATATGTCAGATTTTTTTATTTGGAAATGTTTAATACTGTAATTATTTAAAAAATGAGAGGACTCCTTGCAGCCACAGTGTAACTGACTTGGACTGCAGTTTTGGTTTGATTGCATTGTCTTTGAAGCATGTTTTGTTGCGGGCATAAATAGTATTTCAGTGATTTGATTTTTATCACTGAACTGACCAGTAAAACAGTCGTACTGTTCCTTGTTTCATAATGACACTTTACTTTTCACTCCTTAAAGAACTTACAGTGTCTTCTTTGTGTATTTTTATCATAAGTGAAGAAGTTGTCTTTCATCTTATTTTTCGGGCATTCAGGACGAGTGTTCCTCCTACACGGTGTAGCAGCCTACGCAACTAGAATTTATTTGCCTACTGTCCTTTAAATATTCGGCCTTTGTAACGTTCTTCCCCTTCTGCAGTAGTCACGTCATGTAAGGCAGTAATGAATTAAATTCTGCACTCTTTTTGTCTTTAGTACGGCATAAAACCACGGATAAATGGACAAGTAAATGAGATGATTCCAGAACGGTGCAATATTGATTGTAGGCGACACTTAACTGAAACTTAATGCTTATTGAAATGTAGAAAATAATTTGTGAAACCTGAGAAATTAATGTCACAACAGTAAACTAATCAAGGCGTTTGGGGCAGAATTTAAATTTTATTTTTCTGTGGCGTAGATTGAGTTCTGTGCCTATATGTGAGTAACCTTATTGTTGTTATAATTTTTTTTTAAGAATCATTTACTGGATACAGGTGTTGTATAGCCTGTATTAAATGTGTCAGAGTTCTGTATCGTCGCCATGGGTTTAATTGTTGAACAGGTTTGTATTGTTGTCAGAGGATCTGTGTCCGTATCAATTGTCACGTGTTGCTCTAATGGTTTGTTAGTTATCGTCATTAATTAAGAGCTAAAGAAAATTTTCTCACGACCGCCGTATTGTTGTGTTACATTTGACACAAATCTATGTAATAAAAACCAACTTTATGTACGTGTTGTGTTTTGTCTGTTGGCCCGGCCAACAGACAGTCAACTGAAAAGCACAACACACATCAATTGTTGTATATTTACAGTATAACTCCTGATGATGGACTACAAATATGCCCGAAACATGTAGAGGTTGACTGACGAAATATACTGAGGATAAATAGTGCATCAAGTTGGTTTTTATCACACAGATATATCGGGATGCACGGTCAACAAAACATAAAATTTGACACAAATGTTGCGTATTTTGCAGGGCATGTTACCATAGCTTGCGTCATTTCATGGTAGAAATGTAAACGGTGCTAATGACACTCCCACCTCGCAATTTCTCTCTTCCTCCATGTTGTTATTACTGATTGGAGGAAGTTAGAAAATATGGTGTTGTAGCGTTCATTAGTTGTGGCACGTTCATGCCGGATTTCGTGAAAATCTTTCCATTGGTTCTGTGATGGACCGCAGGTTGCCGGCTGCTGGGATGATTGATGTGCTTTTCCAGCGAGAGATCAGATTGAAGCCTGATATTGCAGTTAAAATATTCAATGAGAAGCTAAACACTGGGCTATAATAATCGTCTGTAAATTTACTGATATCTTCTATTACTGGGATGAGACACTACGGCCCGCAGGCCAGATCCGGCCCCCGCGGGTATTTCAGAAAATATGCGTACTCGTTTAATGTGGATATTAATTTGTTTTAACCTTTTCAACAAATATCAAACAATATATTTGTATTAATAGCTTCTTTTTTAACGCGTGCTCTAGAGCAGCCCGTAAGGACCGTGGTGTTCATAGCATGAGAGTTTCTGTCATAGATTCAGCAATTTCAAGAAGGTAGAAAGTGGCATCGACCTGTTGATCTTTGCTTTCGGCTTTCATGTCGAAAAGGCATAAGATGAGTTGATCGATTTGCGTATTGACAAAGTACTAAAACAGAAATTAATTTCCATGAAGCTTGTCGAATGTTTTGGATGGGTAAATGCGGCAGTTTGAGTTTGTCAACAAACTTGTCTGTTGAAGAGGAACAAATTCGATATTAGGGTATTCTCGCATACAGGGGTGCACCAGTTTTTAAAAAATCCAGGAGCCACCTAAAATTTCTACGCGTCAGCGGCTGACATGAAGCAGGTTCCGTACGGAGTACGCACGAATATTAGGCGTCACCGTGAAACAGTTATTCTTCACTGTGACTTGGCGCCCGGGATTTGTGCACCCCTGCTCTATGTTTACATTATATATAGGGGAAACTTAACAACCACAATCAACACTGCCTGTGACACTGATTTGGTACTTGACCATTCCTGGTCTGTTGTAGCCTACTGATCAGTTTGTTGTAGAAGAACAAGGAACTACACAGTTAAGCTGTTTGGAGATAACGCTTTTCGGACGAACACGTGCGTGTTTTTTTAATTCGCGATGCTGTTATTTTACAACATTGCAATGAGGTCAGTGCGCTGGTGTTATAGGTTAGATTTGACTAATGGCAATAGTTTTGCATCACGTGTTTCAGAGTTTGCTAGCTATTTTTTTGTAACAGAGATTGAGTGGATCTAGTTTGAAATGACCACAATCATGAGGGCCTCGCGGGACGTACGTTGTAATTCAACAGTTATTCAAAAGATGTCAATTAGTTTGACTCGCCGAATTTGCCTTATGCTTATATTACATGACACAGGAGTAATGTGATTAACATTTAATTTGGCTACATTGCTTTAAAACTGTTAAGAGGCGCATTGAAATATGAATGTGAAGTGGATTCAATTATAAGAACACCGTACTGCAAGCATGTGCATTAGGGATTCTTATAATTTTATTTCCTTCAGAATCTACATATGTTCCATTTTATTACAGCCCTGTATCAATATTAGACCTATGTATCAGACAGTGCAAACCTGATATGGGTTGGTCTTACGAACTTCTGAACCTTACAGCCACGTTTTGATAAGCATTCGCAACGTTATAATTTGTAAACCTCCAATTGTTTGATTTTTTAAACGTGTCTTAAATATACACCGTCATAACTTCTTCGTTTTAAACATTTTATTTCTTAACTTATTATTATTATTATTATTATTATTACTATTATTACGTTATGTGTTCATAATATGCACAAACAGGTTAAAAATTAGAGTATGTCAAGAACAAGTTAAATGGTACATATGTATATCGTCACAAACACAACTATATTCCTTATAGTACGTTTACTATTACTAAGGCACAACTACATGTTTCGGCCATCAATGTTGGCCATCTTCAGGTTGTACATGAAGCACTTAACGATAAGCTAGTGGGGAGTTTACAGTTTGTGGGGTGGGGTGGGTGCATAATAGTAAACTTACGACAAGGAATATAGTTGTGTTTGTGACGATATACATATGTACCATTTAACTTGTTCTTGTTATTCGACAACACAACGGGGATGACACACCTCAAGATTAGAGTATGTCATTACATCTTGAGCCACTTTAATGGTAAATGCACACGTAGAAATCCACATGTTTAAAGTTTTGTCGCATTATTCAGTGGTTTTTATTACTGAGATTATTGTGCTTAGGCTACATTGTTAAGTGCAATTAGTGTTTTTACAGCATCGTTAGTTCTAAATGGTCAGTTCAAGTCGATGCTTTTGCAAAGTTGCGCACGGCTGAGTAGAGGAGGAATTCGTTATTATTCAAGAATATAGCCTCACACAGCAGAGCGTTATTTATATTCTTTTTCGATTAGTTTAAAAAGAAAGAACGAGTCTCAATAATTTTTCATTAAATTCCGATTTCGGTTTGGCCTGTCATCTGCTCTGCGGCGTGGAGAAGAGCCCAGTTCGCCTACTGCTAACGTCTGCCCTGGTAACGGCTGTTTAGCGAAGTGTAAGTATTTCGATAGAGTTACTTCATGTCATTTTTACTGCATGAGTCTTGTACTCCTGAGTGTTACTCCTTATGAGAAGTTCCAGCGATTATAGTACACTTGTACGTTGAAAGCAACCGTATCCCGAGAGAACGGGCTTTTCTGTCTGTTTTATTAAAGCTCAATCGTATATTAGTTCCACATTTGAGGCTTTGCATTTTTGACGGTAATTGATACTTTACGATCGCGCTAAACTGCCCAGTGAATTCTTAAAAACCAGCTCATGTACACTGACATTTGGTGCACTAAAAATCATACTTTACTCAAGATTGTAGCTTGAATGATATTTTGCGTGTATTTCTTAAATTTTTCTTTCGATTTGCATAAAATTCGGTAAGGAGGTGTCCACAAAGCTATGCTGAGTGACTGTGACTTTCGTGAAAATCGGCGCAGTGAAAGCCATATTCTACTTACGGGCGTCGGTGAATTCCTATCAGCACGTTCCACATTTATTATCCGGTTGGGTTGGAGATCGGTAGATGATGTCAGCGCATAATATTGGTGAGCGTGTAAGTCTGCGTAGGAAAGACCGTAGTCTTTATGAGCGTAGATGAAGTTATATTAATGTCTCCTATAGTTAGACTAATACAGCAGCGTAAATGTCCTGACATTCACTTATACAGGGTGTTTCACGACTTTAGGGCATAACTGCAGGAGGTTATTTCCTAGGTCTTTGTGATGAAAAAAGTTCATATAAACATGTGTCCGATTTTGGACGGTTACGGAGTTATGACC
>Ga0209629_10003934_pt1 | contig 10845 bp, 6 predicted proteins | sample TergutCu122P5_FD_187286 | JGI IMG/M metagenome (GOLD analysis project Ga0209629, IMG submission 187286) | Cubitermes ugandensis P5 segment gut microbial communities from Kakamega Forest, Kenya - Cu122 P5 (SPAdes) (version 2) | ecosystem: Host-associated > Arthropoda: Insects > Digestive system >... | reverse complement strand
TCTTGTTCTGGTTCCAGTTATAATTCTAATAATTCTTTTGTGTAATCTAAAAATATTATCACTGGATGCGGAATATCCCCAAAATATTTTTCCATAAGTCATAATAGACTGAAAGTAGGCATAATAGATCATCTCTGGGGTATCCCATGATAAAAACAACTATGTAACAGGCTTGATTTAATTTGGGTGTAATTGTATCAATATGGCTTTTCCAAGACAATGTGTTCTCAATTATTAGTCCTAGAAACTTTGTGGCAGAGGTGTTTAATATTATTTTATTGTTATAATTAATATTCATTACGTTACAAGAGCTATGTTTAGTTAAAAATTGCATGAAATGAGTTTTACCAAAATTTAGAGAAAGCAAATTAGAAGTAACCATTCATTCATATTTTTTAAAACCATGTTAATAACTTTTTCAGAACCAGTAAAATAGGGTTCTTTACAACTACACTTGTATTATCTGCAAATAGTAATGTTGGAGGATTATCACTTAAATGTGTATTAATTGTAACATTCCGGAGGTCATTTATATACATAAAAAAAAAGCATAGGTTCCATTATTAATCCTTGTGGAACACCATGCTTATCTATACCCCAATTAGAACAGGTATTATTATTTGAGAATTTATGCTCAAAGATTGTGAAAAATATTGCATTTTTTAGTATTGTTATGATTTATTTTATTATTATTAAAGATGTGAGTAATTTTCTGAGCAGTGATCACAACAGATACTTATTAAATAATTCAGAATTGACTTTACACATATTAATTTTATCACCTTCATTACACAGCAAGAAAATATCTTCATTATTAACTTTTTTCTGTTTCAGATTTTATAATGTTCTGCGTTGTTTTTACTTGGTTGTGAGAATTCACAATTTGTTTATTATAATTGGATCTTTTCACTTGTTTCATCACATTAGTTAAAATTTTATAATATAATTTATAATACTGTTTTAAATTCATGTCATTGTTATTCTTAGTGAATAAATAGTTCCTTTTTTTTACAAGATATTTTTATGACAGTAGCTATCCAAATTTTTTTAGGTCGACTATTAAAATTTATTTTAGGTAAACAAGACGAAAATATTTGTAAATAAGTATCTAGAAGTGAATTAAACAAAATGTCAATATCTTTATGATGATCATTATCAAAAATATTGTCCCATAATTCATAAGTCAATCTAATTTTAAATTCAACTGTTGAATTTCTATCAGTTTTTCTTATAGATTTAATACTATTATTTTTAATACATGCATTTAAATCGTTTATGAACAACAACTGGGCATCGTGATCCAATAGCCCATTAGCTATTGGAGAAATTACAAAATTTTTAAATCTAGATGTATCAATAAAAATATTATTAGTCGCTGTACTCCACCCATTTTGAACTCTTGTATGAAAATGTATTGAGCTAAAAGATTATACAAATTCAACATAGTGTCAACCTGGTGTTTACACTCATTATCTGTAAGTTAATTTATATCTCCACATATTATGAACTGTAAATTTGGTTAATAAAGTTTCTTAATAATATCTTCTCATCCATCAATAAATAATTGAAAATTAAGAGGGTGTTCTATAAATTATTATAATACAGATTCCATTAAACAGTAATTCTAATTTCACTGCACATGCTTCCAGGTCTTTATCTGTACAGACTTTATTTTTAATTAATTGTTGAAAATTTTAGGGTTTTATGTATAAATATACAAACTCCACCTTTATCAATAAACTCTCTACAAAAATTGGCACTAAGGTTGCAATAATCTGTAGATATATGATTTATTTCAATCTGTTTTAAATGATGTTCTGAAAAACACAGTATAGGAGGAAAATTAGGATAGAGTGAAGCAATTACTCATTAGTTTCTTCCAAATCCACAAGTGATCTGGTGATATACTCCTAATAATTCACTATTTAAAAATTTTTGTTGAGTATTAATTTTATAGTGCAAATTATGAGTATGAGATAATATATCCTTGTTAACATAGTCAAAAGTTTCTGGCCTGACATACAAAAGCCGCGCCAAATGGAAAATGCTGCAAGGGGTATATAGCACCATCTATGGTTACTAGTTCATAGATGTGAAAAAGTGTGTTGAAATGAAGGGAGACTGTACTGAAAAATAACAAAGTTGTTTTATTTCTATCACCTTAAAAATGTGGTCAGGCCGGAAACTTTTGGACCCTACCACACAGTGTACTTGGTTAGAACTAGTATGATTAATCAGTTTATCCCATATCTGATACTCACCTACCATAAAAAAAATCATCTTCTTTTAGTAATTGGAAGCTTTCTATGTCTTTTGGACATTCAAATTGTTTCATATCTCTGATCTAATATAACATTCTGTTTTTTATTACTCTCTGTGTTACTGTTTGTTCCATTACTGTCAGTATGGTCATGATTTTCCTCCCAATACACAGGGACAGCAATCATTTCCTTGCCTCAGTTATTCGTATGAAAGCCATGTCTGGTGAAGAGCTCCCTATTAAAATTAGCTTCCATCACTGTTACATGTTTATAACCCTTTATTAGTGTTCCCAGTTTTCTGTTAAAAGCTTTTTCCTCTTTATTAATGCATGACCATTCTACAAGATTGTACCCATGATATCAAAATGATATTTGTATGAATATTGTTCACTACAAAATTCAGAACATGTTTTAACCATTCTTTAGTATTACTTTCCCACATCTTTTTTTTTAAGATTTTTATTTATTTATTTATCATCCATTTGCTACATGTATAGCACTTGGATAAGTCAAACAAAGCATTCAACAGGAAAGAAACATAAAAATTCACAAACATTTTGCAAGAATTACAACATAAGTTCAGTCAATAAACCTACAAGAATCACTGTTCAACTACACACATGTGATTAATTATTCAGTAAACTAATCTAATTACACAATAGCAACTTTTACAAAAATATAGAAGACCTTTTTGCATCTTGATTTACTTGAGTCATTAATTATTGGTTCTGTTATCTTCTTGAAATATAAAAAACTCATTTAATGAATAAAAATGATTATCGAGTAAAAACAACTTTAATTTTCGTTTAAAATCCCTAAAAGTTTCTAATTGCTTTATTCTGTTTGGCATCTTGTTGTACAATCTAACTCCCATGTTTATCACACTCCTGTACAGGAGTGATGTATTACAACTTGGAACATGGAAATCACATTTTCTTCTTGTGTTGTACACATAAATGTCTAAATTCCTTCTTAAATACATGTTGTTTTTATTTGTAGATCAATGCCTCAAAGATGTATAATGTGGTCACTGTGAGAACCTGTAACTCTATAAGAATTGGCCTATGAGACTTTTTTTTTAGCCCTTTAATCGCATGAAGTCCCCTTTTTTGTATATTTAGTACCTAAACACTACCTTATAAAATTGTACCATACATTATCAAAGACCGAAATTTTGTAAAATATATATTTCTTAATATAAATAAGCGTAAGTCACCTCTCAGTGATGTGATCATGTAGGATACCTTGTTTAACACACAACATAAAAACTGCATGTGGATATTCTATTTTAGATTATTTGAGATATTAATTCCTTAGAACTTAACTTCAGACATATAACTAATTTCAACATTTTTAAGAACTATCTTACGCATAACTCAGTTACAAGTTTCGTTAAAGTGAAAGAACATTGTCTTTGTTTTACCAATGTTAATGATAAGGTTAATATTTGAGAACCCAGTTTCAAAGTGTTTTATTCCCTATTTAACCTTTCCTGTACAGTAGCAAATATTTTTGTCTGTAGTAAGTATATTAATATAATAAGCAAAGAGGACTACTTTTTCGTCTTGGATATTTATAGGTAAATCATTTATATATGATAAAGTCAAAAGAGGCCCTAGAACTGATCCCTGAGGGGCTTTGTGTTTTTTCCTTCCGTGGAGACCCGTTGCTTTCTTCCTCTGTTATCAGTTTTAAATATTTCAACAAATTGTGGCCGATAAGATAGATAAGATTTTAATCATCCCTTTATAGTCCCTCTTATTCCATAATACTCTAATTTGGTAAGTAATATTTCATGATTTATTAAATCATACGCCTTAGTGAGGTCAAAAAATGAACCTCAAACATATGACTGTTTTCCACGGATTCCTGGATATTCTCAATAAAAATTTGACTGGCTGTTTCAATTGACTTATTATCTCTAAAACCGTGCTGAGCATCTGTCAATATGTTATGTTTATTTATAAAATGTATCACTCTATTATAAATTAGTCTTTCCAAAATTTTTGAGAAAACTGATAGAATGGATATCAGTCTGTAATTACTAATATCATATCTATCTACCTATCAGTCTTTTTGAAAATGGGCCTTATTTTTGCTATTTTCATTAAGTCAAAGAAAAAACCTTTATTTAAGGAAACATTAAAAATAAAGGTTAATGGTTTGTTGCTGTACTGAATACATTCTTGGACTAAAAATTGTTGTATTTGATCAAATGCAATTGAGGATTTAGCTTTTAATATACTTACTACCTGACTGAATTTGTCATCTGTTACTGGGTATACAAACTTGCATAATTTTTTGTCATTTTTTCAATAGCACCTTAGCAGAAACTGTAAGTGTGAGAATGTCAGATCCTGGTTTCATGACACCAGTAACATTAAAGTTTTTGTTAAAATTATCTTTTATTTTGTTGGCACATCCCCTTGTATTATGGTTACCAAGAATGATTATTGTGTGGTTTTCACTTCCACTTTTAATATTAGACTGCATAAGTCAGACATTATCACCATCATTCTTATTTACATTCTTCTTAATTAGCTCAACATCATGCCCAATATCATCTGAATCAACATTATTGATAGATAACCCTTCAACACTATTATTTGTTATTTTAATAACCATAAAAACAAACCATCATTTGTTGTTATGGTACCATTCACAATGACTGGAATAGTATTCCATAACTGTTCATTTCATTTGTGTTTATCGGAGGATAATTCCTTGTCATGAAGTTTTACCTGTAGTGGCTTGTTGAATTATTTATTGGTCCTAGGTGAAGTAATATCATTAGTATTAGCATTACCCTCTCATTCGACTTAACCCCACTTAAATTTTGTACTGCTCCGTGATGGTTGTATGTGTGACTGGAAACAGTATTATTTCACATGTGTCTGTGATTAGTGGAAACATAAATGTTACTAGATGGCTGTGGAGGTGAGTGGGAACATTATGTATGTGTGTGTATATGGATGGTTCCATTAATTATTACCAGCACTACCATGTTCAGGGGGTTGTACAAGGGAGTGGAAGTGTTATACAGTTGGTTTTATGAGTGAGTAGAAATATTAGTGTTAACAGAGGTGACTGTATAAGTAATTTGAAACATTATTTTCTTTAGGTGGATGTGTTAGTTATTGGGAGCACTAGTGTTATACAGATGGTTTTATGGCTGAGTGGGAAAAATAGTGTCATAGAGGTGGCTGTGTGAGTGAAATCATAGGATTTATACAAATGGCTGTATTAGTGATTGCAAGCATCACTGTTATACATATAGCTATATTACTGAATGAGAGACTAGTGTTACACAGATAGTGGTATAAGTGCGTGGAGCTGGGCTAATAACAACTGGGGGAAACAAAATCAACCGTGGGTGTTAGGAGTCAAGTTATAGAGCGAGGGGAGATAAGTTTGAATTAGTTTTTAATATACATAAACCCCTTTTCCCCAGTCTCACACCACTTTTTTATTTGCCCCTCTGCAACTCAGCAGCCAAGCAACCATTCTTAGGTAGAAAAAATATTATGGAGCGGGGCATTGCCCCCCCACCGCCCCACCCCGCCCAACACCTGTGCTTATACAGATGTCTGTATATGTGTGGGCACACATACAATGTGTCCCAGTTTTGCTGCGATTGTCCTGACCTGTAAAACTTGTTCTGGCATGCCGGTCTGGGGGGGGGGAAGGGGAAAATAAATTAAAAAATTGAACAGTTGGATTATAAACAGAACAATACATACTAAAATAAATTTGGTAATAGCAGAGTTGAGAAACCATTTGGATTAATACAACACACGCAAGTGCAGTCACTATATACAAACAAGCCTAGAGACTTAACTTTAATTTGTCCATGACTGTGATTTTTTTAAATTGGTACATCTTTTCATTAGTTAACATGCCAAAAAGAAATTATAAATTTACTTGTATTTTACAGAAAGAATGCCCATCTAAAAAAAACTTTGTGGCGAAATTTATAAGGTTACATGTACAAAAAGTTCATATAATTTCTCAGGCTGACATAAAAGACCACTTGAAATGTACAAAACATAAGGCTAGTTGGAAACAGTCAGTATTGCTTCAGGACTTTATTTTTTTTAAAGCATCAGTAAAGTTGATGAAAATTGTTAATAGCTGTCAAAGAAGAAACCGTTGCATTACATGCTGCTACTCATGCTCAGAGCTACAAAACAACTGATCATTCTTTCAAATTAATTTCCATGTTATTAGAACCAATGTCTGGTCTGCCAGAATGAAGAGTGAGGCTATTGTTGTTAATGTGATTATGCCAATGGCAGTAGGTGACCTTCATGGAGATTTAAGGAAATCACATCTTGTGAGCAAAGCAATTGATGCTTTCAACTGAAAAGAACTCAAAATGGTACCATTCCTTTTGTGATACTTTGTACCAGAACAAAGAATATAAGTAAATTAGATTTTCTGTCACTTCCTGGTAACAAACCAGAAGTGTCGACAAGCTATCTGTCATTAGTTATTAAAATTCGTAGTTTATCCGATAAATTTGTTGGGTTTTGTGGTGATAACTGTAACACAGAGTTTGAGGTGTAAAACTCAAAGGAGAAAACAATGTGTACATCCCATTAAGAAAGGTAATAAGAAGAAATATTTTGTGAGTTGGTTGCGGTGCTCGTATTGTTCATAACTGCTTTCAGACTGTGGCTGATGTCTTGCCTAGTGGAATAGAAGCTCTTGTAGTCAAAATTGACAAGTATGTTCACATTTACACCATGCGTGTGATATGGTTCTCAAAAATGGCAACATCTGGTTTCTTTCTTTGCTTCCAGCTGTTGAGCGGATCACTGAAATTTGTGATGGACTAAAGTCTTAATTTCACTCTCAAAAACACTGCCCAGTGATAATAAAAAAAAATTACTTGATTTTGATGGCAGTGGACTTGTATTTGTCATTCCTGTATGGACAGTTTACTGGAGGAAAATGATAAACTTAATGCTGATATGTGAGATATGCATAATTCCCCATGACATTTGGCATAGTTTATTAAGCTTTACTTGTTGCCTGTAGGTTTATAATATACTTTCAGCAGTCTACTGTGGTATTGAAGTATACTTCATTATGAGTCAGTCTGGCTGAAATCAGAATTGCTTAGCAACTTTTATTGAAACTCCAGCATACTGGATTTAAAAGAAAAATGTGTGCCAGTTGGTTTAGGTTGCGACAAACAGATGGACAGACATTAGCTCAACATAAGACATTATTTGTTACTTTGTAAGGAGTGTTTTACAGTGAGAATCACAACTACAGCAGTGTAGGTTCATTGCCATTTCCTGCTTGTTTCCAGGTACACATCCAGGAGAATACAAAGAGTTTTTGTATGAGCCAAATGTGAATTTTTACCACAATGGATCATTAGAATTTCTGCATATCAGTAAAGACAGTGAAGGCTATTATCTGTGTGAAGCAAAAAATGAAGTTGGGACAGGGGTCAGCAAAGTCATCTTTCTTAAGGTCAATGGTAAGCTGTTGCTTGGATTTGTAGCTACTTGTTGACAACATTGTATTAGTACATTCGATGTGTGGAGTTATTTATTCATTGACAGTGTCAGTATCTGAGACTATATACTGTTGAATATTAATGAATAATGACTTCAAAAGGATGTACAATGGAGCAGTCGTGGTCTAATTTGAGGTACTCTTAGAACACATGCTTTGAAGGACTGACGAAAAACAAGAAGTTCCTCAGTCACACTGGCTGCTGTCTGAGTTGAGGTGTCAACCATGAACCTGCTGAATTTGAAGCATGAGTCATAACATTTTAGACCACAATATTCAGGCAGGATGTAATAATAATAATAATAACTTATTTATCATTCCAGAGATCCACCAGAGTGGATATAGAACTTGTCAATAGATTACAATAAACATGGTACAAAATGAGTGTCAACAAAAGATACATAGAAGTATGGATTGTGATTATAAAACATAGCTAAGATAAAATCAAGTGTAAACAGGGAAATGTAATCAGTTTAGAAATTACAGTCATTGAGTACATATGTATTATAACTAAATAAAACTTACAATAATTCAGGAGCGTTTGTCCCATCATCATTTTTGATTAATATTCAAATTTGGGTAAATTCCCAGGGATGTGGAATTGACCAAGTGCGGTAATTATAAGAGCATAAAGTGTAAAACAATACAACAATGTGGGAGGTTACAGTATGTGAATACATGAATGCATAATATAATTTAAAGATTTCACTGTGTTTCAATTCCATAAATTGGTCTTGGGCTAGCAGCCACATGAGTTGGTTGAATAGTGACTAACCAGCGTTTTGAGGACTCTCTCAGTCCTTGTTAGCATGGAACTGACTACCTCCAAAATCTGTCTGCTTCATGATATACCTGTCTGTTATAGCTGGTGGCAAGACAAGAAGGGATTAGTGGGCCGAGTCAGGTACTTGCTCTGCTCAGTCCCGTTTTCTTGTTCATTAACATGTTGGTTATAGACAGCCAAGCTTGGCTCAGTATGAAGCCAGGCCTGATGATAAGGTTAGAGATGGTCCTCTAAAAGTTTGTGTATTTACTATTCAACCACCTAATGCGGCTGCTAGCCCAAGAACTTCTTATTGGACGTGAATGTGTGTTTTGTCTGTATCAATCTTGGCAAGCTAAAACAACACGCACACTATTGAAATAACAGTTGAAGACATTTTTTATGCTTTAAAGTTTTTTGTTTGATGGTATAATGTGCTGTTTAGTACAGGATCAACAACCTGCAGCCTACCACACTTATAAGTGTGGCCCACAACTAAATTCTCTTAATGAAAAACTAACAATATTCAGTAAAGTTTATTTATATATTTACAGATTATTCTATAGATCCATCTTTGATTACAGATGCCACTGTATGTGGAATTTGTCCAAATACAATATACAGTATAGCTATATAAGTCATTATACATTGTCAATGCTATTGAAAAATACAAATGAAGCAAATATTTGTACCATAAACATGCATTACAAGTAATGAAAATGAGACACAAATTATATAGATATCATTGCCATAACACTTACAATACAGAATTGAAACTTAAGATTTAGTGCTGTTAAAATATTCTTCTAGAGTGTAGAGTGATTTAAGGTGGAGATATTTACCTAAGTCCAATTTGAATCTTTTAACATCACAAGATAATTTTTTTATGTTGGAGGGGATACTATTAAAAACTTTAATGCCGGAATAGTAAGCTCCCTTCTGATACAATATTCCTACAATAATTGCAAGCTGTATCTACATAATGTTCACATTGAAAATCACTGATCATAGTGATGGATATTTGATCAGATATTTTGTTGGCCGGCATCCACAATATTGACTGTTGTGTTCTTGGAATGAGATCACATCCGCTGGGTGTGACGCTTGTGCTACAGCTCTTCATGTTTTGATGTGTGTGAACATGATCTCCTGGCTACTAGCATTGTTTTTCCATGCTAGCATGATGTGAGATAACATTACTGTGATTTTTACAATGTTGGCTTTTCAGAGACCATTTTTTTATCGTTTATGTGTTGATTGTAAGTGGGTTTTCCATGTTTGACTAGTGTTTGGTGAAGGTAAAATAGAGCATTCATACAGGGGCGTGTATTACTGTCAACACTGTCTTATCGGGTTTTTTGTTTAGCAGACCATAACACCTGTACATGTAAGTTAGGCGTGTTTGCAGTAAAATACAGTGTAGGTAAATTCTGCTCAAGGCATTGTTAATAAGGGATGATGAATGTCCAGGTGCATTACTGTTACTCAGATTTTTTAAACAAAATTTTGTGTCCTTATTCTGCGGTATGTGAGATCTGTATAGTTTCTGAAATGTTAACACATGTACAGGCTGTTTGGGTGACAGAGAAATAAATATTGCATGCTGGAAATTGCAAATGTTGCATTTCCTTAGAAAAATCGTTTATGAAAATAGTTTGTCAAGATTCACCACAGAAATAATTGAGGAATCCTCTAACAGTATTGAAGAAAGCTTAAAAGTGAAAGCCATTGTTCTTTACCAGTGGATGAGAGCACTAGCATAAGCTACAAGACACAGTTTGATTATTTTGTTTATGAAATTGACATGGACTTCAGTGTAATTGAGGAATTTGCTGTCTTAATGCAAATCAGAGGAATCACTGTAGGTGCAGTGTACTGTATTTCCTCATATACAAGTGGCACTTCGTTGTGCATTTTAAAATTCTTTAAGCCTGGGTGGATCTTACATTTGATGTTGTCAAAGAATCTAAGTCAAAAAACCATATTATATGACTCAAGCGCAAGGAAATTCATCTTGTCTGTAACACTAGTCATAGGACAGTCAACACTAAGATGCCAACCAATGTATTTCTGAAAGTAATTATGTGTATTTATGCTGGTAAAATCATTGTTACATGTGACAGTTAAGCACAAAATGAGGGCTTGTGGCTCAAAATACCCAATAGTTTTGATAATAACTAATACTCTTTAATTAAGAGAGATTTGTCAGTGTTCATTCTCACACCAGTGATCATTGCTGCATCATCAAAACTTCCTTGTAACCACCTATCAGGAAGAGAAGTTTTTTTTTTT
>Ga0209629_10003933_pt1 | contig 10845 bp, 8 predicted proteins | sample TergutCu122P5_FD_187286 | JGI IMG/M metagenome (GOLD analysis project Ga0209629, IMG submission 187286) | Cubitermes ugandensis P5 segment gut microbial communities from Kakamega Forest, Kenya - Cu122 P5 (SPAdes) (version 2) | ecosystem: Host-associated > Arthropoda: Insects > Digestive system >... | reverse complement strand
TAAGCGGAATAAAACAGTCGTTCCACCAAACATACGACAGTCAATATTTTAGATTAACGGTAAGTTACAAATTCGGCAATGATAAAATCAGCGTACAAAGTCGCGAAGGTAGTAATACAGAGGAGAAACGCAGAGCTCGGTAAGACATGTTATCTAAACCCTCGAAATCCACGCTCATACATTTGTATTGTCAGTTACAAAATGGTTCTCGCTGCATATAGCGGATAAATTTTAATATTCTGAAATTCACCGAAATTTTCCATTGAACAGCGAATTCCGTAAGAGCGATGTTTTTCTTGCAAAAAGAGAAACATGCTTTGCATTGAGCCTTTTGTCCCTGCTTTTATGCTTCTTTTTAAATAATTCATAATAAAATAATTATACTAAAAAACCCTTGATTTTTTCAATCGTACATTAACGTGCAAAGATAGTGTTTTTATTATTATTGGGGGCAATAATTACTCTTTTTTTGATGAAATTGGGGGCAATAATATCAAAATTCCAGAATTGGAGTCTTGAAATCACTGCAATTTGTGTATTGCCAACTGCGTACTTTCCACCTCTCCCAAAATCTGAAACAGTTCATCTTTTGTGGCAGCTCGCAACATGGCGATGCGGACGATACGAAAATTGGGAATACCTTTAAACAGTGGCGTATTTGCCAAATGACGGCGGACATGCAGAATGCCCTTGCGCTCGTCTAACCACTCGATGCTGCTCTCTATTTGTCGCCGTATTATTTCAAACTGCTGTTTTACATCCGGTTTTTGCTGCAATACGCCCGTAAGCAAAAAATGCTTTATATCGCTAAAAATCCACGGCTGGCCGATAGCGCCGCGACCAATCATCACCGCATCTACGCCGTATTTTTCAAAGCGCTCTTTTGCCCTTTCGGGAGTAGTTACGTCTCCATTGCCAATAATCGGAATTTTCATGCGGGGGTTGTTTTTCACTTCGCCAATCAATGTCCAGTCTGCTTCGCCGGTGTACATTTGAGCGCGGGTTCGTCCATGAATTGCCAGCGCCGCAATGCCGCAATCCTGCAACTGCTCTGCCAGCTCGACAATGATTTTCGATTCGGCATCCCATCCGAGCCGCGTTTTTGCCGTAACGGGCACAGACACGGCGTTGACAACTGCGCGGGTAATCTCCAACATTTTGGGAATATCGCGCAACAGTCCCGCGCCGGCGCCTTTTCCGGCAACGCGTTTTACCGGACAGCCAAAGTTCAAATCAATGATTTCGGGATGAGCTGCTTCGGCAATTTTAGCCGCTTCAACCATTGCATCGGGTTCCCGCCCGTAAAGCTGTATGGCAACCGGACGTTCTTTTTCCAAAATGGCAAGCTTTTGTTCCGTGCGTTTGACGTTGCGAATCAGCGCATCGGCAGAAATAAATTCGGTATATACGAGGTCAGCGCCAAATTCCTTGCACAACAGTCTGAATGCAGGATCGGTAACATCCTCCATCGGCGCCAGAAAAAGCGGATAAGAAGAAAAAGATACGTTTCCTATTTGCATGGATTATAATTTTTTAGTACACAGTACGCAGTGAATCTGCATTGTTCCTGCCGAAATGCCTACCCATTTAAATACCTTTTATGTTTTACTTTATTGTTTCTATTTCCGACAGGTTTGCATATTTGCCCTGTATCGTTCCGGTTTTATCAATCATATACATGGTAGGGGTACCAATGATTGCATAATTTTGAAAATTTTTTCCGGCAAAACCTTTGAAATCGCAGAGTTTGGTTTTCCAGGGGAAACGTTTGGCATTATTGTTATAAACGGCTGTATCAATGTCGGAAGAGATAGTAACGACTTCAATCCTTTTGCTCTTTAATACGGGATAATTACCTATTAACCGGTTGATTTCGTTATCACAACTGTTGCAACCCGTTTCAAAAAACACTAACAAAGTTTCGGTTTTTCCATTGCTCAAATTGATACCTGCAATCGGTGGAGCCGTCATGCCGGGTTGCAATTTATAGACTTCCAGCATTTTCTTCAACTTGCCTTGCGGATTGACAACCCTGCCCGACTGACTTAAATAGTTCGATAAAACGGCTTCGTCAATATTCCAACTGTATTGGCTGCAAATAGTTGCAGCGTCGTTAGCCAGAGCGAGAAAAACTTCCTGCGACTGCGTTTTCTGCAACAGCGCAACAATATCGCTGCCAAACTGTCCGTAAAAAGGCGACGGTTTGTAATAGATTTCCAATAGTCCGTTGATGCACGAAAACCACATACTGCTGCGATAAAGCGTCTCCATATCCAGTTTGCGGAGCATATATCCACGTATTCGGTCAACTTCCGCCGTATCTGCATTTCCCTGTAAACGAGTCACATAGCTGTTTATCAAATTTTGTAGCGCCAGCAGACGGGCGGAATAAAGATTTCCGGATTTCTGTTGCAACATCGTATCAAAAACAGCCTGTTGTGCCTCCAATTTACTTTTTTCTTCCTGAAAAAGAGGATACAGTTTTTCGTCGGGTTTGTAAAGTTGCATGCCCTGTTTCAGAAACATGATTTTTCCTGTACGCTCCATTTGTTCTCCATATTTTGATGTAATAAAATCGTTTTCCGGCGAGTTGCGAAAATGGATGTTTTGAGCGGTAAATCCGCCTTCCGCGTGAAGAGTCGGATTTTCCTTGTTGGAATAGATAAAATTATAGCGAATATCCGGTTTAATAAATAGCACTACCACGCCCGAAGATAACGGTTCATTTTTAGAAGGCGTAAACGTCAGCGCGCCTTTTTCATCAATCTGACCTGAAAAGATGGTATCCTGCTTAATTCCCTTGAATGCCACAAGATAGATCATTTTGCCTTTTTGATCCGGCAAATCAAATGTAATGGTTTGGCAGTAGGCGCTTTTCAAACCAATGATAAGCAGTAACATGATTGATAAAATGCAGGGTTTCATTATGTTCTATTTTTCAATTACAAATAGTGAGTCGCCGTATGATTATTGGCAATATATCCCGTACTAAAATTTGCGAATGTGACTTCTAAAAAAATTTATTTTTTAATTTTCCGAAATACAGCGGATTGATTCTGCGTGACCGGAAAGGTACTGCCCAATATTATTCATATTATTGGTAAAAATATAGGTTCTAAAACTGGCGATACTACCGGGGTATATTGATGAACTCCAATAATATCCATATAGATTATGGTCAAACAATGCGCCGTTGTTGTTTGAGGATGCACTGCGGAGACCTGCTGCAGGCAGGAATAAATTTGTTCCAATTTTAATACCCGATGTATAAGTGGTATTTGATGTTAGAAAGTTTCCGATATAGGTCATCGTGTTATTAGCCTTAACTCCTTGCCATTCGCTTTCTGTGGGAACGCGCCATCCCGCAGGGCATGGGTCGCCCGGTAATTTTGCTGCATCACTCCATCCTGTGGCGTTATATCCGGAGTTATTCCAGCCCGAAATGGCGCCTGTCGGTGTATCAACGGTAGCGACGGGAGTGCTTTTACCCCACTGGTAGTAAGAACCGTTAATGCCTCTTGACGGCGTAAAGGGGTCGAGCGACTGGTCGGCGCCCAGATTGTGGCACATAAACGCTTTCCACTGAGTGGGACTGATCATTGCACCGCAGCACTGGCAATCCTGAATATTAATTATCAACGGCACGGCAACATCGCCGCTGCCATTATTAAATACGGCATATACCGTTACTTTGGCAGCTTGCGATTTATCGCGTCCCACAATGAGCGGGTCGGACACAGGCGAATTTAATGTTGTCTTAAAATTTAACTGAATGATAGCCGTACTTCCCGATGTAAAACTACCTGTAAGATCTTGGGTTACTGTATAAGGAGTCGTTGCATCCAGCGCATTTTCCACATCAACTACTACAAAACGGAAGTTGCTTCCTGGTTCTGTTGCCGTAAAAGTATAGGTTTTATCATTTACCGGCAATGCTGTAAAATCGGATTTTTGCGCCTGTCTGCCTGCCAGCGTTCCGCAAGTGGCATTATCAAAATTGGATTCGGCAATATCGAAACAAACTTTTCCTGTCAGCGTACCACTGCCAACAGGCATATTTGCCGGATCCTGACTTGTAATTACCGTAAATACCGGAGACGTACAGGTAACCCCAACATCGCACCCGTTGGCTCCTTCGCAGATGAACTGTTCTGTTCCGACAGTGGTCGGCGTATAGGTGTAAGTAGGAGAATTGTCGCCCACGTGCGTCATTGAAGGATACTCGTACCAAGTGTATGTAGGTTGATTCGTGTTTTTTATCGTTGTACTTAACATAACCTGATTTCCCACTAAAGCATTTATTGTTGCAGGAGCGGTTGGATCTATTACTGTCGGCGTAGGGCAGTCATTGGTTAATGTAACAGTCATTTGTAAAGGATCATTTAAATCCAGTCCGCACGCATTTGTTCCGTGAACGGATATTACTAACTGATCGCTGTCGGTTCCTGATGTCGGATATTGCGCCATCACCGTTGAGGTTCCCTGTCCGTAAGTGATAACCGACGAAGTAACGTCTGTACCGTTTAGCGTAACTGTCCACGTATATGTAACAGGCTCGTTGGTAGCGCTTGCCTGTAAAGTTTTTAGCTCGCCGAAATGACCGTTGTCCGACGGCGCTTGAACCCAACTTAGCGTGGTGAAATCGGAAAGAATGACCGATTTAGTTGCTGATATTGGACTTACACAATCGCCATCGGCTACTGTAGCACTATAATTGCCGGGAATAGTAACATTAAGATTTATGCCATTTTCATTCGGTATAACGTTGCCATCTCTATACCACGTAACAAACGGTGAAGCAACCTGCGTATTGATGGTAAGTATTGTACTGCCTCCGCACAATGCGCCTCTCCCTGAAATGGTTGGGATTGACGGTGCCGAAGTTGTACTGATTGTTGCTACGGAATTAACTTCCTGGGCGCAACCGGCACCTGTTACTTGCAGGCGCAAAACAACCTGACTTGCATACGGCACTGGATAGTAGATGCCGGTGCCTTTTCCGATTTGCGTATTGTTAGCATACCATGTATACGTGTATTGTGCATTATAATTATTTACTTCCATGTAAATAGAACCTCCGGTACAAAGTTGCCAGCCGGAAGTTTTTCCGTTAATTTTCATTACAGGCGCCGGTATTGCCGTTCCTCCAAGAGGGTCTAAATAGACAAGAGCCGATTCGGAGAAAGCCGAAGAACAGTCGCCGTTTTCTACCACTGCCTGCCAAAGACCAACGCCCGCATTAATCGTAGATTGACCGTTGTATGCAGGATTATCCTGTTTTACGCCGTCTTTGTACCACACAATATTGCCATCGGACGCGCCGGTAGCAATCAGTTCGGTTGTGCTGCTCGCATCGCACACAATCCCGTTATTGGTGTTTACAATCAGATGTACAGGGTCGGGTGCAAGGGTGGGAGAGGAGGTAACCGTTATGGATTTTGAATTTGGACAGCCAATTTTATCGGCATACACACTGTATTTCCCCGAATATTGGGCTACATAATTCACTCCGCGTCCTACTTCATATCCGTTCAATGTCCAAATGTAAATACCGTCAGGACGACCGTCCAGATAGAGATATACCGCTCCACTGCTGCAAAGAGTTAACCCGTTTTCCGATTTAATATCCGGAACGGGGGCAGAGGTACCGCAACCTGAATCGTCTCCTTCCTGCGTGAACACAAATGAATTGCTATTGCCGCAGGGGTCTGTAACCAGCAAAATGGCATAACGCTCAAATGCCTGGTCATTCGGCAGGAATTTTATGGAAAATTTACCGGCTCCCGCATCCAATACCGTCAAACGGTCGATAAACTGTTCGCCGGAAATCCATGTAAATGTAAAACTGCCGGTGTGCGTACATTGCATGTCAGAAATTGTGTACGTATTTTCCTTGTCGCCGTTGTTAGGGAATGGGTCAACATTACTCGAATCTGCAGTCAGAACAAAAGTAGATGTGCTGTTGCAGAGACTGATCCATTCCTTGCCATTCCAACTATCCACACATTTTGTTGAAGTGTTGTATAACAGCAATCCTTCTGCATAAGGGTTTGCCATAAATTCAGCGGTCGTCATAGAATCCCGCTGTGCTGTTGTCATCTGCGGCAAACGAAGTCCTCCCTTTTTATTGTTGGTTGTAATTTCCAACACGGAAAACGGTTGAGTAATACCGTTACCTCCCATCATGACTTGCGATTGTGCTATGTGAGGTAAAAACATAGCCAGCAGTAATAAAGGCAGTATAATGCTTTGAATACTTTTCGCAGTTGTGTTCATTTTTTTTACTGTGTACTGTTTATTGCCTACTGAGTACTCATTCTACCAGCTTCCGCCTGCACCGCCGCCGCCAAAGCTCCCGCCGCCAAAGCCGCCGAAACCTCCACCGCCGCCTCCGCTAAAACCGCCTCCACCGCCAAGTCCGCCAAGAAAGCCGCCCGGAAAGAAAACAGGTCCGCTGCCGCTACTCGAAGAATTACCGTCGAAATGGCGGTATTTATTTTTGCGAAATAACAATAGAATGAAAATCACAATGAAAATCGGTATTAACAATAATCCCATATTACTTCCTCCTTCATTTTGTGTTGATAAATCCGCCTTATACGTTCCCGAATTAAGCCCGATAATGGCATCGACAGCTTTATCCACTCCTGCGTAAATATTGCCTTGTTGAAATTCGGGAATCATGATTTGATTTACAATCTGATGTGTTGCGGCATCAGTAACATGTTCCTCCATGCCATAGCCGGTAGAAATCCAAACCTCGCCTTTTTCACCGGCTGTTTTCGGTTTGATGAGCATCATGATGCCGTTATTGTTTTGTTTGCCGCCAACGCCCCACTTTTGCCCCAGCCGCTGCGCAAAATCGCTCACATCGTATCCTTTCAAATCGCTGATGGTAACAACAGCTATTTGCGTGGAAGTGGAGTCGTTGTACGCATTCAATTTCTGTTCCAATGCCACTTGCTGTTCGGGAGTAAGCATGTTTGCAAAATCGTTTACCAAACGGGGAGGATTCGGTTTATCGGGCAAATCGTCTCCAAAAACGCTTCCGGCAACGGAGAGCAGCAGAACACACACTGTATATCGTAAACTTTTCATATACAATTATTTACCAAAAGAAATGTCGTCCGTAATTTCATTCACGTCTCCGGCTTGACGCGGAAAATGCTCTTTCAACTTTTCGCCGGCTGCCGCTATCCCGAATAACAATCCCTCTTTATATTGATTTTGAGCAAAATAGTTCAAGACTTTCTTTGCCAGATTATCCCAAAAAATCTGCTTCACATGATGGTGAATCCCCTCATCGCCTACGATAGCCAGTTTCCGGCTTCTGACCGCCGCATACAACAATACCCCATTGCGCTTCATTGTCTTATGCATCTCCAACTGGTGAAACAGTTTGGCTGCATGTGCCATCACATTGCCGCGGCAGTACTGTTCGAGGCGCACACAGATTTCGCCCGAAGTATCCCGTTCTGCCCTGGCAATAGCGTCAACAATCTCCTGTTGCTCCTCCGGAGTGAAAAATTGCTTTGCCATGTTGTAATTAATTATCCATCAAAACTGTACAGTAGGAGCTTTGTCGCTGCCCTCTGCCGCTTGGAAATAACCCTTTGCCTGAAACCCGCCAATGCCTGCAATCATACTTGCCGGAAAACGACGGATAGAGGTGTTAAATGTTTGAGCCACCTGGTTATACTTATTCCGTTCCACCGCAATACGGTTTTCGGTGCCTTCCAATTGCGACTGAAGGGCTAAGAAATTTTCATTCGCTTTCAGGTTTGGATATTGCTCTACACTCACCATTAACCTGTTGAGCGCTCCCGAAAGTCCATCCTGCGCTTTTTGAAAAGCGGCAATATTTGCATCTGTCAATTTAGTCGGGTCAATGGTTGTCTGCGTTGCTTTGGCACGCGCCTCAATCACTTCCGTCAACGTTTTCTCTTCGTGCGTAGCATAGCCTTTTACCGTATTTACCAGATTCGGAATCAGGTCGGCACGGCGCTGATACACATTTTCCACATTCGCCCACTGCGATTTTACAGCCTCTTCCTGAGAAACAAACCCGTTGTATTTGCTAATACCCCAGAAAACAAATATAGCCAAAATGACTAAAACAACTGCTCCTAAAAGACATCCTCCTTTTTTCATAATCAATGTATTTTTTAATGGTTTATTTTAAGGTGCAAATATACGGCGAAAAATTTGTTATTTACATCGTTGAGCATGAAAAATCAAAAGAAAATTCATATATTTGCACAAACATTCTAAAGAGTAACACACGAAACAGAAAAATTTGAAATAAAAACATATTAACGAAAAAGCGTTAGCTTTATTCTTGTATCTGAAATCTCGACAATTTCTTTTACCACGGGAGTAAGTGCCCAACGCTCACGTCGATTGATCGGCGTGGGCTTATTTATTTGTGGTAAAGGTAGTCGAGAACCTCAGGTACGAATAAAGTAAAAAAGTCCCACGCTTTTTTATTTTAAATAATTAACTGCCTGTTAGGGACTTGAGGCAAAATCATTCACAATCTAATCTTTTTTCAGTATGAAACAGATTTTTCTTATGGCGGGGTTGAGCCTTTTGCTGCTGCAACCTCTTACGGCACAGACCGATTCGATGCAGGTGCACCGCAAAACGGGACCGGAGCGCAAGTTGATGGAGATGAAGAAAATCATCACACTCTCGCCGGTTCAGGAACAGGCATTATTGGCGGCTTACGCTGTCTATCAGCGGCGAGGCGACTCCATTCTCTACAAAGTAGCCGACCCTGCGCAGGCGGCTACCTTGAAGTATCAGGCTGATAAACAGTGGCAAACCGTTTTGATGCAAACGCTCACCGAAGCGCAGAAAGTGCAGTATCTCACGGTAACCAATACCCCTGAAGTAATGGCGCAAACACAAGCTAAAGTGCAGCTTCTGCGCGAGAGCGGCAACTATTCCGAACAGGAACTGGCGCAGAAACAGAAGGAGATATTCAATTATCTGATAGCCGAAAAGATTGTCTGCCTGCGCGACAGATATGACATTGCCAAGCAGGCGGATAATCTCCAACGGATGAAACGGGCTAAACCGGCTTCGCTTAGTGAAAGCGAGGCGCGGGAAGAGTTGAAAGCAAACGGGAAGGTAAATAACGGAAAAATAAACTGGTAGATTATGAAAAATTATTCAAAAACAGCAATGGTAGCATTTGCTGCTATTGCCCTGTCGCTGATTTCTTCCACACAAGCGTTTTCACAAACGCCGGCTGATACGGTAACACAAATGCTCAAAATAGCAAAACAGTATCAGTTGGGAATTTACCGTGATGTGGATGCACAGAAGGCGTATCTGATTTACAGCGATCTGGCGCGTAAAAAGTCGCTTCACGCTCTCTATGAACTGGGCAAAATATACCGCAATGGAGAAGGTACAGTACAGAATGATGCGTATGCCATCGGATGCTTTCAGGAAGCGGCGGATATTGGCTATGCACCCGCTATATGCGAGCTGGCGTTGACGTATCAAAAGGCGTATGGCGTGCAGCAAGACTTTAAAAAAGCTTACGACCTCTACAACCAGGCTGCACAGCAAGGATTTGCTGGCGGATATTACGGCGCCGGATATTTGATGTACAAAGGCTTTGGCGTAGAGCAGAGTTATAAAAAAGCGATGGACTATTTTCAAAAGGGAGCTGACATGGGCGACGCCCGTTGTGAATACATGATTGGCTGTTACTACCTGGAAGGATATGACAACAATCAGGATGTGGCAAAGGGTGAACAATACCTGCAGCGGGCGCTGGCTCACGGACATCCGTTGGTGAAGGCTATTGTGAAAGAAAATGTTGTCGATACGTTGAAGAACATCTATAAAAAAGACCCCAACGGCTGGAGCGATGTGAAAAACGGACGCATCAAACATCTGTTCCGTTACGCTAAAAACAACACCACGCCCGAACAACTGACCGGAACATGGACAGGGAAGGTATATACATTCGACTGGGCTGGAAAGAAAATAGAGAAAGAGGAAAACGTAAAACTGACCATTGAAGCTGCCGCCGATACGCTTGCCTTGCAGTGGTTTGCCACCGATACACTCGGCTATTATGCCGAAAAAAAGGACAGTTGCTGGGTACCGCCTGTAGGAAGACAGTTTGACTACAAGTCGCCTGTGCGCTGGTTTATCTACTGCACACGCTATGAGATGGTGAAGCAGGGAAAAGACGATTTTCTCTTTGCCAATTTCCAAACCTACAATTTAGACACGCGCGAACCCCGTAAACCAATGGAGGCAGTGCTACAACAAGGAACGCTGAATAGTGATATGAATAACGCCGCGACTTCTCCCGATAGCGTTGCGGTAGCTCCTATTGTCATCACAAAGGTCTATCCTAACCCGTTCCAGAACAAGATTTCAGTGGACTATACCCTTACCGTAGCGCAAAAAGTAACTGCCGAAATATACGACACCATGGGTAACAAATACGTTAGCGCTTCGCCCGTCAATGGCGTAAAAGGAAAGAACACTCAAACCCTCACGGTAACTCTGCCGCATGGGGATTATACGCTCTATCTGAAAGGCGCCGGCTACATCTGCAGCCAAATCATTATGGCGAAATAACCTCTAAAAACTATCTGTTATGAAAAAAAAGAGAATAAAACAACTTATTGTTTGCATATTGTTACTATCTTTCCTCTATAAATCCCCTCCACCTCCCTTTAGAATTGCTTATACTTGGTCAGTAATAGCTTGTTTTTTGTGTAATAGGCAAACAGACTCCTTGAGGCGTCACAACTGCCGTCTCTCACATTAAAAACATTAAGATACTTTCCTCTGCGAGCTTTCCTGTCTCACACC
>Ga0209629_10003932_pt1 | contig 10847 bp, 8 predicted proteins | sample TergutCu122P5_FD_187286 | JGI IMG/M metagenome (GOLD analysis project Ga0209629, IMG submission 187286) | Cubitermes ugandensis P5 segment gut microbial communities from Kakamega Forest, Kenya - Cu122 P5 (SPAdes) (version 2) | ecosystem: Host-associated > Arthropoda: Insects > Digestive system >... | reverse complement strand
TAAATCATAATATTAAGGCGCCTTAGCATGATTCGGGCCATGTAATGAAGGTAATAAATATTAGAATTTCGTTAAAAGGGGGGATTTATTAGGTCACAATGCTTAATATCCAGACAAAGAAACACGTTTTTCCTCAAATTAAATATAAGTTTGGAAATGAATACAGAAGTCAAATGAGTTCATATCTCCTTCTCAGAAGGTTTTGTTTCCCAACTTTTGTTTGTATTATTTTACCATGGCCCAAGATCCCCCAAAGCCATGGGCTCCTCATTATTGAGGTTTCATATTTATATTCAGACACACCACATCCTCTAAGACTCCTCTGGACGAGTCATCAGTCCGACGCAGATACCTTTTCCTGATAACTCACAACACTTACAAGAGAAAACCTTTCACGCATCTGCGGGAATCGAAAACACATTTCCATTACGCGAACGACGGGAGACTCACATGTTAGAACGCAGGGGCAATGGAACCGAAAATTGTGTTTGTAAAAGAACACAAATAACGGTTGCCGCTAATTAAGCCCTTTCCTCCAGAACGTGTTACTTTCAATTGCCCTCAATACAGACGTGTTCTGAAATATCGCAAACATATGTATAAGGACAAACAACCCTTTTTTTTTGTTGGAATTTTTCACTTTTTACAACAGAGTGCCCTCCCGTCCTTCCTTGTTCTCGTCGTGTTAGAAAACGCGATTTTGACTTCTCTTTCATAAATAAAACCTTTTTTATCCAACTGATTATTTCTAACAGGCAACAAACACACACTGTATACAAGTGCAGGTTACCTGTTTGATGTAAATGGTTCACATATATTTTGAATTGAGCTGGAAACTGCAATATATTGAACTTATATTCAATTATTAGTTCTGTTTAAATCTTATGGAGAAATACTTGCTGGTATCAAATAATATTTTTCACGTGCTACGTAATACCTCCTTAGGACACTTTTTGAGTTGAAAATGTAATTTTGTGTGAGAAGGAAGTCTGTCAAAGTTGACCTACATAAAAAAATTACATTACAGTTTTGTGGTCTTCATGTAATGCGCTACACGATGCAGTATAAATGCAAATTTGACGGTGTTGCTGTTCAGCGGTACACTGTTGTGCACTGTGAATTTGACAGTTAAGTAGGAAAATTAATGCTAACTTCTTTTTCCCCGTCTATTTCGCCACATAAATAACAACAGAAAGACATAAATTAGTCATTCGAAAATTTATTTATATTTGGAGAATATTATCTCGAGAGCTGATATATATATATTTATATATTTAATTTTATACATTTCAGAGAATTTTCCTGCTTCTAATACGAGGGCAGATACCGTCTACCAAATCACACCGCTTCTCATCACAATTGGCCGCAGGCTTTACACACACCCCTGTAGAATTCGCATGGATCAAAAAGGATAGAAACTTGTTTATATTAGGATGACGTCCACAAAATCCAAACCATTGCAAATGACAATCTTCAGAACGAGTCTCACAAATATTCCGTCACACCTACCTCGGTTACTTGGTTAGCGGGTACTGCCTAAGCGGATGAATACTTTCTACTGGCATCGCCAAATCTCTGCAGAAACACCTTGTTCTCCTCCCACGTGATTTTGTTCAAATCCTGTATTACAGCATGAGTTTTGACTGACAAAATTTACGTGAACTCGAAGGCGGAGGATTTGTGAAATTAATCCTGATATAGAAGATTTGATGCTCTGTATATTATTCTGAAAGTCTAATGAGAATTTTGACTTGTTTGCTGATGATGTCAGGCAGCATCATCCAGACTCATCATGCTATTTTACTGGATCATTCCAGTTCACGTCCTTTGCAGAAGTCAGAGTCTCTTGTAATCAAGCATTCTCTTTTCATTTATTCTAAGAATATCATTTTTTATCTATAAACCCTGTCACAAAACAACTTGTCTTTTGAAATTCCTTTCACTTTCAATTGGGGCCTGGCGTGTCGCGGTTGTTGAGTTGCTGCGCTACTTGTCGGACGGTCCCGTGGTCGATTCCCAGTTGTGACACTGGATTTTTCAGTGACATATTGCCTTCTGACTGCTCCAATTCTCTGGGATCGTTTCAGCCGCTGGTGAAAATGAGTTTCAGGAATATTCTTGGGGTAAGGGCGACCGGTGTGTGAGACTTAATATCTCACTAAATTCACGCGCCGAATATCATGAAAATTCTGGAGTCTAGACCTCCTGGAACCCTCTGGGCCACACCGGGCTTGTAAAGGGAGGACCTTTTATTCTTTTCATATTTTAGAGGAAACATTTGTGGGAAATACTCTAAAATTGAATTTAATGAATATTCTTCTTATAGCAGCTGAGTAGTTCCGTGCAGAAGTTTAGACATGACAAAGCTAATAGTTGCATACCCCATTTTCGAATACGCCTAAGAACAATTGGAGTGTAAAAACTATATATTATGGCGTCTATTCAGGCACACATACAATTAGTAGTATTATGTTCCCTAAGATTGTAATGTATAGGCAAATATACCTAAATCATAAATGATTTAAACCTATCTCTCTAACGTCTAACTGCGTAAGTGTTTTTAATTCAGAGTAATTTTGAAAAAATTATCTCCTTATCAACAATTGATTTTGACACTAATTTTAAAACAGATATGAAATTGTTATATTGGAGTTTGTGTTTTTTGAAGGACGTCCAATTTCATAGGATATTATTTCCTGAAACAACTCTTTTGTTTTCACATTATGCCTTATTATTGCAGCTTGTCATGCAGTTACGTCTAGTTATTGATAAAATAGACACAGAGCGGGAAGTTTTCACCCTGAATATGCTCCTAAAGGTAGCAGAACTCTATATATGTTTTATAGAGCGGGGCCTTAGATATTGTTTGTGCTTCAGAAATTAAGAATAATTATGCAGCAGGCAGCTTATATTTCTTGAGCCAACTACACGAGCCTGTAAATACATGCATATTTATTGAGAAAAATCTCGACGATTTTGGTCTTATGTTTTGTAGAATTTTATTTTTTGTGTTATTATAATTTTTTTGACGAAAATTTATTTTACTAATAAACAATGACATATTTGTAATAAAACTTGTGTTTGTAAATTATTCTAAAATGCAAATGTTTGAATGATAAACTGATATAACTGGAATTATTGAAGGGTTAAAAGCATGTGCCTTAGTTTCTACGGCAATTCCTATATCTCATTTTACGCATTTGCAAGTGTTAAAAATCCTGTATTTGGAATCAAAATTACTACATTTCGTTTCTCCGACATTTTATAATTAAAAAAATTTCTCAATTCTTCTTATACGGTTGGAAATCCATAATTATGTGGACTTGATTGTCACAGTTTTTACCCTCATCAACGCGCATAATAGTGAATTTCCTTTCATAATTTTGCAGGGAAGAGATTTTCTTATTAATTCGCAGGAAAACTTTGTCTTAAGTTTTACATTTCCTGCACACAAAGTCCGAATTTTGTCTTTGTAAAAGAAGTATTTCCTTCCTAAGGAAAGCTCTCTCCTTTTTGCAGTAAAACCAAGTATTATTGTTATGCAATCTGCAGATTTAAAACTTTTCTTCTCGGATACAGGAAAAAATAAATAAAAGGAAGTTTAGTTTGTGAAGAATTTAGTTCTAGTTATTCAACTTGATGAATAAACTGTAAGATATAACATAGAGCAAGATCTATATGGGGAATATTTTGTTCATTTTAGACTTTTCCACAGATGTTGAACATGTTATGTAATAATGTATAAGCTTGAAATTATAACGACCAAATTTTCTGTATCAACATTACGCTAATTTCAGCAGAGTAGAAGGAAATATTATTTGTTAAAAATAAAATTTTTAATCGAATCTATATTCTGCCTTTTCTGTAAATAATAGCAATTCTGCAAAATCGAATGTCACTCCACTTCTAGCAAATTCACATACTTTATTAAAACTTCAGTTCCCTCTACTCTCTGGCCTACACCCAATCTGAATTTATCGCAATTCACTTAATACTTTGTGTTATGTAGCTTTAATCCTGCATCTTTATTAAATTAGGAAATAAGAATCACTTTGTTCCAGAATGATGACTTCATTTTAGGAGAAATTCAACCGGGCATACTTAATTTTACAACAATTTCCAAGCCAAAATCCTTGCATGTATTCTGCGGAAATTTGTGGTTGGCAAGATTTCTTAGTAACACGATAGACGATTAGCAAAGGAAATATACAGTATTTTAAATTACAAATAAAATAAACAATTTTTTTTCAAAATCTTAAACATTAGGGAGTCTTAGGTAAATAAAAATGGCGTAGGAGACAGAATGATTATAGTAATAAATTGAAATGCAAAATAGAAATATTTTAGGAGTGTTTAAAAATAATCGCCCTTATGCTGACAAATTCATTTTCAATTGAAGGAGAGAGGGGGAGGAAGAAAATTGTTAGAAACTGAAGATACATACAGAGGGGAGATCATAAATACAACACGATATGAATAGGACACAAAAAAAAAGAAAAATGTTAAATATTGTTAAAGGCCACGAAATTTGAACCTAATAGGAATTCAAAGATTAAAATTGCAGTAATTGTGTATGGCAGAAATGAATGTGTAAATTGAATGAGTGACACAAAGAAAGGTTTAGAATCTACACAAGATTGTTACGAAGATTCGTCAAAGAAGAAAATGGAAATGTATTTAAAATTTGAATATTAATATATGAACGTTAGAAGTATAGGAAGTTTTCTGCTAACAGAGCGTATTCGTATGACAGTCTTTGGGAGATTTGAAATGCGAAACTGTAAATGAAATACGGCAGCACCAGATCAGGTATTGTAAACACAATATCGTGCAAACAAATATATTACAAACAGAAACATGGTTCAAACTGTGACTAAAACAAGAATTTTATGAAATAGAACAACACATCATATCAGCATGCAATTTATTGAGAAAAAGATTTATACAATAGGAGATATGATAGAGTGAGAGTTAACTGCACTTTAACATATGTAAGAAAATTGCTGCGTAATTATACTAGGAACTGTGGTATGACAATTTAACAAAACTAGTAAAAAAAGTATTTTTGAAAGGAAATCATTTTATTGAATAAAAAATTGTAAAGCGACATAAACCGTCCATAGTTATGAAATGGATATAATAATCGGTGATAATGAGAAAGGCCCGTGAGGAGTTGCTGGTCTTCATCGGGCGCTCCCCTGGTGTCGGATGAGGGAATGCTCACCAGATATGGCGGGTACCGAGGAAATAAATTACCCGTAGCGGAACAAAACTAGCACAGCTGCCTTGCAGGTTTATATTGGCTTATCATGGTCTAGACGAAGAAAACCTTGAGCAAAAATCACCTGGTCTTAGAGGTTGGGTTTGATGCAGCAGGCCAGCTCCCTGCTCGTCGGAGAAAAAAGATTGCTAAAAAGCCCATTGGAAAGGATCTGGATGGATGTAACCTAGGACGACCTAAGGTACGTAAGATTACTATACGGTTAGGCACGTTGTATGTACAAGGAATAAGAAATAAAATAGGAGAAATTATAATGGGGTTGGAAGAACTAAAACAAAACATCACAATGTTAACAGAAACGAAGAAAAATTGAAATGGAATAGAAATACTAGGACTTTATTTATATTTTATAGTAGATTTTCAAAGGAAAAATAGCTAAACGAAGAGTATCTATTTTAGTTAAAAAGAGATATAAATTATAGATTTCATCCTGGGAGGTAATTAATGAACACACGATAAAGGTACATATGAATCTGCTGGGGAAGATATTATGTACTAATTTAGGAACTTATGCAGTAAGTGATGATGTAAATGTTTTGGTTAAATGAGAATTTTGGGGGAAAGTAAATGAGGTAATAGCTGAAATAGGAATATTTAGGTAAGTTCAAATTGCAGGAGATTTTAACAGCAGAAAAATAAATTAATAACAAGTTTGTGGGCTGATTTGCGGAAGAAGAAATAAATTATATTGGTGATAAATTGAGAGATTTATGTGAACAAAATTCATTAAAAATTTGAATGGATATTTTAAACATAAGAGGATAAATCAGTACATACATCAGTACATATCGCACCAAGATACACTGTAGATGAAATATGTAATAGGCTATGTCATTGTCTGACAAAATTCTGGTTTAAAATTTCAAGATATAAGAGTATTCAAAGGAATGAATTTTGGGAGCGACCATTATGTAGTAAATGCAAAATTGTTATTTTCTTATGCGAAAAACAATACAACTTAATTAACAGTAAACATAACACACTGTGCATCAGAATTATCATAAATAAAATTATATAATATAAATAGATAAAAGAATAAGTACCAGTTTTTTATGAAAGAAAAATTAGATGAGAAACTTGGAGAAAGTAATGTTGATAGTGCAGAAGAATATCCCCAACATTTTGCAGAATGCATTCACCAGGCAGTGAAGAAAGCATTAAGAGAGAAAATTTTTAGAAATAATACTAAGTTATTTTATTATTGTAATGACGAATTTGGACAATTGCTAAAAAAAAGAAATATATTTGAAATTGATTATTTCAGAACATCCACAGGACAGATAGTGTTTGAAAGGATGCAAGGAAAAATTACAAAAATGATAATAGAAGAGAAAATAAAAGCTGGGAAAATATGTGACCTGCAGTGGGAAACTACTTGGGTGTGTAACGAAGCACAATAGCATGTTTAATATTGAAGAATTTAAGGACAAATGGAAATGTAAGGCAATGTTTTAACACTACAACCATTGACAAATTGTAAACATATTTTAAAGGAATTTTAGCAGAAAATGGGGAGCGTATCTTGGGAGATCAAGAAACTGAATTATAAAATATGAATAAAATAGGATTAGAAAAGAATAAAATTAATTTAGTTATAAAAATAATAAAAATGCCACTCAAGTCCTTAACAAGTAACACATCATGAGTAGTTTGAAGAGTACCTGCAGAGTTACTAAAATCAGGAACTGAGAATTTTTTATGAGTTATGAAGACAAATTTTTAACTCTGCATAAATGGTGAAGAAATATGCAATGACTGGAAAATAGGACATATTTCAGCTATTTATAGAAAAAGATAGTAAGACTTATATGAAAATAAGAGAGGAATTAGAGTTTTGAAAATTTTTAGTCGATTATATGGGAAAATAATTAAATATTTTTTACAACAGCAATTTTTCCAGATAGACAGAGAAGAACAAGCAGGATTTAGGGCTAGTCGATGCAAAATTGACCATGTATTTAGTTTAAAACACTTGATAGGTAAACATATGTTTTTTGATCAAACACTACAATAATTATTTATGGATTTTGAGAAAACATAAGACAGTGTGCCTTAAAAAAATATGGAAAGCTTTAGAACACCACAATATTAATAATTGTATTATTAGGTCAATAAAAGATTGTATGAATATTTATTTTCCGAAATTAAAATAGGGAACAACTTCCTTTAAGATTTAATGTAAAAAAAGGACTACGACAAAGATGTAGTTTATCGCCAACGTTGTTTAAGATACATATTCAGAATGCTCAAGAATACTGGCAAAAAATGTGGGAGGATGTGATTGGAGATACAGGATACGATAATATATTCAACGCTAATTGCAAATGACCAGTCACCAATTGTACAAGATTATGAGGATTTAGGATACATGACAAGAAATTTAATAGATGATTATGAGATGTGGGGCTTAAATTTAAATACTAGAAACTAAAAATATGGCCATAGGAGACACATCAAGAGATTTTAAACTAGAAGATGGGAAGGGTAAAATAAGTCATGTAAGTGAATATGTTTATTTGGAGATAAGAATAACTAAAGATTGAAATTACGAGCCAGAATTTAATGATAGTATTAATAATGGACGAGCAGCTATATTGAAAATAACATTTTGTGGGACCGCGATATGACTACTAAAACACACTCTTATTTACCATGCTGTAGTTAAAAGTACAATTACATAAGCAGCAGAAACATGGTGTTTAAAAGCAAAAAAATTTAGTAAAATTAAATTCCAAAGAAATGGATTATTGGCGATGCTCAGCTAGAACTTTTGGAAGGACAAATTTAGGAATACTGTTAAAAACCAAAAAATGAAGGTAACAATGTCTCTTTAACGATATTAAAACGAAACAACATCAATTGTATGGCCATGTTCAAGGAATGGAAGAGGAAACTTTGCCAAAAGAAGTTATGAAATGGCGTCCACCGGGAAGAAGAAAACGAGGTAGACCTAAACCCACCTGGGCGGAAGGGATTAAATGACTGTGGGAGAGAAAGGATTGAAGGAAGAAGAGTGGAATGACAGAAATACCTGCAGGAAGATGATAATATAATTGTCAAATAGACGCAGGTAAATGTGAAAAAATTGCACAGCCTGCTACATAATAATAATAATAATAATAATAATAATAGGAAAGGAACATGTATATCAATAGATGTTGTAATATTGCGGGAGAGCGTCATTTGCGCGTTTTCTGTTAAAAGAATAAAAATTTATTCAATAAATAAATTATGTGCGGTATTGATCATCTGAAATTGTGCTGTGTTTTTTGCACAATGGAAAAATTGAAGTCATCCTGTTGGTAATACTGCTCTTCAGTACAATTATGAATGGAACACTGCTTCCATCTCCGTCCATTAATTTACAGGAAGTCCACTTGGTGCTTTCTCAGACATACAACAGCCAATGACATTTCGCACCAGGGATAATTTTGGTGATATCATCACCAGGCACCTAACGGAATGTGCAATAGAAACTGATTGCAGGGATTCACCGCAACGCCATCTGGCCAATTGTTGTTACTGTTGATGGTAATATTAGCAAACCCAATAACACAGACTTCATAGATAGGGATGGGAGTTATATTATATTAATACCAGATGCATATTTCAAAAGTTTTAAGACTGAAGATTTAGGGCTAGCTAGAGGAAGAGAATACGAACTCACAAGAATCTGGAATTCTGTATCTCGGTTTGTTGTGGCTGGGCCAAATGAATTTTAAATGTCGACGCTTAAGGACATATTTAATTTTTTTTTTCAAAATTTAGAATACATAACCTCATAATCATAAGCCAAGAGCATTATGTGTTAGACAAGAATATAGGAGATTTATCAACTTCAATGATATAGACATATGCGTGAAAATGGTGGTGTACACTTAGTTTCTATATCAGAGTTCAGGCTATTGTACTGAGGTGAATGATATCACACTAATGGACAGTTGGGTTATTTCTGCACAAGGGCACTTCACCAAGAATACTAATTAGTTTCCAGAAAAGTCAGTAACATAATCAAATGTTGTCTCATGAAAAGAGTTGTAAGGGACACTCATTAGGTTTTTACTACGAAAATTGTTCGCGATAAGGAATCAAATTTTAGTTTTGGTAAGTAAATAAACGTTTTGGACTTTGATTTACTGGAGTACGTTTTGAAAAATATGAACATAAAGTTTTTCATGTCCCTACACCAGAAGGATTTTAAGTGGAGGAAGGATCTATAGAGACAAATTTATTTTTGGTTATGTTTGAAAAGGAAGTTTATATTGCCTTAAGTTAAGTGGAAATATATTATTTCGTGGACTCAAATTTTCACTCCACTATTCCCTACTATTTCATGAGTGTCCGCAGGTAAAATATACCGTGTAATATCGTATATCCAGAATGGAGCAGCATCTTTAGAATAATGTCTGTGGAACTGTTGTTAGTTCTCTTCATATCGACTGTGTTTGCGGCCATTTCGACTACACTTTATAGGCAATACAGCTACACGTCAGAGTGGCAAGGGTACAAGACACTAACAAGTTCGTTAACAAACGTCTGCGATGTCATTCTAGGGGTATCATTGTCAACATTGTCACGCGCACCGTCACTACGTTCGATATTACCTGCCTGCGTGTGTTCCTCTCTGGTTTTCAGCACTGAGTTCCAGTCATTTCTCACAATGTTTCTCATTTATTCCGGGTACAAAACACTAAATCAAAATATGGATGAATCGTTCGAATCAGGAATTAAGCTTGCCTACCCAAGAGAATACAGTTTGATTTTCGAGTATGTTTATGAAAGGGGATTATTAAATGTAGAAAGAAATTTTGTTATTTGTCTATCATACCAGGGTTGTGCGAACTGGGCAATGTATCAGAAGACTGTGTTAATTGTGTTTGTTGATGTGATTGCTGAAGAATATTATGCTCTGGGTTTTTTGTTGTTGAGAACTCTGAATCCTTGTTGTGTAGGTTAGATGACGTGGTAATTCATAGTTTCCTTGTAAAAATAATAATGTTTTATGGATACCAACTGATGAGGTGCGTTACTGCAATTACTGATCGTGTATTTGAAGCATGTCTATACAATTACTGAATTTCTCTCAACACGAAAATGTTTAAATTACCTTCTAGGAAGTTTGTTATCATTCACCACTTAATGGATATTACAGCTTCAACCTGTATCACATGCAACTGGACTTCTATCTCTATTTGTTGGGCTTTTGTCTTCGTGCGATCTGCTTTATGATAGAGTTGTTGTACAAATGCTATTAAGCAAAAGAAATTGAAATAAGTATTCCATGGGTTGAGATATAATTTTACTATGAAGGCTAATGTACAAGACACCGTCACCCACAATTCAACAGCGAATTTAACCCTTAAGTACTACCGTTGGTGTATTCTGTACACCAGTTTCAGTTATTTTTGTCTAACGTCTATTTACGTAAACCTACCGTCATCATCCTCCATCTATCCTCAGTTTGATTCATTACGAAGATAGTGATGCAATGATTTCCCTCCAGTGTGGCTATTCAACCAGTCTTATTAATGGCTCTACAGTCAAAAGTGCTGTATTGTGCATTTTG
>Ga0209629_10003930_pt1 | contig 10849 bp, 8 predicted proteins | sample TergutCu122P5_FD_187286 | JGI IMG/M metagenome (GOLD analysis project Ga0209629, IMG submission 187286) | Cubitermes ugandensis P5 segment gut microbial communities from Kakamega Forest, Kenya - Cu122 P5 (SPAdes) (version 2) | ecosystem: Host-associated > Arthropoda: Insects > Digestive system >... | reverse complement strand
TAAACTTCTGCTCGATACCAATGTGATTCTGGGTTTCCTCAAAGGTGATGCGGATATCGTCAATTGCCTTGAAAACGCCGCAACCGCCGAGTTATGCGCCAGCGTCATTACTCGGATGGAATTGCTATCTTTTCACAATATCACCTCCGAGGAAGAGACGCTCATCGTCGATTTCCTGAATTTGCTCTCGATTATTTCTTTAAACCACGATATCGAGTGCAAAGCTATCCGGCTACGCCGGGTAACCCGCCGCAAATTGCCGGACGCCATCATCGCCGCATCCGCCATAGAATCGCAAGCAACGTTGATAACATGCGATCATGAGCTTTTGACCACAGATTTTCCTGGCCTTCAAACACTGAATCCCAGAGCGACTGAAAACCGGATTTCATAAAAAAATATGTCAAACTGCATTGAAGAAGTGCAATTCGAAAATGCTCTGAAGATGATGAGTGTAAAGGCTTTTGATGCACTACTTACGTGTGGTGTTCGTGATCTTGATGGGTTATTACGTTTGACCACGGAAGAAATGAATAACGCTGCCGTTTCCGAGGAAATTTGCAAAGAAATCAAGAAAATTCAGGGCATAATAGATAATAATAAAGAATCGGAAATCACAGACCGATTAGACATTACTAAAATGGGGGTGGTTACAGAGCCATCCTCGCCGACATACTGTGAGGGGAATAACACTACTCCCATCCCGTCAGAATTTATTGAATGTCTTTCCACAAGAGCCAGAAATTTGCTTTCGCGCGAGCAGATAGACACTGTAGACCGTCTGCTTGAACTCAGCGAAGAGGATATATTAAGATTTGTGGGTATTGGTCATAAAACAGTTCACGACATCAAACAGTTACAAGTCAAAATTAAATTTCAACAAAATTGCCCACAGAATATTACGACATCTAGCACTTTTTCAAATGCCGGAAATAGTTCTTCATCATCTCGATTCATGTCTCGTTTTATCTCACATCCTGAGGAGCATTGCCCTTCTGACCCAGCCGACTGGAGTATATTATCCCGCAATCTACAAGATCTCTTTTTGTGGAAATTTCCTGAATCATATGATGATGCAAGGGCGGTAACGACCATAAAAGAGTTAAGATTTTCTGATAATGAGTTGTTTAAATTGATGGAATATGGTTTTTCGACCGAGGACGCGGTCGATTTATTATTTAATTTGTCTCTAGGTTATCTGATAAATATTGGTTTATGTCGTGATTCTATAGATAAAATACTGTATGTATTCGAGGATGTTTCTGGCATAAATGATTTAGCAAAATCATTTATAACGAGTGATAAGGTATCTGACACGATTATTTTATATGATATAGACACTACGCTAGTTGAAAACTTGAAAGTTGATTATATTTTTGATTATCAGGTATATGAACTATTGAGTAGTAACGATGTTAAGTGGTCAGACATAGGGCGAATAACCGAGAAGCAGATAATCGGGAAATTTGGATTTAACTATCAGAGTATTAAAGCAATTAGCAGTGTATGGGAGTCGAAACTATCTGTTTGTAAATTGCTTGATTATTTATCAAGCGCTCTCCCAAACGATGCACATACAAGCTTCCAAAATTTGACTGAAATATTTGTACGTAATATTATAAAAAAACCTTATCATTTTAACGTTATTATGGGACGATTAGGTTTTTGGGATGGTCGCCGATGGACTCTTGAAGAATTAGGGCAGAGTTTGCAGTTGTCGCGTGAACGTGTGCGTCAGATAGAAAAGCAGTATATTCAAAAAATTAAACAACCTAAAACAATTGGGATGTTAAATAGACTCTGGCTCTTTGTCGATGACGCACTTGCTTCTATAGGTGGCGTAAGCTGTACATCTGAAATGGTCACATATTTGAAAACAGCCTTCAACTGGCCTGTGCGACCTTCCGATGAATCTCTTGCATCTTTGATAAGTATATCACCTAAATACGAGGTGGCATGGGCTTCCCCGTCTCGAATAATCTTACCCGGGCATGGATGCGTATCTTGCTCTGAAATTGGTTCGATGCTTACCAAGTTTGTTGCAGACCAGGAAAATGGAGCGCTCGATTTTGATACAGCTAAAGAAAAAATGTTTGAATTCTGCAAAGGTATAAAGTGCGCTAATATTAAAAATATTGCACGATTCTCTGACGGATATCTTCATTATCTTGATGATGCTATTGAAGAAATATTAGCAGATAAAGATACGCTATACACGCAGTACGCTTGGGCTCAGAAATACGGCAAGCGCCGATTAATTTTATTCGAAACAATTTTGAAAAATGCCGGTCGGCCAATGCATTTTACCGAAGTCCATGCGGCGGCGAACAAAGACCGACCGCCACATTCGCAATTTTCAGAACGGTCTGTATATGGGAATATTGAGAGGTCAACCGAGCTACTATTGTGGGGAGCAGGGACTTTTATCCATAGGGAACTCGTTACAATTCCAATCGAAACTATCTCGAAAATTGAAAAAGATATAGTCTTCAGGCTCAATAACGACACGATTCCGTACCTTTCAGTTACTGGGATTTATGAACAATATAAAGAATTGCTCCAGCAAGAAGGCATCCCCAGTGCTCAAGCACTTTACACATGCTTAAGAATTTCCCCAAACGATACCTTGTTATGCAACGACTACCCCTATATTTTATTAAAGTCTGGTGATAGAGTACGACCTCCTATACAGCTTGTTTTAGAATCATTTATTCTGGAACAGGAAGGGATTGTTACTCTTGAACAGATAAAAAATTATGCACTTGAAAAGCTCTGTGTCAGCGAAGATGTTTTCATGGCCAGTCATTTACCTAAAATTCCTAATTTATTAAGAATCAATCAAGGAGAGTATATTCATCTTAATAGCCTTAGTATAGATGCGGATAAACTCATTCCAATAATTGAACATCTTTATGAGCTTCTCACTAGATCAAATCATATATCTGTGCTTAAACTTTATAATGATAAGAAAATTTCGTGCAAACTATTGGGGATTACAACACCGATATTGCTTTACTCATTGATTGAATATTTCTTTTCGGATCAATTCGATTTCTCACGCTATCCGCAGATCAGCCTCGAAAAGCGGAGTGAATACGGTAGGAGAACAATGGGCGTTGCGTCAGAGGTAATCCAATACGTTTTGGACAAAAATGCTCCTTGTGGATTTGGCGAGCTATACCAACACTTTGTTGATGTGCTTGGATATACACAAAAAAATGTCTACAATATTCATTTTAGCAACCAGATCGTTCGATATAGTGCGAGCGTAGTAGTTCATGTTGAATCATTACATTGGAGCGGTGAGAAGCAAGAAGCTCTCGAAAGCATAGCGTCCGGCCATATAGAAAACCTGACACGTAGTGGCAAATTTTGTGGTCTTATATCTGAACTTTTTGAATACAGTTATGACCGACTTCCATGCTTACCAGAACATATTTGCTGGACAGCAACGCTCATGGGGGAATTACTTTCACGAGGCGGGAAATATCGCATTCTGGGTATAGCACGGAATGCGTATGTATCCATTCCGAATGGTAGTGATATTGAAACATTTGATGACCTCGTTGGCCATATCATCAATGCGAATTATGATGGTGCCGCGGATCTTGACTTGTTCGTTTCAGATATGCGTAGTGCGGGCATTATCAAAAAGAGTTTAACCTCAGTAATGTTAAAAGAAGACGGTCCCGTTATTATTGACGGCAACGTTATAAAGTTAGCGAGATTACGTTAGTGCTAAAAGACCTCGACTTACAACCGGTATACGACAGCGAGCGCTATGACTTAATAGCCGACTTGCAGGTCCCCTTGCTACAGCAAGCGAAGGATTATTTGCGTGGCGTGGGGTTCTTCACCTCGGGGTGGTTAAGGCTTGCAGCACAGGGTATGGCAGATTTCGTCTCAGGTGGTGGTGGTGCTCGGATAGTTCTTTCGCCAATCATCGATGAAGCAGATTGGGAGGCACTACAATTTGGTGAGAAGGCCCGGCATGACAGCGTGCTCAAAGAAGTTCTCGCGCGCAACATCGAAAATTTGGCAACAACATTAGAAACCGACACACGCAATGCATTGGCTTGGATGGTTGCTGATGGGCTTCTTGAATTTCGTTTTGCCGTACCCCGCGACCGTGCATCATTTGGGGATTATCATGATAAGGTTGGAGTTTTCACCGATGAAGGTGGTAACCAGGTTGCTGTGCATGGTTCGCTGAATGATTCTATTAAAGCTTCACTGAATGGTGAAGCCTTTTCGGTATTCAAGTCTTGGGAGCCTGGACAGCTCCCCTACGTCGAGATACACAGGTCGCGCCTTGAGGCACTCTGGAATAACCAAAATAAACAGTTCAGTGTCTATCGTATTCCTGAAGCTGTACGAGAGCAGTTTATTAAGTTGCGAACTGCCCCAGAACGTCCTTATAGTCGCACGGCATATCAAATGGATAGCGCCACATCGCCGCATTGCCCTGTTAAGCTTCATGACTATCAGGGACGGGCGATAGATTCTTGGCTTGATGCTGGGTGCCGAGGTGTGTTTGAAATGGCTACCGGCACGGGGAAAACGATTACCTCTTTGGCTGCCGCAACATCCGTCTACCGTGATCATGGCCGTTTGGCATTAATCATTCTTGTCCCCTATCTGCATCTGCTTGAACAGTGGGAGAGAAACTGTCGTCAATTTGGATTTGTTCCCATACTTTGCAGTAGCGAACATGGCCGATGGCAGATTGCAGTTAAATCGGCAATTCAAGATTTCAATATTGGCTCAAAAAGCCATATTTGCATTTTGGCAGTACATAAAACTGCCGCAATGGAAAAGTTTGCAACTGTTACACGCCGTCTTTCGACTGATAATACTCTCCTGATAGGTGATGAAGCCCATGGACTCGGCGCTCCGCATTTACGAAAAGCATTACTTGGCAATGCTGGTATGCGCCTTGGTTTATCAGCCACTCCACGGCGCTGGTTTGATGATGAGGGGACTGAAATCATATTCAACTATTTCGGTGCAACATGCTTTGAATACACCTTAGATCAAGCAATTGGCAAGTTTCTGACGCCATACGAATATTATCCTCAATTGGTACATCTAACGGATAATGAGCTAGAACTGTATGAGGAAATTACCCAACGGATAGTTGCTATCAATGCCGTTGTTAAACGGGACATTGAAAAGCGTGAACGGATGAAAAGATTGCTTTTGGAACGAGCCAGGATCATTTCATCTGCCAGTCAAAAGCTTCCGGTACTCCTTCGGTTGCTTCGAATAATGATCAAGGATCCTCAACCACGTGGCGAGGAAGTGAACGGAATCCTCATATACTGCGCGGCTGGTGAACACAAAGAGGTACTCCAACAGGTCGCCTCTTTGGGATTACGCTGCCATGAGTTTGTTCATAATGTAAGCCTTATGGACAGGGAAAAATTGTTAGAGCAGTTCGATGCTGGTGATATTCAGGTACTTGTCGCAATCAAGTGCCTTGACGAGGGTGTTGATGTCCCTTCAACAAAAACGGCCTTCATTTTGGCCAGCAGCACAAATCCGCGCGAGTTTGTGCAGCGGCGGGGAAGAATTCTCAGGCAGGCCCAAGGGAAAGACCGAGCTGTTATTTATGATTTTATTGTTGCCCCCTCCTCGGAACGTTTAGCACTGCGATCTTCTACAGATGCTGCAATACTGAGACGAGAGATGCCCCGCTTTGTTGAGTTTGCCTCATCAGCAACGAATCAATTTAATGCGCGATCTGTTGTTAGTGATATATTGGACAAGTTCGAAATGTTAAATTTACTTGATGAGAAACCTTGGGACGTATACCACTCTTTGCATCAATGGGACTGGAGTGAAGATGACTAGCGAAAAATCGTTGTTACCTGACGTGAATGCATTAATTGAGGATAAGTTAACCAATTATCCTGAAAACATTCGCGAATTGGCTTTAAAAGCAATTCAACTTGCAGAATCTCAGCAGCCTGAAGCTGCCATTGCTGAGCAACTTCAGACTGTAGTACGAAGGCTAGCCAAGCCATCGGAGGGTGGCACGCTATGATACTTCTTAAGTTAACCGTCGAAAATTTCAGGCAGTTTCGCGGTAAGCAAGAAATTCAATTTGTTACTCCTTCTAAAGAAGATGCCAATGTCACTGTCGTTTTCGGTGAAAATGGTCGCGGAAAAACAGGGATATTTAGAGCAATCGTGTTTTGCCTGTTCGGGGAACGCCGTTTGAGCCAGGACGGAGATGTGCCTCTTCATGAACTACAGTTGGTAAATGTCTCGGCATTGGAAGCTAATCAAGAAAAACCCGTTAAAACCGTCGTAGATTTGGAGTTTAGTCACAGAGATAGCCTTTATCGTCTTCGCAGAGCAATTCTAGGGATGCGGGATGACGGTCGGATAATTGAAGAGGAAGATGAAATCCGGTTATTCGTTACTTCTGCTGGTGGCAACACACAACAGGTTCCAACAACTGAAATTAATGCGGTTATTGGTAGTATTCTTGACCGGAGAGTCAAAGATTACTTCTTGTTCGATGGCGAAAAAATTGAGCGACTAACTCGCGCCAGCATTGAGCAGCGCAGAGAGATCAGTGCCGGTATTCGGAATTTGCTGAATATAGATGCACTTGAAACAGCGATTAAGGCTGTTGGTCGTGTTACTAAGGGTTTGGAACGTGAGCTGTCCCAAGCGTCCCGCGCAGAACTACCACGGCTCTTAAAGCAACTCGGAGATAATGAAGAGGAGCAGGAGCGGGCGCGTAAACGTCTTGACGAACTCGCCGATGAAATTCGTTTGGCGAGGCAAGAAATTGACAAAACAGACAAGGAGCTTGAAAAATTCAACGAAATACGCCACTTACTTGAACGGCGCAAGTCGCTAGAACAAGAACTCAGCAATCTCGAGCGTCAAGCAACCGAAGCTTTGTTTGAGATGAAAAGTCTGGTTTGTAGAGCATCGGCATTAATCGTTGCCCCGACAGTAATCAACGTATATGAGAATATTGATCACAAAAAACAAAAGGGTGAAATTCCATCCGAAATTCGTCGTGACCTGATCGAAAGAATTCTTGAAGAAAAACGTTGCATCTGTGGCAGTTCAGTATATGAGGGCTCAGATGCTTACACACACATCATTGCATGGCTCAAACGTACCAGTGACGTTTCAACCCAAGACGCAGCATTAAATTTGTGGAGATATTTAGGTGAAGTACGTAATCACTTTAGTGATGATGCGGATCTTGTAGAAAAGAAACTTCAGCAATACGGCAACATACGTAGTGCCATTGCCAATGTCAACCGCAGTTTGGAGAATATAAGCAATCAGATTGGAACCTCTGAACGTCACGATGCGACGAAGCTTGATGACCATCGTAAAAAACTCCAAGACAACATAATTTCTCTTGAAGCTGATGCCCGTGTGACTCAATCCCAACTCGATCAACGACAACAGGAAAATGCTCGTCTTCGCGCTCTCCTCAAAGAGGAAAAGCTCAAAGTTGGACGGAATGATGAATTATCAAGACGTTCAATTTTGGCAAGGGATACTCAAGATGCTCTGAATGACATTTACAGCCAATTTACCCGAGAAATTAAGGGCATGATTAGCGAGTCGGCTACGTTGCTTTTCCGGGAACTGTTGGACCATGAGGGGCGTGAAAACCTTAGAAGCATCATTGTAAACGAAGACTACTCGCTGCAAGTTCTTGATCGATACAAGAAGCCATTCCTTGCCAACATTTCTGCTGGCCAACGTCAGATCATGTCTATTTCGTTCATTGCTGCTCTAGCACGCATTGCTGCAAAGGGCAGTAAAATTGAAATTCCGCTATTTATGGATACCCCTTTTGGACGCTTATCCTACGAACACCGTCAAAACCTTATCAATCAGGTGCCTTCATTTGCTTCTCAGTGGATTCTCCTTGCAACGGATACTGAATTCAGTCGACAAGAGGCTCAATTGCTAAAAGATAGCGGAAAATGGGGAAAATTTTTTATTTTGCGATCTACAAAGGACGGAAATACTGAGATAGTTGAACAGGACATCAGCTCCGCTCTTGCGATTTTGCGTAATGAGGAGGCTTGTCAATGAAAATGGATGGGAATATTCGAGTCGCAACGGAAGCAAAGTACAAAGAATTATACAATAATATGAAGGATAACGGGGCAGTCGATGATTTTCACGAGTTGTTTTTTCTTTGTACATGTCTTGGATACCGCAAAGGCATCCAAACCCCCATTAAGAAACGCGATGATCGATTCTGGTCACGCACAATCACCCCGACCGAATGGTCTTGTTTTTATGGGATGATCTTGGAGAAGAATTCTTACGATTACGCAAAAATATCCGAAGATAAGGACGTGCTCGTGTCAATAGAAAGCTATGCAAATGCGGGCATGGATATTCTGATAGACGAATTCCTTTGCGACTATTTGCTTCCGATTTCTAAGAGTAGTGATCCACAGCTTGACCCAACGTGCTGCAAAGAGCTCCCAAAGCAGTTTGTCCATTTCATTTTCGAACAATCTGAATCAGAGAACTGGAATAGTTGATGCGGAATATTTTACTGGTTGAGCCTCCCTATAAAACTAAATATCCACCTTTGGGGTTGATGAAGATAGCCGCTTATCACAAACGGCTGAACGACAGAGTTGTATTCGTCAAAGGTTGTATACCGGAAATAAAGGCTGAGCGTTGGGATCGGGTATACGTAAGCTCCCTCTTCACCTATTACTGGAAACAGACTGTCAAGGCTATTGAATATTATCAAGACAGCGTACCACGTGAAACAGACGTGATTGCGGGCGGGGTTTTAGCAACCTTGTTAAAGGATGACTTAGAAGCTGCAACAGGAGCTACAATAATTCCAGGTCTGCTTGACAACCCCGGCATTCTCGACCCAGGTGACAAGACAAAAATCGACACCCTCACCCCTGACTATAGCATCCTAAATAATGTTAATTTTACCTATGAACTCCAGAATAGTTACATAGGTTATGCGACAAGGGGATGCCCGAATGGATGTGACTTCTGTGCTGTACACCAAATTGAGCCAGAATTTAATGGCTACTTACCTCTCAGTCGACAGATACGGCTGATAGAAGAGCTTTATGGTGAAAAGCGCAATCTTATTCTGCTTGACAATAACGTCCTGGCCTCGGCTCGATTTAAAGACATTATCAAAGATATTAAGATATTAGGATTTGGAAAGGGAGCAACTTATTCTTATAGAAATAAAACAGGGCGGATCAGTACGGTAAATCGTTATGTCGATTTTAACCAAGGACTTGATGCCCGGCTGCTAACCGAAGAGAAAATAGCATTGTTGAGCGAGATAGCCATTCGGCCAGTGCGAATTGCGTTTGACGATATTTGTTTCAGAAACCTTTATGAGAGCAAGATTAGATTGGCCGCAAAATATGGCCTAACACATTTATCGAATTATATTCTCTATAACTTCAAAGATTATCCCACTGATTTTTACGACCGTTTGAGGATAAATCTTGATTTAAATGAAGAACTTGGACTGCAAATATTTTCATTCCCAATGCGTTATGTTGACTTAAAGAGCAAAAACAGGCTTACATCAACCCCAGGCAATGTCGGAAAGAATTGGAACATTAAATTCTTACGAGCAATTCAGTGTGTTTTGATCCGTACACGAGGTCTTGTTGGGACCAAGCGCGACTACTTCCTAAAGGCTTTTGGAAATAGCCATGATGAATTTTTCAAGATTCTTCTTATGCCAGAATCTTATATCATTCACCGGTTCGACCACGAAAGGGATGGTTCCACAGATTTGTGGTGGTCTCAAGTCTGCTCCCTGGCTGACTGGGAGCGGGAGATATTTAATAAAATTGTCTACAATCAACTATATCGTACTGTAAATCAGATGGAATTACCACGAGCAGTAAGAAAAGCATTGAGCCATTACACTTTGCCAAAAACATAAGCGAAACCGCTATTATCGCTGTGCTGATGAAACTCTGCAGAACGCTGTCAGATGCGGGATGAGTTGTAATAAAAAGCAAGAGAAAACCATGCCAGTCATCAATCTGCGGCGTATGAAAAAAGGGCAAAGCGGCATCATCACCGCCATCGCTGTCGGTGACGAACTGGGCCGGAGAATTCGGGAAATGGGCCTGGTGCCGGGAACGGAGATCACCGTTCAGCAGCGATAGGATGCATTGAGCGAAGCGAAATGTATCGCCTATTGCCCGGTTAGACTGATTTGCATCTGTCAAGTCTGGCTGCCTTCCGTTATTAACCAGAATGTAATATTCCAAGCATTTGTGGCTGATGGACATCAAAATCCGCGTCATTGCCAAGCGCCGAAGGCGCAAGGATCGTCCATTGGGCGACCGTGGAAACAAATGAGTGCTGCAACTTCGGACGGAATGACAGGGGAGAAAACCATCGAGGTTTTATTGACGTTGGTAAGCCAATGGCTTATATGTACCCCATGCGAACCGCTCCCATGACCGTCATTGAGACTCCCTCCTTTCTACGCGATGCCAAGCGGCTCATGAACGAAGAGGAGCGCCAGAAAATTGTTGCCTTTCTGGCACAAAATCCCGATGCGGGCGACATCTTGCAGGGAACCGGCGGAATTCGGAAAGTTCGTTTTGCCCGGGAAGGCGGCGGCAAAAGTGGTGGCTACAGAGTGATATATTTTTTCCACTCGCAAGACATCCCGCTTTTTGCCCTGAACGTCTTTGCCAAAAACGAGAAGGCCAATATCAGCCCGGCGGAACGGAATGCCATGAGGGAACTTTCCGCCTTACTGGTGGCAACATACAAGAGAGGTGTACTGTGAGTGCCAGCCGTATTATCGAAAGCATGAAAGAAGCTGTGGCAA
>Ga0209629_10003929_pt1 | contig 10854 bp, 16 predicted proteins | sample TergutCu122P5_FD_187286 | JGI IMG/M metagenome (GOLD analysis project Ga0209629, IMG submission 187286) | Cubitermes ugandensis P5 segment gut microbial communities from Kakamega Forest, Kenya - Cu122 P5 (SPAdes) (version 2) | ecosystem: Host-associated > Arthropoda: Insects > Digestive system... | reverse complement strand
CGATACGGAACGGATTCTCCGGAACGACTTCCAATATCCCGACACGCTTTTGGGAAAGGGATATGAAATAGGGGGGACGGTGACTAAAGCGGTAACCAAAGTATTGAATACGAAAAAACTTCCGGCAGATGATATAGATGTGAATATTATTTCCGTGACCGGCAATTATGTCGGGAGTACGCTCACCAACCGCGCCGGACGGTTTTACCTCTATGATGGAGATGCGAGAGACAGTACATGGTTTGTCGTGCAGGCGGGACAACCGGCTAACCGCTATAATCTTGAATTGACGCTCGATACGGCGCTCTATCCGGAACGGATTATCCCTGCCGGCGCTCTTTTAACGTCCGACTCTGAAATTCTTGCCAAGTATGCCGATAAGGCTGACCGGCAATACTTGAACGAACACGGCGACCGGCTGATTCAATTGAAAGAAGTTACCGTGCAGGCGAGAAAGAAACCCGAAAGAAAATCAAGTTATTACACCAATCCGGATCATTCTCTGACCCAAGAAGAGATAGACAGGATTCCACCATCAAGCTTGACCGTTCTATTTGTGAGGGTAGGGGTAAATTTTGCTACTGACAGTCTGGGAAGAAAAATTTTACATATTTCCGGACCGGTAGGAAACGGACCTGCCATGGTGTTGGTTGATGATTTTCCGTTAGGAAATTCAAGTGGAGATATAAATAATTATTTGCCTGATGTATCCGATATTGCTCAAGTAGATGTTTTAACATCTACAACCAATTTGGTAGCTTTCGGACAAACAGGAGGCAATGGTGCAATAGCAATATATACACGGCACGGAAGGCAGGGCGCTCCCATAGAAACGCCATATATAAAAAATATAATGCCTTTAGGCTTTCAAACGCCGGTAGAGTTTTATGCGCCCGAATACGATTCGATTCGCATTGATTCCAAACCCGACCTGCGAACGACTATCCACTGGCAACCGAGCCTCTCGACCGACGAAACAGGCAAAGCCTCTTTCCGCTTCTATATATAATCGCCAAAACGAAAAGTACAAAAATTTAAAACGAAAAGTACAATTTTTCTCAATCATACAAAGTTTTCTCCCCCTGTATTCGGCGCTGAGCTAACTTCACATATTCAGCGTTTAATTCAATACCAATAAAGTGTCTATCCAATTGTTTCGCTACAAGTCCTGTGGTAACGCTACCAAGGAACGGATCGAGTACCGTTCCTCCGACCGGGCACCCGGATAAAATACAAGGTCTAATCAAGTCGGGCGGAAAGGTTGCAAAGTGTGCACCCTTGAAGGATTGAGTAGGTACAGTCCAAACGGAACGCTTATTTGCCATCGGATAGTATCCGGTTGCCCGAATCCCGTTTATTTTAGACGTCGGAAACCGCTTTCTGCTTATTCTTGCTCTTCTATCATGCTCGCTTCCTTTTGTGTCCGTTTTTATTGCTTCATTGTCAAAATAGTATCTGGGCGACTTTGTCAGCAGGAACAGCGATTCATGGCTTTTAGTGCATCTGTCTCGGACGCTTTCCGGCATAGGATTGGGCTTGTGCCAAATAATCTCCTGCCGGAGATACCAGCCGCTTTCACGCAAGGCGAAAGCAAGCATCCAAGGGACTCCTATTAAGTCTTTATTTTTGTATCCCTGTAATCTATACGGTTTATCAAACTTATCGCCTATGAAACTCGCTTTTTGCTGTAAACCTTTTTGGTTTATATCGCCTTTTCCCCGTCCGCTACCGGCATAGCTGTCGCCGATGTTCAACCAGAGTGTTCCGTTCGGCTTTAATACCCTGTACACTTGATTGAATACTTTCATTAATCTTTCAACGTATGCCTCCGGCGTACTTTCCAATCCTATTTGCCCATCTACGTTGTAATCACGTAAGCCGAAATAAGGCGGGCTTGTTACGCAACAGTCCACCGAGTTATCGGGAAGTATCGCAAGCGTTTCCGCCGCATCACCGGTGTAGATTTTATTCAATTCTACTGTCATAGGTCGCATACTCCTCTATTTGTTTTATCTGCCGTTTAAATCCTTTTTCAATGCCTGTTAAACAGCGCTCCAGCGTTCGGCACATTGCAGGGATAATATGTGTTTCGTAAAATTCTCTTGGGAGCAGGTTGTAATCTATTTTTACAATTTCCTGTTCGCAGATGTCGCCCGCATCCAGTTCATCGGTTGCCCAAAACCATGTCGCCGCCGTTACCGGTTCTTTGCGTCTGTATGCCCAGCGAATGGCGCTTGCGCCACGCCCGTAAGGAAGCGGCGAGGGATGAAATATCAGTGTTCCCAAGCGAGGCGACTGCAACTCGCTGTCCGATATTTTTTTTGTCAAAAGCGGGGCGATTGCCAAATCAATGGAAAAAAGGCGACCACTTGCAGGCGTATGTCCGTGCTGAACAATCAGTCCTAGAGCGGCAATGTATGCCGTTGTCGTTTTATCGCCCAAAATATCAATTATCATTTTTCGTATCTCCTGTATATTTGAATGCCTGTACCGCTCTGAAATGACCGCCGTAGCCCGTGTTACAACCACGACTGCCGTCACTGAAAACTTTTTGACTTATATCGCGAGAGCGTTTAATGCTTTTTGATGATTTCGCCTTGTTTGCGCCATAAAGACTCGCGCCGGTCTGTATCCACTTTTTGGAGTGTCGCAGGGCGGCGCATAACTGAGGATGCGAGGTATGAAAAAACGTAGAGTACTTATGCCCGCATCGTCCGTTTCCCCGAAGATGGTATTCTCCCATGAAATCAAGAAAGCGGGTTCCTACGCCCGCTCCCTGCCACTCGGGCATGGTTACCAGCCGAGTTGCCCGGTATGCTTTTGCCGTAAACAATGGGCAAACGGCTATATGACATACCGGTTCGTCGCCGACCATGCCAACAAAGTACTCTGCCGCTACCGGCAGGGGCAGGTCTAAATAATAATGCGGCTTAAAATGTCGGAATACACTTCCTTTGACTTTATAAACCCGAAGTTCGATTTTCGGGCGTTGCCGAAGACAGTCGCGGCTGAACCGCGCCTCTCGAGTATCGTAAGTCCAATCCGGTTGCAACCACTCTATTATATCATAGTGGCAGGAAAGTAAAACAATCTGTCCGGTTCCGCGCCGCCATGCTTTGGCGAACGCCTGTGCGCCGATTTTGGCTATTTGCCGGTCGATGACGCTCGTAAATTCATCGACAACCGCCTGCTCCGGACGATCGCAAACAAGTCGCGCAAGCCCCGCACGAAATTTCTCGCCGTTACTCAAGACGCGGAACGGGCGGAGCCATGCCGGAACGTCGCCCAACCCTACCGCCGATAATGCGCCGGTAACGTCGTTAAAGTCTCCGTCCGGAGCAATACAGTCCACAACGGGCTTATCCGCATCCCAGCCCGCATAAAGGTCATAAATCGGTTTATCGAATATCCTTGCACCGATACTTGTCTTACCCGATCCGGAGGGTCCGACTATCAGTCCGATTTTCCAATCAAAGTCCTCGATAGGCAGATCTGCGATATGTTCCCAATTAGAACCGCTTTCGGCATTGAACAGCGATTTGACGCGTGCCGCACGATAACTGTTATAATCGCTGCAACGGTGTTTTACCTCCACAATCATACCGTTACCACTTTAAGCGTTAAACCTAATTTCAGCAGCATTTCGTAAATTTCCTGCTGCTCTTTTTCGTCTTTGCAGATGACAATCACGCCATACTGCTGTTTGTAAGAAAAATTTGCCATTTTTATATTGTATTAAAATTTTGTATCTTTGTTGCCTCACGCAATTAAAATAAAGGTGCCAACACACCAAAAGGCATTATAGCCTCTATCGTGGTGTGTTGGCACCTTTATTATTCCGGTAAAGCGTGAGAAATTTTACCGGATAGAGATGGGGGCTTTTTTTTACAAGCCCGAATTAGAATTCCGCGCTAAATACTACTTTATCGGAGAGCCGCTGCCGTCCACTACGGAAATGCCCGTATTCGTTGTTATCCACTCGAATAACTTTTGAGCGCTCGAAATTTTTTCTTCTGCGTTAGCGCCCTGAGAAAGAGATATGCACCATTGACGCATTTCCATCTCATTTTTACTTACTGTTTTTGTTAATTCATTTGCCATAATAATTAAATTTTTAATTGTTAATACTTTATATCGCTATTACTCTGCCCTGGTTAAACATCATTTGCCATGAAGTATGGTGAGATGTCGGATTTTGATAATATATATCTATTACTTCCTGCCTCATGTATATTTTAAAATTTGCCGACATCCCGTCAAGAAACCTATTCCCGTTTACTTCCGGAAATGTATATCCGTAGTACCACCACTCGGATGTACTTCCGTTATTGTATGCCAAAAAATTAACACCTATCGTTGAAATATCAACAGAATTTCCCGAATCCTTACTACCGAAAAATATCTTATTTCCGGGTACCGATAAACCGACAAAATTCGGATTAATTACCACCGGAGTTAAACTCGTTGCTCCGAAACTATGAATTTTTAACGTCCTAAAAGCACAATTAAACGAAAATTGTCCTATAAAGGTCAATAAATAAAATTCAAAGTCTATATCTAAACTGTAGCAACTTCCAAATGCCGATGCTCCGATACTTGTTACAGTTACAGGTACATGTAATTCTTTTAAATTAGAATTATTAATAAATACATTGTCGCCGATACTTTTAACAGATTCGCATATAATAAACTTCGCCATCGTCGCGTTATTTGAGAAAGAATAATATTCTAAATTGGTTATTGTGCAAGTATTTTCAAGTACAACGCTTTTTATTCTCGTATTATTAAAAGCATTGTGTCCAATCGAATTTAATTTTGAAAACACGAAATCACCAGTTAAAAAAGAGCTGTTATCAAAAACGCTTATGCCTATTGATACTAAATTTTTTGAAAGAATAACGTTTTCTATATACTGCTGATTTCTGAAAGCGTTATCTCCAATGCTTGTTCCTCCGTCATTCTGCCTGATACCTGTTATATATCCTTGACCGGAGCTTACAAAAAACATCTGTGTCGGTATATCCGTAATTTCCGAAAATTTAATCGTATATTTACCTGCTTGAGCGTATGTATGTACGTGATATTGTCCGATAGGCTTCGGAGTACTTACGGGACTTCCATCGCCCCAATCAACCGAAGTATTAGGAGTTGAAATAAACTGGTAGGTCAAACTTCCTGTTAATGCAGTATCTATATCTATTTCTAACAAAGGAATAATGCGGGGTTGACTTAGTGTCAATTCGGCTTGTGAAGGATAATCGTCTAATTTTACAGTAAGACCAGCCGTTCTAAAAGGTTCGGTAAAAGGGCTTGTGTTTGGAATTGCGGTTAGTTTAAATCCTGTTTCTGTTTTATTGGAAACCATTAGCCAATTTGGCAAGTTTATAATAGAATATGCTTTATTATTCGTTTTGGTAATTGTCACTTCAACGTCTATGCTTTCTCCTCCCGGGATAAAATTAATAATATCAGGAAACAACGTTATTATCGGCATAGGAGGCCAAAGGAGTTCAGCTCCATAATACACGGCTTTTATTGGCTTGTTTTCAAACGAGCCGCCCGAAAAGTTTTTATTTTCATAATACAGCCTACCCATTATTAACCAATTTCGTTGTTATCGCTTAGCGCTATGTATAATGTTTTCGTCCCGAGTCGATCGGAATCCGGCGGAAGGTCTGTTTCCATTCCTATCCAAATTTTGATTGCTTTAATGCCACTGGGTGTCGAAGCCGGAATACCTTCAATTGCTGTTGCATCTATCTTTTCCGACTTATGCCAAAAAGACGAAAAAGTATCTCTGAATTGTTGCTGGGTTGGAAAATCTCCTGTTTCAAACCAGCTGAATATTGTTGCCAAACTTACCATATAACTATTTTTTACTTAGTTAAATAACTTTAATAATATATGCAAGTACAAAAAAGGGCGGTCTGTTTTCGTGTGCCATGCCTTGACCGACTGTTTTTATTTCTGCCTGTATCCACTGTCCGGGCGTCATTCCTCCGACACGGTACTCTTTTTCAGGAGATTGTGAATCTATTGACCCTGGCGTGTTTGAAGCGTCAACATCTGCCGCACGCGCCGATAACATATTGAATACTCCATCCGTAACGGCGCGGTGATTATGCGCTGGCAGTTGCTGCTCTGTAAGTGTCACCTCTTTTTGCCCTCCGGTTTTTCCGATTGTGTCATAGTCGCTATCAGCTCCGTTATACCCAATGACAAAGCGACTGCGCAGATCAGGCAGTGCAAATCCGGAGCCCCCGTCAGTACCAAAAGAAGTTCCTATATTAGCAAACAATTCGGGATATTTGGACTGCGGCAAAATATCACCGTTGCATAATCGGTATTCGGCAGGTATTTTCCCAATTTGACCTGCCCACATCTTGACAGTTCCCGGCGCATCGCCTCTGATTAATTCAATCATCGTTTGTAATTCGACGTTTGACTTTACGGGTAAAAAAGGCCAATTGTATGCCCCAGATACGCTTAATTTAGCGATGTGGGTTATTTGCGCTTCCGGATAGTCGACGCCAAAAGCATGAAGCGTAATTGGCGTTTGCTCTATCGTTACTTTTGCCGGAACGGCGCCGCTTGCGGAATTCCAACCGGCAAACGGCATAATCTCACCGTCGATTACAACAATCCCTTCCGATATGTTCCCCGCCCCGTCGGCGACGCATCCGGATAGAATATATGTTTGCCCGCCTAAAGCAGCCAAATTGGCGTTTAACTTCACCATAGACTGCAAAAAGTCCATTACGTCCGACGAAAGCGGAAAATCGTCCTGTGCCGTAAAATTTATCTTATTCATATACTATTGTGTATTTTTTAGATGCTAACTTGTTTGCGTTAATTGTTTGCCTCATTCGGGTTTCCTCAGCAGGCGACAATATCCACAACTGAGGCAGTACCACTTCAAAATCTACCGTATTGGAGCCCAATTGTCCGTCTCTATTCAGCAAAACCGGTTCGCTGTTTGAAAGCATCATCGGCTTATTTGATGCTTCGCTCCATAACAGGTAATTGTCGGTTTCCAGCGGAATTGTCCGGACGATAATTCGCCGATTAAAGAAATCAAATTCATTATTCAACAGCGCCTGCATATAACAGATTTGCGCATTGATATTCGTATTTAATGATTGCGCATAAACGCTGAAATCTTCATTTAATGAATCAAGCGGCTTAACCAGCGATGAGAGCAACACCCTCTCAATAGGGTTTCTGAGCATCGTAGGTGTGAGCAACAATACCAACAGCGAATAATTAATTGTATAATATTTATTCATTGGGTATAAAGGTTAAAATCATGTTTTCGCCCGAAATATGGTAATATCCGGCGCGCGGGATTTCACGGGCATTTATTTCTGTAAATTCGGTAAAAGCGCCGAATCTGGATGAGGCGGATTTTATTTCAGCTATTCGCACACCCGGAAGTATTTGCAACGTATCAACCAACGCCTGATTAGTGTAAGTACCGTTGAAAGGCAGATTTTTCAAAAAGTTCCGGATTGCATTTTGGACGGGCGTATCATCGGTTCCGTCCAATCTCCGGCCGGATGCATCCAATATCATCGGATCGTAATATATGTCGATTTTAAGACGCATTTCATCGGGCGGATCATTGATTACGGATATCCGGACTCCGGCGTATGAAATGGTATTTAAATATTGTTTAAATGCAATTAATTGAGCGGGAGAAAGCGGTTGCCTGTCGCCGGTGGGGCTGTCGGTTGCAATTTTCACATACAAAATACTTTTGTCTCTCGCTTCAACTGCTGCAGCATTTTTAACAATCCGCATGGCTACAATTTGCGCGCTTGTCAATCCGGTATTATCATAGTAATCCTTTTCCGTAACCAAATTCATTCCAAACTGAAATAGCATTGCCTTATAAGCATACCAGTTGACCGTTCCGGACATTTGAGCGCTTAGAATCGAAGAAATATCAATCTTGAATTGATCGTACAATTCCTGCATCACAAACATAGCAATGGCTACATCGGAAAAAATGATATTTTCAAGCGAAACAGCCGAAAACTGATCTTCAAAAGTAAGATTTTGAACCAGCCCGTATGCATCTATTATATTACTGTCTCCGATGTACGAATCAGTCATCAACCGCTTAAATTCAGCTATACTCATTTTTTTAATTTATAAATGGTGAAAATAACAATTCCAATAATTGAAATTATACCCACGACAATCAATACCTTTTGCAATCCGCTTAATCCCGTTTGTCTTTCTTCCTTTGTCTCTGTTTTTATCTTAACACCCGTCTGTGAATTATCTTTTGTTTTTACGGTTGCTGTATTGTTTATTTCTTGATGCGTACTGTCCGTTTTATTGACTTCCTTTTCCTTATGAACATTAATTTTTGTTTCTTCGGCAACAGGATGTTTGCCGCTAATGGAATCAACCAGCTTATCCGTATCGTATTTGATTTTTTCTATGTAAACGTTCAAGAGTTCATTGGATAATATTTGAATAAGCCGGTCAGAAAATTCCGTCTGTTTCTCTTCGTCGATTGTCGATATATCATTATTGATTTTTGTTTCCTGATTTTGCTTTATTTTGGATTTGACTTTTTGCGGAGACTTACAGGAAGTAAGCATACTGAAAATCAGAAGGATTGCTATAAATTCGACAAACAATCTAAAGAGAATAATAACTTTTTCTATGAAATCAATTTTTTTCATCCGGATTTATTTTTTTGGTTATTATTTTTACATTCTGAAGTTTACGAGTCAGTTCATCGAGGTTGTATCTGAATTCTGCATTTTCTTCCCTCAGTTTTACAACCTCCTCGATTAATTGCTTGTTTTTGCCCGCCAATAAATCAACTGACGCCTGTAACTCGTTCAGAAAATCATTTTTTTGTCTTTTCCTTCCGACAAACCATCCGACGGCTCCTCCCAAAAAAGGAGTAATGAGATTGACAATATCTAAAAATTGAATATTCATATCAATATAAATTTGATTTAAGTTTGTTTTGCATGTTAAAACCCGCCCGAACGTCAGCAGGGTTGGCGGCAATGCCGTTTTCAACCCTGCTCATTGCAATCACTATTTTTACATAATCTTCGCCATCTAAGGCTGTTAATATCTTATTCCGTTTCACGAGCGACCATTTTTCTACCTGGTCAATATAGGCACTCGTATTATTTTCCGATTCCGGCGCCCATGAACGGACAATTTTTTCAATCGTATTTTTTCCCTGTGTCAGGTAAGTTCCAAGCGTAACAAATGCGGCGCGGTAACCGTATGCCGTAGTTTGAAACTGTTTAAAAGCCCTGTCCGTTGACGGACTGATTTCCCCCTGAAACACATCTCTACTGATGCGAATGTTCAGCGGATTATTATTTCTTAAACCTCTCGATGTTGCCATAATTATTTATTTTTTAAGATACCATAAATGTTATTTCCACAGCCATATAACCAATACCGCTCAAGTGGTCGGGATCGGCCGATGTTGCCGGATATATGTCGTTTATGCCGTAATAATTCATTACCCTTCTGTCTGCCGACTCAGGTCTTTGTATTGGAGTCCCTGGTACCATCTTTTCAATGGCAGAAAGATTGTTATCTATTGCCATCGCAACAACCGAATCAATATTTCCGGCTTCCCGAACCGAAATATCGCCAAGCCACTGTCCCTGTTTACTTGTAATTTGCATTGATTTCAATATTTTGATTACTGATTTCCAAGTAATTTACCTGCATTCCGTCCGCTGTCAGTTGTTGACGAATTTTATGCTTATACAGCAAATAATTCTTATCCAGTATCATGTTGTTAATACCCACGCCGACGGTCGGCTGTTCCTTCAGTTCGCCCGGATTCATAAGAAGAATAATTGCCGTATTTTGTTTCGTAACGTCGCCAATCTGAAAACCCCGGGCAATCTTCCCTTCCGCATCCCGGATAACTTTAATATCCAAATCAAAGCTGTCCTGTTTTAACATAATGCCTAAATTTTTCATTTGAATATCATTTTAAGCATATTTTCAACCTGTGTCAATGTCGCAATCGTGCCTGGATCAAATGTTCCGGTACCGTTGGGAGTTATCACCTGCGCTTTGGATAGCGCCTGAAGTAGTTGCGATAAGAGTTGCATGAAATTCTGTCCGTTACAGGTGATTTCAATATTGTCAATCTCATCGGCAAACAATACAAACAGATTGCTTAAATCGCCTAAAAACGATCCTATCAATACATCGGTTCCAATCGCAGGCGTCAATAATACCTGATTGCCTGTTTTTGTTGTTGTTGCCTTTAACCGAACATCTGAAATAGAAAGTCCGTCAATTTTTACGGTACAGGTTGCGCCTTCAATGCTTTCAACCGTTGCCGGAAAAAACATTTGTCCGGACTGCCGAAAGCCTTTCATTAATTCCGATATGCGTCTGTATTTATCCATTGCCTGTTAATTTACGTCCCAACTCTACCTTGCGGGAACCTCCGGTTTCATCAAAAGTCGTTGTAACCGAAATAACATAATAAGAGCCCGTTTTATACTCGTATTCCTTATCGTGAATATGCGCCGAATAAGTCGGCTCCACATACGGAATCAGCCATCCGGTAATGCTTCCTTCATATCCGTCGTAAGTAAGATATTTCATTTCGGATTCGCCGCGTTTTTTCAAGTCTTCCAAACTTTGGGGGCTTGTAACGGTTACCGTTCTTTTTTCTCCTCCGGTTATACCAACCGTTACCGACCGTTTCTTTCCGTCTAATCCGACGCCTTCAACCGTAACTTCAAATCTTCGGTCATCTTTTTTACGGTACTTAAGATCTGACTTTTCAATGTTCTTTGCAAAATCATAACTGACATCGCCGCCCTTTTCAATATAAGGCGG
>Ga0209629_10003928_pt1 | contig 10854 bp, 11 predicted proteins | sample TergutCu122P5_FD_187286 | JGI IMG/M metagenome (GOLD analysis project Ga0209629, IMG submission 187286) | Cubitermes ugandensis P5 segment gut microbial communities from Kakamega Forest, Kenya - Cu122 P5 (SPAdes) (version 2) | ecosystem: Host-associated > Arthropoda: Insects > Digestive system... | reverse complement strand
GCTTCAGAACTGTTCCAGAGATTCTTCAGGCGGTAGACCGCTCCATTCGAACTATCAACACAACAGGCGCTGCTAAAGGTATCCTACGACTTCCACATCGCTGGCAACGGGTTGTACACAATGCTGATGACTACAGTGAAGGACAGTAAAACTTCGAAACATGTATCTATTTTGTATCAGTTGTAAATAAATAGTTGCCACTATTAAAGTTCCAACCCTCGTATATCCATATGTACCTTCCTCAATGTTATGAATCGGCCTGTCTCAGTACCTGGAACATATGAACAGACTGCTGAACGTAAAGGGGCTAAAACTAGTATTGTTGGGGAAAATTTAATTTCGTCGCTTTGTAACAATAAGTTAGGATATGCCATTAAATGTTTTTTCATTTCTCTTCTACTGCATTATAAACCTTCTGAAATCCGCAGTAGTGTGACATGAAAATGGGTATTTTTATTACTGGAGTAAACCACACTTTTGAAAGTATATCTTTGGTGTTGCTAATAAAATGGGAATATTAAATCCCATCTAAGATACCGACAAAAATATCAGAGAGTCGTCCTGCTTTTCCGTGGTCCATCCAAACAAATGCTGAGATAGTACCTTGAAACATATCAGTAACACTACTGTTAATGATCTCCCCACGTCACCACTCACTGTCATGCAGGTAGTCATTCAATAGAGTATTCAGTTACTGGAATCATTAAATCAACTACAAACACAAATACATCATCAATGTATTTGCTGATTACTGCAGTACCAACCTACCTATGAACCTACCTACCTAACTACCTACGTACGTACTAGTCATCACATAACGTTCATATTCATTACTGTAAACATTTTATATTTCATGTAGGTGTGTTCTTGTGTTTTGACAGACATAGCATCTGGAGCAATGTTACGGCGTCAGATAACAGTAACATAGGATCTGTTGTTGGTTCATTAGTTGGCAGAGCGATTGGATCATTTTCTGGACCAGTGGGGGCAGTTCAATGTGCTGCAATGTGTGCATCTACTGGGGGAGCAATAGCAGGTACTGTGAAATCAATATATAAATAAATATAATACAGAAATTTTTACGAAATTATCTTCGATGAAAAAGGTCCACTTGCAAGTAATTACCAATAACGAACCGGCATCGTATCTATCAACAATATCAAGCAATGCTGTCTTTAAAACGCGTTCAGTGTAACTGTCAAAAATTGTGACACCATTACGTGTATAAAAATATGGCTCTTTTGTTTAAATTGCACAGAACGAACGTTAAATTTAGGGACGTTGCCAGTGCGAAATACCAGTGATTGGAACTTGATAATCGTACAGCGCAATAATGGGTATTCATCAATGTAACACGTCATTCACACAGTGTGCATATCGGTCACAGACAGAATTTGTTACATTATAGTTTGTGGGAACTTTTTATATGCATTAATACGCACAATTTATATTGTGAGAAATCCATCTTAATTCCGGATACTAATAATGAGACTTCAAAAATAAAGTTCTCCCTAATAGTTACACATAAGCTATTTTTGGAAGTGTAGATGAGAGACTTAGTTTGATATTTCACTTATAGAATTAAATTTGGATCGATCCATATCCATATACTCGGAGTGGAAATGATACTATGGCATTTATTGTATATGAAGCCAAGTAAATTATGAAAACAGGATGTTAAACATTTACGGTAGAATGTTCATCAACATATATTGTCTTTTATGACCTTCAATATTATTAGATATTTTAATAATTTTAATTGTGTTTTATAATCTTACACAATATTATGTCAATTTATTCATGTATATATTTTAAAGACCAGCTGAGAACCTGAATATATGATCTGGGATAAGTCAAGGCATTTAGTTCTATGTAATATGTATAGTTATTTTTCGAAAAGGTATTGGTTTGATTTTTGCACTTAACAACACAACCGGATACAGCAGTTAAAACTGTCGATTCCAGTCAGGCACATATCAACAACAGTTTCAAAAACATAAACAGGAATATTTTAAAATGTACCGGTAACGCGTTCTATCATAAATGATACAATGAAAAAGTACTTGCTCCTACCTATGTTAAAATTAAAGTACCAAACATTTCACTAGCCGCACTGTTCACAAATAAGAAACAGGAAAGAATGAAAGATGAAAAAGTTTTATATATCAGAAGAGCAAAAATGGATTTAGATATGTATAAAACACATATAGAAGGAAGCAAAGAATGAGGTAATTCTTGGCATATGATCGAGAAAATAATAATATGGTACATTTATATGCACCTTTCTCACAATTACAAGTTGCTCTCTTTCAGTATCCTGTCTGTTATATGTGAAGTGATTGTTTGACGTGATTGAGCTGATAATGATAAAAATGGAAAAATAATTATTTTCCTCATTCTATAACAGGAAAATAGCTTATGTGTTGAGTTCATAAGGATTCTGGTGCGTTACCTACTTCTGTTCAATTGTCTAAGAACATAAATCAGTTACTTCTTTCAATCATCTAACAAACTGTAATATGTTACTTTTGTTTCATCATATGGAAAATTTTATTTGAGGATAAAATGATTGATTGTTCTGAGTGTCTTTTATTAAAGGATTTTTGTCTTCTAAAATACATAATTGCTCAGGTACACACAATACGCAAGCAAAAACGCGTACCGATATTCATTTAAACTGTGTTTTTCTTTGATTTGAAGCACAAATGTAATGGCTGAATGAGAAAGGTTAAGTCTGGCAATCGTCAGATTTCTTGGGAATATTTTCTGTGGTTACAGATCATGTCATGTGTACGGACGGACAGCAGCAACTTTTATTGCGGAACCCACGTGGATGTGAACAGCACTAAACAGTTCTAGAAAACCGGCAAATTTAAGATATGTGAATTGCAGTACATTCTAGGCACCGGATGATAAACCTGTTGTCCAGTTTAGCCTTCTGAAATTGCAATTCACACGCAGTATATTTGGACCACCAACCTGTCAGCTCTCTTTCACTAATTAATTTTACCGTTCCTCTCCATATCTGGCTGACTGTTCCAGTTGCAGTCACAGAATATGTCACTGTTTAACGTGGAATTATATATCGTAATTAATGTGACGATGTGTAATGTTTCATGGAAATTATTTGTGCAGCGTAACAATTCATTGAAACGAAGCGTTTATGAAGTTACATAAGTGGGTTCGACAAGACAATCTGTAATATTTCGCTGGTCCAGCCACACTAACATAAACCCATGTTAATAAGGGGCCATCTTCGACTGCAAAAGTACCTGCACAGAAATTACCTAGTTTTGTAACAAATGTCAGATATTTGAATGAAAACTGGAACAATCGATGGGTAAGGCCTGTGTTTCCACAGTGCTGGATCTTACTGCACAGTTCTGGATCCTACACCAATTTTCAGTTTAATAATCTGTAGTTTTACAGACATTGATGAATGTGGAGTTTATGTATATGGCAACTGACATTACGAAATGATATCACAGGGAATTAATAAATTGTGGACAGATCAGGCAGCAGTGCCATGTACACGATATACCTAGCGGACTGTTGGAGAGAACGATGAGAATGATGACGTCAAGTCATTAATATTCACATGTTGCTGAACGTCCTTCTGCAGGCCTGTTTCATGTTCATTTACGAAAACGTCTTGACGAAAAGCAACATAAACCATATCTGTAGCAAATATGCAGGACCCTGTACCCAAGTCGCCCACACAGGCGACTAGACAAGTCTGAGTCGCTCGTCACATCAAAAGAACCCGCCTGTTGGCAGAAGCCGTAATATCAAATGATGAGTTGTCAGATAAGAAATTAATCCCATCGTCTTTATCTTGGAACCTTGAAACTTACAGGTGTGTGTTAATTAGGAGCACCAGCTGGGTCTACTGCGTTGAATTTAGCTGCACAGGAGTGAGTAAAACATTATTAAATGGGACTGGAAATACACCGCTCACAAATTACGGATCATTGATAAAGATTGTACACTAAAACTTCAGTATGCATTTAGTTGGATTCAGCTGGTTTGCCAGCAGTTCGGTAGCACATTGTGACGGTTAATCGTTAGACAGACGGTGACGAAAAATAAATCATTATAAACAAATTTGTTATAAAATTTTATACAACACGTCATTTTTCGTGTGTACACCAAACACCTTCAGATGTTTGTTTGCTGTTGTGTTTTACACCTCAAGTTTTCCTTTAACGTGATGTCAGTTAGTGTAGGTTCATCGATTTATAAAATTACAAACTTAATGCTCGTAAAATAAAAGTACAAACTTCATAAAATAAAAGTAACTTCTCGTCCTGTCTGTATTAACAAAGAATTTAATTTACGGAATTAATAGTTTTATGCAATTTTAATTGGCTGTCAATAAGATACTGCACTTAAATATTTTTAATGGAAAACAGATCACAAACCATTGTGAATCAGGAAGTCTCGAAGTTACTCAACGTAAGCGATATAGGTATATATGACGGGCGGAATACAGTGTTATGTTAAATCCGTATTCAGCAGTTCCGACGAAGAAAAACACACACGCAAAAGCATATATAGATAAAACAAAGATACTGTCAATCTTCGACATGCAGTTTCCTCTAAGTGAACTTAGGCGTTCTGCGTCAGCCAGAATGAACGGAAATATTACGGAAGGCCGCGGACAAACGATGAGTCTGTACCGCCTGAAGGGAGGCTTATGTCTTCATCACTAAACGTTACATTTTTCCGTACGTGATTTTGAGGATCACAGTGCATTGACAGTGAAGATCGCTCAGTCCTATGTTATTATGCAATAACGTGATTTGTTTGTGTCAATACGCTGACATTAAATGAGGTTTCATAGCGCCAAATTACAGAATCGATCATAAATAACGAATTCGAAATTATTAGAAAGGAAACGTTCGTGAACTTATCTAGTTGCTATCCCGGGATTTGTACAGAATCAGCACTAAGACAGCCACAGCTGCGTCCGAAATTCTAAGTCGGCCCTCACAAACAAAGGTGCAGAACGTTATTGTTACAATAACCTGCCCTATGATGTCAGGCAATTACGTGCTACAGCCGAACGTCTTCTCGGTATAAGCTTCGTTGTGGACGCCTGTCACTCTGATCATCTGCGACACACAAGCTTTATCCTACTGTCCTTCAAATACATTTCCGTACAGGACTCTAAACAGGCCTGGCAAGGGATGTTCAGTCACAGTACAAACATGTCAGCACTACGGTGCTACATACTGCTTCGGTATTCGAGCCAGAAGGTGACATAAAGTAGCAATCTGCAAGTTCCGGCAGAAGGGCAAATACACTGGCACCAGATGCCACTGTGTACCCTGAGTTATAAAATTCAGCTGTAAAGGGAGAGGAAATTACCGAAGGAGTTCCGGAGAAAAGCAGTAATGAATACTTGTAGATGAAGGACGCTCCAGAGGAGGCTGTTGCATGTAGTGTACTCAGCGGATGTCTCCTACGTCGTGAGGCACACTGATGAAAGAGGAGGTAGTTTCCCACGAAGCGTTCGTACACGTCCTATAATCTAAAGGGCGTCACACCTCTGAACTCCGTGATCCTAGTGTTCTCTGGCGTAAGTACATCAAGTGACCCCTTAAATATTTTAACTTTCCTGATCTTATTTTTCAAGCGCCAGTAGGTGATCTCGTCGGCCCGTTGTGAACATATTATGCTTATGCCCCTCGACGGAAATATAGGAAACTGTTTAGTTTATAGTGGTTGCGTCGTTTAAGGGAATATCATTCAACTGTTTTGTTTATATTTCCCCAAGTCAGGTGCAGTAACTGAAGGCGAACACAAGATGAATAAATAGATCCTCACGAAAAAGACTTTCGGCAAGAACAGGAATATGTTACCTTCATACTGGCATGACTTCACCTATCAAAATATCTGACAACGGACAACAGTTCTGTTACCAGGAACAGTTCACGTGTTTCCGTATATCGAAACCTTCCGTCCTACTCTTTCTTTCTTTCTTCTCATATCTTTCAAATTCTCCGTCCTTCAGAGGTGTTAATAGTGACATATTATGACGGATGATAATCCATTCTTCCTGTAAGTGAACGTAGCTGCCTATATAAGTCAGCATTTTCTCAGTCTTCGGTTTTTGAATGGGGCAGATTTAAGAAGAAATTTTCACCAACACGTTTAAGGTACAGATAAGTACTCTATCAATAAAGTACCTTAAATTAACAAATTTTCACTATTTTTAAAAAAATCGTTTAATATTAACCTACACTATATAATCGTTGGCATTATGTTATTAGTAACCTCAAATTATTCCTGTAAATAGAAATAATATTGTTAACGTTGATTTCATCTCATATCAGCTAACGTTTCCCTATTAACTGTGCTACACAGCCATCTACAAACTACAGTACTTCCATAAATCAAATTTAACACCAACTTTTTGCACAATACTTTTTATTTTTTGTTTAATGCTACGACATGTTTCGACCTTAACTAATGAACAAATATAAATTATTGGGCAACAAGTTGGTGTTGAAATTTATAAATGCTATATAGTTGCACGGAATATGTACAACAAAAAGTGTACAATATTTCCATTTGCTCTAAACTCAGACGTCCATAATCAACGTCAGTCAATCCCACTAATATATTGTAACATGTATCTTATCTGCAGATATCCTCACGAACTGTTGATGTGCTCTGGTCATTATCTTGAAAGCCAAGCAAGACATCACGTACAAAAAAAAACTGTCTAAAAGACTCGACACACAACTGCCTTCATCATTCAAAAAGGAGAAAAATTTACTACAGGTAATTGTTAAAAGGAACATAAAAATAGATATTCAATATCCTATGTGAAAACCACGTAATATTTAAACTAATTATACAGAAGCTCTGATATAAATATTTTAATTATACTGTAAGCAGAACCAGTAGCTTCAAACATTGCCTCGTGTAGAACTGTACACGTGGAGTGTTTAGCAGTAACGTTTCACCGAACACGTGATGACACTCTTCAGCTTAAACAAGAAAAGATGTTACTTGCCTGTAAAATTATTTGGTTTGTATATTCCTTTGTTATGTTTATATAAGTGAGCAAGCTGTAAGGCGGCTTCATGTGTTCTTCACGGAACTTCTTACTTTCGGTACTTTAGTACCAAAATTTAATTTAATTTATAGTTAAATATAAATAAAAGCGATTAATATTAACTCCAAAACAATAAACATTCATGTAATTTTATGCATATATGGGAAAAACTTTATTTCTTTAGTTATCATCCGAAATTTTACTGTTCGTTTCAACCAGCACAAGCTGCCACTTTCAATGTCAGTACGTCAACAGTCCTACAGAAGGCGGTGTCTTGTTTGCTTACAGAGGAAATGTGCTTAAGCGACTTATCGGTTCCTTTTATTTTCCAGTTCGTAAGGTGTAGCAAATTAGTATAATCCTTTTCGCTCTCAGTCGGTGAACAAATCTTATTTACAGAAATTCTAAGCGTTCTTAACTGGCATAGGCACGCTTGCTTAAATAATTTATTACAATAATAATTTTCACTTCATATTCTTTGCCAAAATGTGAACTTACAAACATTCATATTGATATATGAACGTGACTCTGAAAGTGTAATCAATTCGCCTCCAAATTTTGCGGCCACTTCTTTAAAATCTCACAGCTACACTGTACTTAAACAAAATGGTGGAGAAATTTCCCTCAAAATCTCTAATCATAGAAATATCTTCTAAATAAAATGCTTAAAATACTTATACATACATTTATAGTTTTAAATCACATAAACAACCTACCCGAATCGGAGTGACGTCAGGCGTGACGTCTTGCGATAAAAGGACAAAATTGTTTCTATGGTTGTTGATTTAGTGACTTGTACTCTGTTCCAAAATTCTTAATCTATATGAAAACCGTGTGAAATTTAATGTAACTCATACGGAAATACAACGTGTTGTTACCAGCAGAATTAAATTTCTTAATGTGGGTTTTTAGTGCTGGAAATTTTTGGTTTAAATTTTTCCTGTTTCGCATAAAATCTCGGATGATTGCAATAATGAAATAACACGTAGAAGGAGATCAATTAGTTGCACGTTTGTTGATTTATGTATCCCACGCTTATTTTTATGTAAGTTGAAGCATTCTGAGCATACTGCATTGGGTCGTCACATATCTTTCTGTCTTCTGTGACGTGGTTTCTAAAATTAGTTACAGTTGATTTATCCTTAAATACAAGAGTGACTTTTCCAATGGTAATGTTAAAACAAAAAAATTAAAATAATTTTATGTCACAGTACAGACTAATGTCTGTTCTGTCAGTTACAACGTGACAATAAACTGTACCGTTACTGTAAGCTGTTCAAGTGTCTGTGTCAAGGCCAATATTTTAATCTTCCAAATATTTAACACGTCCTAACAAGTATGTGTATTTATAGGTTGGCAATTAATTGTTCTGTTTTTGTTTCTGATGATGAGGTGTGGCAACCGAGATCTAAAACACAACTCAGAAAATGTCTGGCAAGCAAGTTGACTGGGATCTCTTAAGGCAACTGGAGTGTCCGGTCTGTTTGGAGTACATGGCATCTCCAATCAAAATGTGTAAAAACGGACACAGCGTCTGTGGGAGCTGCAAGAAACGTCTTGCAAACTGTCCATCTTGTAGAGGAGAGTTTGTTAAGGTCCGGAATATTGATTTGGAGAATCTTGCAGCTACCGCCATATATCCGTGCAAGAACCGGGAAGCTGGCTGTGGAGAGACCTTCACAGTAAATGAGAAAGACAATCACCTAGCCGAGTGTTTGTTTCAGAGCAGAGAGTGTCCGTTTAGGAAACTATGTGGCGTCGACTGCGCCTGGACTGGTACTCTGTCAGACATACCGGTTCATATTAAGGCTGAACACTACAGTGAGACCGCTGAAGTGGAAGGACATTTCAAGGTGACACTGCCGTATCTTTCCAGAGGAAGGCGTTACCATCAAACGGTACTCATTTTGGGAGAATTATTTTACTTGACTTGGGAAACAAAAGGCGACGCCTTCAACTTTGGAGTATTTTACTTCGGTAATAAAAAAGAAGCCGAGGCTTTCAAATACGGCATTAAAATTGGTAATTCTGAAGAATATGTTGCAGTTACTCGTAAATGTCGCAGTTTCTTAGAAGGTGGCCTGAAGGACTTGCAACCTGAGAAGTATGTCAAGCTTTATTATAATACAATACTGAATTGTCTTAGTGAAAATACAGACTTGTCGTGTGAAATTGAAATAAGAAGAGAGAAGTTGGATGGGTTTGTATTGGAGGAATTACAGGGATTTTTAAAAGTTGTTTGTGTCAGAGATTTTACGCCCCAGGACCTTACACTACAATGCACAATCTTGTAGTGGATAGACGTGTTTTTAGAGAATTATTAATTGCGGGTTATGGGTTGCTACCTGGAAGATTCCTGGGCTCGGGTGGGTACCTGGGCAGCGAGTTTTCCATGCGGGTCAATGGTAGGTCATGTCGGAAGGAGTGGAGGAAAAATCTGAGTGGGTAAAATGGTTCTGTGTGCAGCGGTACTAGCAACTTTATTAATGATCGGAGGAGTGGAGCTAAACCCAGGACCTGTAGAAAACATTGTGCAAATCTTGTGTAGTGGCTGCGATAGGAACTTTAAAGTCGGGAACTCAATGTGAATCGTGTGGCTGCTGGTATCATAACAGTTGTTTAATTGTTAAGTTTCAAGTTGCGGAGAGTGGAAAATGGAACTGCGACAGATGTAGATCGGAGAGACTCCGGGGTTTGGAAGAAAAACTGAGAGACGTTCCAACTCAAATTGAAGAGCTTAAACGGAGAGACAAGGCGCTGGAGGAAAAGTTACTACTGATGAAAAATGGTAAGAACGTTGGAAAGGGGTGCTGGGTGATTCCATAATAAGGAAAGTTGGAGCAGAAAAATCATATATGAGGGTCGAGTGTTTTCCGGGAATTAAAGCTGATCAACTACGAAGAGTAATGAAAAACAGAGACTTAGCATGCTAATATGTTGTTGTAATCCATGTGGGGACAAATGACGTCAGGAGATCTAGAAACTTGAGTACATTATGGGTGAAATGTATGATCTTGTGAACACGGCAAAAGCAATATTTGCGGGCTCCACAATAGTGCCTAGTGGTGTTTTGAGAAGCAAAGGCGTGAATTGGCGGCGCGTCGGGGCGGCAAACGACAGACTCGAATGGGTACCTAGGAATCTAGCAGGTACAATAGTAGACGCGAATAGTTGGATTTGAGATGAGGACTTCGGTAGGGATGGACTTCACCTAAACAGGAATGGAGCGAGACAGCTTGGGCGACCTCTACTCCAGAGTTTGTGGATAGACGGCGAAAGTCGGAAGACGATAAACAACTTTCGTCAAACATATGCTTTATTGTGTGTGAGGCTACATGTTTCGGTCCTTACATGACCATCATCAGGCCTTCTTACGAATCAAGTCAAGAGATGCTGGGTACATGTTGGGATCCCAGCTATGTTTAACACGTATACTTTGTCTAGCGAATGAATGTACAAAATTCAAAAATAAACAAATTATTAACAAATAATCGCGTGTTTTCAAAAATCTGTATTTATATAGGAAAGGTCACTTCTATGGTAAAATATTTCACTGACGTTAGAAAACTTCTGAGGACGTCGAAGTATGTCCCTTATTGTCGTGAAGTTGGCGGTGTTAAAGCAGCATCTGGTGTTCTCGGCGAGTCGTAGCTTGTAGGACTACTACGAGGGTTGGAACTTTAATAGTGGCAACTATTTATTTACAACTGATACAAAATAGATACATGTTTCGAAGTTTTACTGTCCTTCAATGTAGTCACCAGCATTGTGCACAACCCGTTGCCAGC
>Ga0209629_10003927_pt1 | contig 10857 bp, 5 predicted proteins | sample TergutCu122P5_FD_187286 | JGI IMG/M metagenome (GOLD analysis project Ga0209629, IMG submission 187286) | Cubitermes ugandensis P5 segment gut microbial communities from Kakamega Forest, Kenya - Cu122 P5 (SPAdes) (version 2) | ecosystem: Host-associated > Arthropoda: Insects > Digestive system >... | reverse complement strand
TTTGGAGCGGCAACGGAGCACTGATTTGAAGTTGAATCCGTCGGGCAGGCTGATGATGTCCGGCAAGCGGAAAAAACATCCCCACCAGCAGGCTTTTTCTGTTGCAGGCGATCAGCACGGCACCATTTTCCGCGAGACCTTCAAGAATACTTTGCGAAAACGTGACCTGCGGGTGCGACACCAGCACAACGGCAATATCTTCGAGCGGAACTGTTGTCGGCGGATGCTCGTCCCTTTGAATGACGAGTTGTTTCAGCCGGGTCCTTAACCGGAGAGGATTTTGAGAAAAATCAAGAATCTGGTGCGACATAAGCGCAGTCTCTCAATATCGGACAATCATGTTCTCTTATTTGACCACCTTGTCTATTTTAATCAAATAAGAACGAATATCCCGACAAATTCCTGATTTTCACAAAAATTCCGGCGTACATCAGTCATTAGCTGGGTGAATATTGCCCAAGACATCGACTGTGACTTTACGCAATTTGAATTGTTCAAGTTTTTTGATACTCGCAATCCGATATTTTTGAAAATCGCCTGTTTTAGCTCGATCTTTTTCCGGGCGCGCATCCGTATGCAAACACAAGGACAAATCGCCTTCGGAAATTTTACACACTTTCAACAAAACATCATCTTCGCCCGGAGGGGTTGCAAGAACATACTCACCCTTGGCTAATGAAAACTTCAATCTCGTCTGCTCGCCATCGGGAAAGCGACTGATCACTGGTTGCTTTTGCTTAATACGTTGAACCGAGTCAAAAAGATTGACGACCTTCCAATCAAGTTTCACTTCATTGTCTTGGTCGTCAAGATGTGCAAATATCTCCATGTGATGGTTATTTCCCGTGACCACATGGCGTTCACGGCCTGTTCGACCGTGAATTTCCGGATTGCCTCCTTTTTTCGTTTTTGCCAACCCCATAGTCCTTGTACTGTCACTTTTGCGAATCCTGGCTTTGCGGATGGGAGTCATGCGTTTGCCGTCTTTTGAGCGGAGATAAGGCAAATCGTTTTCCGTCAACTTCCTTGGATCGTCCGTACCCAGTGATTTCAGTGTTTCCAGGACAAGATTACGAACTTTCTCATCGACAATATCATGGACTTCGTTCTTCGACATGCTCGCAATGGGTTTGCGGACATGCCGATACTCGACCTGCTTTGCCTTTTTCCCTTTGCCTTCAACGACAATCTGCGGTTTGCTGTAATTTGTCTCCTCATGAAACCCGCCGCTGACTTTGCGATTGGCGCGGAAAGAGATGTTGATTTTATTGACGGCTGCTTCCATCTTTTTATAAAAGTCTGGGAACGGTTCTTCGATGCCTCCTTTGCCGAAGCGTTGCCTTCCTTCCAACCACCCTCGTTCTGCGGCATCACTTAACATTTTGACAATTTTTGGGGCACTTACTGCAATTATACCGGCATCAACAGCATGGTGTCGATGATCATTTCGATTTTTTTCGTCGCCACCATCATCAAGGATCGCGTTGAGCCCCCATTCGTCACGAAGATACTTTGTTACTCCACCGCTCGAAACTTGAATGCGTTGCGTTCCTTCGGCATCAGAGCGTCCGCCATAAAGTAATGCGAGATATTCGCCCGCCAGTCGGGAAATATGCCTGGTATCATTCAAGTGACGATTCGTGAAACCGTCAGGGATTTTTTTCATTTCAAAACGTCGGTGTTTGATTTTCGCCAAAGGACCCTGAAACCGTTCGACTCGCTCCATGATTTCATGCCAACGTTGCTCGTCATGGCCATAATCTTCCCACGGTGTCTGATTTTTCTTTTCGTGACGATTTGCGTAAATCCGACACAGTGTTTTGTTGACAAACGAATTGTCTAATGATCGGCTGAGTGGAAGAATATGTTCAATGTCAAATTGTGGCTCTGAACCAAGTAAACTATCAAGAGTAATTTTCCCCCAATGTTTGTCCTTATCCGTTCCAGTATAGGGACATTCCCAATTACATTCCTCAGCAAGAAGAACCTTTAAAATTTCATTTTTCTTGGGTTCATAATTTTTATCTTTGCGATATTCACGAATGATTTCAACTACCGCAGCCCGTCGTTTTTCCTGTTGCTTCATTTCCTCAGCAAGTTTTTCCCGGTCGGGACGGCTTCTTTTCATATCACGGGACAGTTCAACGCAGATCATATCCGGTTTACCATATTTCCGAATAATGGCGTTGACGACTTTGCGGAGTTCGGTCAAAGCCCGAGTCACGACTGGGTTTTTCAAGTCTTTCACCACATTGAGGACAGGCGGCAAATCCGGTTTCACATCTTTACGTTCTTCGTCAAACTGCTCACCATACACATCTTTACGCGCCGTGGCGAAACGAATTCGTTTTGCCTTCATTACTGGCAATATTTTCCCAATCGCTTGTTTGGAAAGTGAGGCATAACCACGTTCTAATTGTACCATCGCCAGTTCGCTTGCCTTGCTGGAATCGAACTTGAACACCTTTTCGAGTCGCCTGGCCAATGCGTTTTCATCCTCGAATTGCAAGATTTCGCTGACGAGCTGTTCTTTTTCCTCGTCCGGCATGGCATTCCAGCGTTCGGGAATGATTTTCCTGATACGCTCTGACGTTACGTTTCCTTTGAGTTTTTCATTCTCATCATCTATCTCGAAGTTGATCGCATAAACAGGTTGAATACCTGCTTTTTTATGTCGTTCCTTTTCTTCCTTGCTTTGTCGCGGTTGCTTGAATCCAAGTAATGAACGGATCTGAGCATAAGTAAGGTGATCGTTGTTTTCAAATTCTTTGGCAAGAATGTCTTGCTGTTCTATTGACAACGGGACCATAAAGCCGTCAACATCTTTGTATTTCAAGTCGAGAATCTTCTGCCAATAGCGAAATCGCTGGGCTTCGAGCGACGCAAGTTGCGCACGACGTTTGCCTCGTTCCAATTGACATTTGCCGATCAAATGTTTCTGTGACTTGAGCGGTCGCTGAAAAAACAAAGTCCGTTCAATTGCTTTTTGTAAGGTCATTTCCTTTGCGCGAAAATGTTCGTTTGAAAATATCTTTTTTCGTTTCCCTTCTTTGATATCATATTTCCACGCACCCGGTTTGTTTTTCCAACTGTCAATGACAACCTTTTTGTTCAGCAAATCATGGTAATACTTATCCTGGCTGTCGCAAATGGCCTTGAACTCGTCTTTAAACATGTCACGCCCAGTCCAACGCTGCCGGATACGTTTTTCCTCCGGGTCAAGCGACGCAAAATATTCGCCAAGCGTTCGATAGCCACATTCAGCAATTTTACCGCGCAGATCGGAGATGTCTTTTTTCAGCCCTTTTTCATCTTCGTCGTCTTTTGGCGGAGTTTTTTTATTACTCAAAAACCCGCGACGTTGCGACAGGTGCAGCAACGCACGGCCAAACGCAAATGGTTCCAGTTGTTGATCAAGTGCCATTGCCCGGAGTTTGTACGGCAAAAGATGGGCGGAGACTCGGTCGTCATTGAGAGACAACTTGCGGGCAAGCTCCTTGTCAAGGTGGTTGATCAACTCCTGACGGTCGAGGGGATCGTCGTTGATTCCTTTGCCCATCGGCAGCAACCCGTGATTGCGCAGCAGATTGAACAGCTTGAGCGTTCGCCGTTTGCGCCGCCATTGATTTTTTCGGACACCGCGGGCGTCACTTCGCTTACGGTTGTTCGTTTGTGCCTTTGGTTTACCATCTTTTCCAAGAGTACCTTCCTGCCAATCCTTGACATTATCAATCACTGTGTCAAAACAGCGAACGCCAAGTCGCATGGCAGGACCGTTGTTTTCATCAACCGGAATAATCGCCCAGCCGATCGACTGGACGCCGAGATCAAGACCAAGATTATATTTCATCACACAGGTCCTTTTTGATAATATCGCAACAATTCAAAAATAAAGCCAACAAACTACTTAATCATAACGAATATTAATAGAAAAATCAACAAATTTTTTATTGACTTGCTAATCTTTTTCTGATAGAATGAAAGTTGTATATCCGAGCAGCGATTGCTACGTCAAATCTTAGTAAAGAAGTAACTTTCGTTGTGTGAGGCATAACTGCTTGTAAACATTAACGGTTTACAATGCACCCTCGGCACATCCCTGTGGTGTGCCTTTTTTGTTTCTTGGCTGTTTTTTCGCAATCTTGGGGGAGGGGGAACTTGAGCGAAATTCAAAAAGCCATTGAAAATCATGGAGGGAATGGTATAATACTTGTATGAGTGAACACGATCCAAATATCCAAATACAGAGAAAATCCAGAGCCAGATAAATCAAAACCGCGAGAGCCAATCTCGCCGTCCGTTATCATGCCTTCCTCAAAATCGCTTGTATGCGATCATCGCTTCACCAAACTTGATCTTGTATTTTTAAACACAGACTAAAACATATCTGTAAATTGAGTCCAATGATCATCAAACGAACACCGGTATTTGTTGTGTTGCTGTTGTTTTGCAATGTCACGGTTGCGCAACAGGCTTCCACTGATGTTTGGGAGCAGCCGGTCAGCGTGAGCTGGAACGGCGGGCCACTTCGTCAGTCATTGGAGACGTTTGCAAAAGTCCGGCGATTCGGTTTCATCCTCGACCGGCGGATTGATCCGGGCACGCCGCTTCATCTGGAAGTCAGCCGGCAGCCTGTCGCGGTTGTTTTTTCGCAAATTGCGGAAAAATATCAACTCGGTTTTTGCCGAATCGGTCAAATTGCGTACCTGGGGCCGAAAGACGCTGCGAAAATCCTTCCGTTTCTTGTGACGCTTCGCGCGGAACAGGCGGCAAAATTCCCCGATCATCTGAAACGTCAGTTTTCGGCACCGCGTGAGTTTCATTCCGGATTTCTTGCAACGCCGGCGGATGTGTTGCAATCGCTGGCGGAAGAAATGGCACTGGACGGCACAGATTTTCAATCTTTGCCGCACGATCTTTGGCCGGAAATCGTTTTTCCTGAAGCGACGCCGCTTGAAATCTTTTCGCTTTTCCTGATCGGATTTGATTCGACTTTTGTGATTTCGGACGAAGTTTCGGAAAATGCGAAAAAAATCAGGCCGATCCCCATTCCGTACCGATTGGTGTTGACCCGCACATTTCAGGGCAAAGGGGGGGAACAATTGTCCGGTGACTTGCCGTATCTCCGGCAAATTGCCCCCACTGCGATTATTGAAAAAACACAACAGGGAATTTCCGTCCGTGCTTCGCTCGATGAACTTGCCCGAATCGATACGGTTTATCATCAACGTCTTTCGGAAGTTTCGGCAAAACCGGCATCGGCTTCGACTCCAACTTCGACAACACCCCCCGTGCAACCCGGGGATTCCACAATATCAAATGCCCCCAATTCCATGCCGGACGCGGCCGTTCGTTTGAAAGACAGCCGTTACACGGCCAAAATCGACGCAAAACCTCTCGACGCAACGCTTCGTTTTTTTGCGGAAAAGATGCAACTGGAACTGGTGATCAACGAAAAAGCGTTTGCGAATCGCGGGATTAAAATCAACACTCCCGTCTCGTTTCAGCTTGAAAACAACACTTTTCAGGAAGTTTTCGAGAAATGTCTTCAGCCTGTCAACGGAAAATTTCGATTGAACGGCAATCGTCTTGAAGTCTACTGATTTTCAAAGCAGTATTCTCTTGTTTTTTGAAAACCATCCTTTTTTATACAACCCAAATATCCACGTTTAACACACCTTCATGTTAAACTTTGGGGTTTATTCTGATTTTATTGAATTTTTCGCTTGTATCGTGTCGATTTAATCGGAGAGGAAATTTGGAAATGAGGAAAACGGCATTCGATTTCGTCCGGATTTCTTCATCCGTGTTTTCTTCGTGGCATACGATGTTTGGAAAAAACAATACATATTAATAAGGTGTCGTTATGAAGCGACTGCTTCTTCTTGGAACACTGCTTGTTGCCGCATCATTTGCAACCGGCTGCGCATGTTGCGGGTTTCAAAGCGGGGTTTGTTCACAACCGATGATGGGATGTTCTTCCTGTCAGGAGACATGCCCAACATGTCCGACAGGCTGCGGATTAAGGACGCATTATCAAAGTCCTTATGCCGGTCAATATTATGCCGGTGGCGAGTGCGGCTCCTCATGCGGCGGGTGCGGAAGTTGCGGCGGCGGGTGCGGCGGCGGTTCGGGACGTATTCTTTTCTCACCGCTCGGCTGCCTGTTTCATTCCCTCTGCGGGACGTCCGATTGCGGTTGCGACTGCGAGGTGTATTACGGTGATTATATCAATAATCGCGCATCCTGTTGTGAACCGTGCGATCAGTACGGAAATCTCGGCGGGTACACGGGCGGTTGTGCTTCCGGGACATGCGGTGACGTTTATTCGGCTCCACCCGTCATGTCGCCGATGGCTCAGCCGGTTTCCCAGCCGATGGTCGTCCCCCAGCCGGGATGCAAATCGTGCGGCCAGGGGAACACGTTTTACACTTCGGGGAGCACCCCGGTCATGCAACAAGTGCAACCGCAGAATCAAATGGTTCCGGTCCGGCAAAACCGAATGATTGCACTCCAGCAGGCCAATGGTTTCAATCCCCAGATGCGTCAAATCGTGTTGCAGGACAAGGTAATCGGCGGTCAGCAGCAAGGCAATCCGATTCGACAGGTCTCCGGACAAATCAATCCGCAAAATCAGCGCATTGTGCAATCCGCCTCCATGACAAATTCGAGTAACGTCGTCTATTCAAGATGAATTGTGTGCTTTTCAAAAATAAATATTGGCAAACAACCACAGGCCACATCATTCTGATGGCTTTCTGTGGTTGTTTTTCTTTCGATAGGGCGAATGAAATATGAAATATTTGAACGCATTCTCCTGCATCCTTGCCGGTGCAATGATTTTTGTTTTTTTTCAGGCCGCTTTTGCCCAGCAAAAATCGGAATCGGAAATCCAGAAAATCCGATTGGCTTTGGTTTCCCCCAGCCAGAAAGGGATTGACGTCGACACCCTGACGGAGGCCGAAATTCCCAATGCAACGCTCATCCAGGACGGAAGCAAAGGGTTTACCTTGAAAAATCCGGGCGGCGTCGTGATCCGGAAACTTTACGACGCCAATGGAAGTGGCAGCATCAACCAATGGTCGTTTTTCAAAGGGGGGATCGAAGTGTATCGTGACATCGATACGGATCAGGATAAAATCCCCGATCAGATGCGCTGGCTCAACACCGCTGGAACCCGCTGGGGTATCGACTCCAACAAAGACGGCGTGATTGATTACTGGAAAAGCATTTCCCCGGAAGAAGTGTCGGAAGAAGTCGTCATTGCACTGGTGACGCGCGATTTCAATCGTTTTTTGCGGGTTGCCCTTGACGCGAACGATCTCAAAACGATCCAATGCGGCCCGGAATTAACGCAAAAACTCACCGCCCAAACCGGAAATTTCAATAAAGCGTTCCAGGATGCGGTCAACAGCATCAAGTTGAGTCCGCAGGCGGAATGGGGGCAATCCGGTGCCTTGCGTCCGAGTCTCATTCCACAGGGAGATATGGGAAACACCGCCGATTTGACGGTTTATCCGAATGTCGTAGCCCTCATCAACAACGGGGAGAACAACAATGTACAAATTCTCATTGGTGCCATGGTCAAAGTGGGGGACGTTTGGAAAGTCACGGACGCCCCGATGCCGTTTACCGAGGATGTCCATTACGTTTCACCGTTTGAACGGGACAATAGCACTTCCGGTGGTGGAAACACGGAAGAAATCACGCAAATCAGCAAACAAATCCAGGAATTGGAAGAAAAAATCGCATCAACGGACAAAGACAAACGGGTTCCGCTTTTTGAAGAAATTGCAAAACTGCGGATTTTAGCCGCCCTTTCTTTTACGAAAGAAGGAAATCCGAACCCTGATCCCGAGAGCCGTGACAAATGGCTCCGTGACATGGCTGACTTCATGTACACCGCCGTGACGGTCGATAATTTTCCGGGCGGCATCGAAAAAATGCGGAAAATGGCGGACACCTTGAAAGCCCAGGGAAATCTCGAAATTGCCGCTTACATGCAATTCAAAGCCGGCGAGGCGGAGTTTATCACCACCCAGGCGACAGATCCGGTCAAAGCTTATGCGGACCGGCTCAAACGGTTGGAACAACTCGTCAAAGATTTCCCCAATACGACGGCTGCCGCCAGAGTGCTTTTCGAATTGGTCAACGATTATGAGATGTCGGCGCAAACCGAAAAGCTCAGGGAGACCGTCGACTTGATCAACAAGAATTATCCGAATACGCTCATTGCGGAAAAAGCCGCCGGCGTGCTCCGGCGCATCGACGCCGCCGGCAAACCGTTCGCGTTTCAAGGTCGCACCCTTGCCGGTTCGACCATTGATGTCAACCAGTACAAGGGAAAGATCGTGTTGCTCTACTTCTGGTCGGCCTGGGCGGACCCCAAAGGGGAGCTCGCCGAAGAAATGAAGCGTATCCAAACATTGTACGAACGGGACGGTTTGTCAATCATCGGCGTCAATCTCGACGACACCCCGGAAGCGATGACGGCCTATTTGACCGCCAATCCGGTCAAATTTCCGCAGATTCACGAACAAGGCGGCCTTGACGGTCGTCCGGCGGTGTATGCCGGAATCAACGTTCAGCCGTTCTTTATCCTGCTCGACAAGGAAGGGAAAGCGGTCAACACATTCCTCATGACCACCCAAGACGCCGACCGCGCCATCTTTGAGTTGATCAGAAAATGACATGCCGTAAAAAGCCGGGGATGAAGCATACGAGCCATGATCTGTGATCACGGAATAAGAAAAGCTATCCCCGGATTCCCCTGAATTGACGATCTCAAGGGATAATCAATTCATCAATGTTGACAACCGCCAAAACCTTATTTTTACCTCATTTTCCTAAACAAAACAACCTCAGTAGTATGAGTCTTACTATAAAAACAACCTCATTTACCTTATTTTGTCTGCTTTGTCACAAAATAAGGTGAATGAGGTTAATTTTTTTGGAGATTTTGGCTACTGAGGTTGTTTTGTCAGAAAAATGAGGTGAAAATGAGGTTTGATTTGATCCCCCACTTTTCCCATGCTTTGCTGTTTTATGAAGGATGATTTGATAACTTTGGATAGTCGCCCATACCGGCTACGGTATACTGCGCTCCGGCTTTTACTTCCACGCAAGCGTTTCCATAACGGCGTCCAGTTGCTTTTTATCCGAATCGTCAGTCCAAGTCAGGGAAAAAAGAACGGCAAAATCATTTTTCAGGCAAATCAAATATTCCTCGTAAATGTGAATTCCATGCCTTTCGTATTCAATATTCAACGACGTAAACTCTCTGCCGCCGAGCATCTTACTGGTTTCCGTCTTAATGACCGCTCCCGGCATCGCCTTCGCGAGGTTTTGACGAAACAGGTCGACGTACTTCGCCCGATCTATTTTTTTTCCAGGCAGTGAAAGATTTTCCGCTCCCAAAGTAATACTTGAGTTAGATACCTTTTTTTCTATCACTTCTTCATTCAAATAGCGTATCACCAGGAACAAACTGGCAGACGTGATTTCCGCCGATTTGGCCATTTTTTTCATCTCAATCTCATTAACGAGATTTGCATCTTGCGTTTTCTTCATCCCTTCCTGGATGAGCGTTTTCATTTTTTCTTTTCCGAAAATATGCCAACTTTCCGGTACGGTGATTGAGAATCCAAAGAAATCATTTTTATAAGTCGAACCGGTCCAGCTTCCGTAGTCGAAGTCTTTTGGGATTTTTCGGGATGGGGTACATCCTGTGACCATAACGACTGTGAAAAACAGGAAAACAGTAATAAGAGAAAACTTTTTCATGGCAATTGTTGAGAAAAAAATATAAACGGTTATGATTTCGCCAACAAATCACATGTCTGTTTCTTGCAAAATTGGCGGTTGAAGACACATTCTTACGCGCCATACTTTGATTTCATCCGCTCAATCGCGTTCAGCACGTCGTTCTTTGTGATCCCCAGGTGCGTGACGACGCGCACCGTCATTTGCGAGGACGGGTGCAGCAACACGCCGAGTTCGGCGGCGTCCCGGCAGACACTTTGAGCCGTGCCTGCATTCGGTGCGACATCGAAGAAAAAGATGTTCGTGTCCACCGTGTCGAAGGTTGGCGAAAATGGGTCAATTTCGGCGATCTTTTCGGCGAACAGTTTGGCGTTGTCATGATCTTCCTGCAAGCGGTCAACATGATGATCGAGTGCGTAAATGGCCGCCGCCGCGAGGATGCCCGACTGCCGCATTCCGCCGCCGAGTACCTTGCGCCGCCGCCGGGCAAGCGTGATCATCGGCTCCGGCCCCGCAAGTGCCGAACCGACCGGAGTGCCCAGCCCCTTGCTGAAACAGAGCGACACGGTGTCGAAATGTTTGGCCCACTCGCAAGCCGGGATGCCCGTCGCGACCACGGCGTTCATCAGCCGTGCCCCGTCGAGGTGCAGCGTCAGCCGGTTCGCCCTCGCCCACTGCGAAATTTTTGCGATCCCATCGATCGGATAAATGCGACCGCCGCCGTAATTGTGTGTGTTTTCGAGAAACACCGCCCGCGTCGGAGCGAAATGGATGTTGTTTTCGGGTCGCAGTTGATTCTCGAATTGTTCCGGCGCGATGATACCGCGTTGCCCATCGAACGTTTTTGCCGCCACGCCCCAAATCTGGGCATGACCTCCCTGTTCGAACACGGTAACATGCGAGGTCGATTCGCAGAAAAACTGCTCCCCGGCGCGGCAGTGGAGCGACACGGCAATGAGATTCGCCATTGTCCCCGATGGCACAAAAATGGCCGCCTCCTTGCCAAGCAGTGCGGCGACCTTTTGCTCCAGTTTCAGAACCGTCGGGTCGCCGTCGAGCGGGGTGGCCCTAGAGGTAGTGGCCGACCGCCGGGGC
>Ga0209629_10003926_pt1 | contig 10857 bp, 6 predicted proteins | sample TergutCu122P5_FD_187286 | JGI IMG/M metagenome (GOLD analysis project Ga0209629, IMG submission 187286) | Cubitermes ugandensis P5 segment gut microbial communities from Kakamega Forest, Kenya - Cu122 P5 (SPAdes) (version 2) | ecosystem: Host-associated > Arthropoda: Insects > Digestive system >... | reverse complement strand
TGATACGCAATTCACGTTAATTTTATTTTTTCTGTCTTTTTTGGACTAATGTTCAATCTAAAAGGACCACAAGGGCAGAACCCGAGGACCACTTGTGGTCCGCGGACCACAGTTTGAGAAACGCTGGTATATGATATTGCATTCCACTCCTGCCATATAATAAAGTCATATTAAAGTGTTTTGATTTAAGTTTGTCTCCTCTAATTGCCATTTTTGAACTGGACTGTCAGTTCATTATATGACAGCAACATAAACATGATAATGCTGAACTGATTCATCACACAGGTTTCCGTGTGAGGTGCGCGTTCGAGCCGTGCCATTGCAGCCGTGCCGTCGCCATGGTAAGAAACGTAAGGAAGATGAACCAGACGCGGTCATTGGACGGAAGGATCCTCCGACCTTGCACCGCAGTCCTTGCTCCGTGGGTACAGTTGACCACAGGGGCACGCCTATGTCTCTGGACATGGCCTCTGTGCTGGAGGGCATGGAGGCTGCACAGCTCCAGAGCTCTCAGGTAAGACAGTGGTGTGGTTGTGTGGTTTTGACACTTGACACTGTCTCAGTAACATTCAGTGAAATAAAATGGCGAGGAAAACTTCCCAGTATTTTTATCACCTTTTGTGGGAATTTTGGGTGATATTAAAAAGGTAGGAGCAGTCGACACTTGGCAGTAACATTTCTTGTGAAGAAGAATTTTCACTTATTCACTTTTTATTTATAGAGGGCAGAGATGTACAACAGTAAGATCCCTTTGAATGCCATAAAGGCATATTGGGAGATATGACATTTTTAACCTCAGCATTAGATGGAGATGGGTAGTCAACTTCGTGTCCTGTCATGTTTCCGTGGAACGGGACTGTACAGCCTCTCAGGATCCGAAAGTCCTAGAAGATTTCTTCTAGGATTTCATGAACCTTGTATGCTTAATGTAAGTGCTGTGGTAACCTCAGGTTTTGTGAATTGTGCCCCTTCATTGTGTTATGGCATCTTGCAGGTGTCATCAACAGTGCTGGACAGCCCTGTGTCCATGTATCAAGGCTGGAGCTATCATCATCACCAGGGAGCGGACTCACGTAGTGCAGATGTGTACAGCTCTCCTGGTGCTGGCAGTGCAGCATCTACATGGGGACACCACCGAAGCCAGACACACGCGTGGATGGCAGCTGAAGCACAGAGGAAACAAAACTGGTTGAGCTCAACAGCCGCTACATCTGTGAGTGGAAATTTGGGTTCTGGGAATATAAGTGGCTGGGGAACAAGCGATTATGCTGCATTTGGTGGTGGAGCTATGGGCCTGGCTGCCTCAGAAAATGATCGGGATGGGAGGGTTGATCCCGATAGCACAACTAACCACAGTCTGGTGGGGAATTCTGCAAACCTGGGAGGAAGTTCAACAATAAATCCCCCACAGTCACCTCTCAATAAAAGTTCAGTGGGACCGTACAGTAACTTCATTGCGAGCAGTCCGGCTGCCTCAGGTCTGCCCCAGGGCAGTGGACAGATTAGCCCGCACAACCAGGCTTCAACTCCTTCTAGTCCGTTTGTGTTCCAGCAGCCGGCATCTCCATGGCAGGCAAGTCAGAGTCACTCACAGCAGCAGCAGAGTAGTTCTAGTGACTTGTTCTCAGAAAGTGGAATCTCCCAACCTTCTGTTTTGCAGGGGGAGACAGTGAATTGGCAGGCAGACTCAGGTCTTCCGAACACATTAAGCTCTGCACAATCCAAGGTCCCGTCAGCATCATCTCCAAGCACATGTGGTTCCGCCAAGCAGAGAAGTCCTGTATCAAGTGGAAATGATGCTGGAACTGGTTCAGGACAATTAGAGAGGTCTCCTTATCCCTCCCACCTTCCATCATCACCGTTCTCCTCGCCGCAGTCCCAACAGCCCGCAAATAGCCCACAACAGACCCTCATCAGCAGTAGTACCCTGCCACCTAACGCAGCCCAGCAGCAGTCTTTAAGTCTCCCACTTCAAACACAACATTCTGTGAATGCTGGTGACGGCCTTCTACAACCTCACACTCCACAAGAAAATAACCCCCAGTCATCAAAAACACCTGAGCGCTCCATGTCAGTACCACTTCCTCTGACCCCAACAGACCAGTCTACTTCGTCTTCTTGCTCTGGTTCAAGTCGGGGAGGCTGGGTGACCCCCGACAGACCTCAGTCTTCTTGGGACTACAATCCTCTCACCCCTGCCCCTCCTCCCACAGTATCCCCTACACAAGCCTCTCCCTTCCGCATCCCTAAGGGTAGGCCCCCCTCTCGAACTTCAAACATACATTCCAACAACAGTGGCAGCAGTAGCAGCAATGCATCACCAGTGTCATCAAATGAAGTGGTATCAACAAACACGTCCCCTACGTCTGCTGCATCTCAAGGTTTAAATTATCCTCCCTCAAATCAAACTTACTGTAAAGGCTTCTTGAAACCCTTCCCTCCTGGTGAAAATTCTATTATGAAACAACCTTCTTTGGACAACCACAGTCAGCAGTACGGCTCATCAAGTAGCGGTGGTATCAAGGACTCTTCTGTGTCATGGGCTGAAGAGGGTGGCGCAGTCACACCTGAAGACGGAGCCAAGTCCTCAGACTCACCACATTTCAGTCCATCTGTCCCTTGGTTTGGTGCGGACCAAAATGGAGGGAGGTTGGGGAATAATGGTAAGCCAGATGGAAATCAGAATGGAAAAGCCAGTGTGTACTTGAACGATTCAAGCCGTTCAGAGGCAGATGACGGTGCCTGCAGCATGATGACCCAAGGAAAGGGCTCATGTAGTGCCATTAAGCAGGAAGCCCTCTCATCATCGACTTGGTCTTCCGCGAATGACGTGAAGCAGCTTGGTGATTACCACACCGTAGCGGCAGCACAGCTAACTTACTGCTCCACTGCGGCATCTTCACCTGCCAGTACAGGCAACCCGTTTGTATCAACTTTAAACACCTGTGCATCGAGCTATGGCTACTGCGGTTCTACCGGTAGTTCTTTCATGTCAGGTGGCTATCCCATGTTTTCAGATGGCAAAGCATATCCAAACAGTGCATGGAATGATGCTGCTGCTGCTGGCTACATGGATTCACGAACGGCATCTGCACCACACGTGAATATGAACTACCCGTACCAGACTATGGACTTTAACTCACAGTTCTACACAGGTCAGTCCACCAAGCAAGAAGCTGCCGTTCGATCAGCGTGCTATCATTCATCACCCTATGGTTATCAAGGGATGGGTCAGTTTCACCCTCAGTATGCCGGACAGTTTCACCACCACCGGTGGGACCCCCATCGATGGGACTTGTATGGTCCACCTCCCTTTTTCCCTGTTGTTCCAGAGCCCCCCCGATCAGAGCCTATTGGTGAAGTCACTGATTTCATTGACAATGAGGAGTGCTTCAAAGATTCACAAATGGGAGGTGTTGCAATTGCCCTGGGACATGGTTCAGTGTTGTTTGAATGTGCCAAGCATGAGTTGCATGCCACAACAGCCTTGCGGCGTCCCAATAGATTGCATCCAACTCGAATAAGTTTAGTTTTCTACCAGCATCGGAATTTGAATCGAGCAAAACACGGCTGGGATGAATGGGAGGAAAAGATGAGATTGCGTAAACTGGGCATAACCACCTCAAGTGCAAACAGTGGGGCCACAAGTGCGGGTGGTGGTAATAATGGTTCAAACGGTTCAGCGAATGGCAACGGTAGCAGTGGCTCAGTTACAGATCTGATCCACCTCTTGCCTCCTACAGACCGACCACCAACATACACGTCACAATTCCTTATGCGAACCCCAACCTTCACAACCACCACCTGGACAACGCTGTTCCCAATGCATCCCTGTATGGTGACAGGCCCCTACCAAGAGGGTGGGGCTGTGGGGTAGGCAATAACAAGGGTGTTGGCCAAGCCTTTGTGTGGCCCACAGCTCGTGAGGCTGTGTCTACTGCTGCACTAAGAACCCTTCTTTTCGTTGGACCGAATTGAAGGTTACTTGCAGCACTTTTGGTCTGATAAATGCAGCACATCATGGTGTGGTGTGTTCTGCAGATGTAGCCTGAAATGTGGACCGTCAGCAGCACATCATGGTGTGGTGTGTTCTGCAGATGTAGCCTGAAATGTGGACCGTCAGCGGCACAAGCTGCCAGGCAGCAGAGATGCCAGGGATTGCAGAGCATACCATGAGTCTGAGAAGTACCAGAAGGGAAATTAGTAATAATGTTGGTAACACTGCAGTGGAGTCTGTTAAGGAAAGATAGTCTTTGTAATATTACACTTACTGGGGTTCAAAATGTTTCCTCAATTCAAGCACATTGCATTTGAAGTGCTGTAGTTAGATCCAAAGGGATTCACTTCAGTTTGAATGGTGACATTCCTGGAAGTGTTGGAGCTCTCCAGAAAGTACAGTGCCAACATGTTCCTCTGCACACCAAATGAGTATCAAACCAGTGTGGCTTGAAATCAGTTCTGTTTTAGAAACTATTCTGGTTTGAGTACTACACCATGTTTATTTTAATATGATAGTTTAGTATCCTCTCCTTACGCGAAAGACAATGCCATTGTCTTCACAATATGCATTTTGTATTGTAAGAGGTTATATTTACCAAATTATGTAAGACAAAGTGATGAATGTGCTGTATAATTGTCTAATGAGTCTTGTAGGTTAGGGTGTGTGGTGTGCAGTTTTGTCTGCCCAGCTATGACCTGTATCATGCTACTTTATTGGATGATCATGTGCACAAAGCACAGGTATAATGGATTGTGTGTTTTTCCAATCTGGCAAATACCACAGCTTGTTATGGCTAAGTGCCCACAGCAGTGCTCTGCAGAAACATTAAAGAATGTCACAAAATAAATTATTGATATCAAATTTTAACAAGTTAGGAAATACATGTTAGCAAAACAGTTCTGACACATTTGCTCCCTTTCCTTCATTTGTATCAAAAACCAGAAGTCACACAGAGAAGGCATAATTGGTAAAAATGTGTTTTGTTTTACCGTACAGCTTTTATTAAAAACATCTTTTGCACCAGCAAATATATATATATATATATATAATGGCACACACTGCATCTGCACACAGCTGTTCAGCTGCACAGCTGTTCACATGATGTGTCTTATTGTTGTATTATATATATATATATCAACAGATCTTAGTACAAAACCACAAGAACAATTTTCAAGAAAACCCAATCAGTAGATCTTGAATTGTTACCAGTGGGCAGATATGGTGACACTTCTGGGCACACAAGATGGTTTCTCTTCTTCACTGCATGAATAAAGCCAACGACTTGCTCTGGCTTCAGAATATCCATTGTTTTCTTGCTTTCCCAAGATCTCTACATGAAAAGTTCTGTTGGCAGGTTAGCTAATCTGTTGAGAGTTCCTTTGATGAGTAGTGACACATTGTATTCATTTGCATTGTAAATATTCCTTAATACCTGTGATGTCTGTCTGTCTGTCTCCTCAGTTTCAGTAGCAACAAGACTGCTGTGAAATTTGAGGTGCTTGCAGTGGTATTAATGCGCCTCGAGTCTTCTGGGGTGTTACGCTGTGTCACTGTATGAGACGTTCCTGATTCTTCAGAATGCCAGGCACTACTCAACCAATGACACAGCAGCGTATCCCACAGTATTTGAATCTTCAACAAAATTGCTGCTATAAATTAATTTTTCTGTGCAAAAGTGCCTGGATATTTCCATATGTGAACAGTTTGGAGACTTTTCCTTGCTAGTGTTTTATATGCAGCTATTGCATGGAGTAATTTAAGCTGTAAATCACCCACCCAGAGCAGAGGATTGTTTACACCTGAACAAAGCAGTCTAGAAACAGCATATATTAAAAACCTACCTCATACACTGTGCGGGGTTTGTAAGTGATTAATTAGTGGTAGTTATGCCAGATAGCAAATATCATTATGAAGCAGTGGAGAGATACCTATGTTTTGGTCGTCACTGCAGTGCGGTACTGTGCAGTGTCACACTAAGAACACTTAAAATTTATGGCAGGAATATTCAGTGAAGTTGTTCTGTCACAGTTCCCTGCAGGGCTATTAGTATGCAGAAACTACTGAACTGAAAGGTTGTCTGTGGACGTCATAGCGAGACAGGCTGTGGAGTGGTGCGTGAACATTATGTTAGCGCTGTCGCTGATGGCACTATGGCCAGCTGTTACAATGTAGAAGAATGACTTTATTGCTAATTCTGTGTTCTGTGTGACATGATGTACCATAAGAAAAATGTTATATTTCAGACTAGATTACTTTGGGGAGTTTAGAATTTTGCACAGTCCTTATTTACTGTAAATGTACTGTTTGATATAAGTACATTGCAGCAGTGAGTGAGGTTAGGTGCATAACATGAAGTAGTGTTGACAGGTCATGTCACAAATTGTGCAGTAAAGTGAACAGAGAATGGCAAGGGGTTTTAGCTTTCAAAATGATACACAGGTGGATAAATAAAAGTTTTTTCTCTAAAGATACTTGGTAGCAATAAGAAAGAAGCCTGACCTGTGGGTGCAGTGAAAGCCCAAGCAGCCATCTTGTGGCCTTTACTTACTTTTTCACAGCGTTTAAATTGGGATGCATGGTCGTGAAGTATAAGAAGACCTTTTCAAATTTGTAATCTGAGAAAGCTCTAAGTGATGGGCACTGCAGTGCACTGTAAGTTGTGGCCTTTTTGTGGAGGTCTAGCTCCACAATTTCTTCACCTCCTGCACTAGATAAAAGTGAGGAATTGCGTCAAGTCCCAGTTTCATATCTCCTGGGATGTGAATTGTTTCGAACATTCCGAGGATTGTACTGCCGGGATATGAAGGCAGTATGGTCCGTCAGAATGTAGAGGACTACTTGTGCAATGACAGTTTCATGTCCCAGAAAACTTGAGTTTTTGGACTGGTTGGTCCTGAAAGCCACTGGATGTGGTGGCAAAGAGGAAAAATATCCTCCACCACCAGGAATGGAACGTGATTGTCTAGTTCCTCTTCACCATACCAACTGCGATTTGTTTTGTAGTTACATTATTTGTGATTGGTGTAGTGTCATCATTAGCATCATGCTACAGTTTTCTTATGTAATTTAAAATATAACCTTTTACAGACCTGACCAATTTTTGTAGCAATTCTGTGTTCTGAAGCTGTGTGAGCCCATATGGTTGTGCTTAGTTTGGTAGTACACATCATTTGACATACATCACAGCACCATTAAGTTCCACATACACCATTGATTTTATTTTGAATGCTGGATTTTATCTGGGAATTTTACTGCACTTTGAGAGGTAGTTAGTTTAGCGTTTAATATATAACTTTCCTGTATAATGAATTTACTCATGTAACTATTTATTTCTCCTGATGGTTTATCATTCACTCATTCATACAGTTTCATTACAGTTTGCACAGCACTGAATTACATATCAAACCATCCCAAATAATGCAGCTAGTAATATTATTATAGTTTTACATTTGTGATAGAGAGTCAAGCCAATCACTTCTCCTGTTCCACATATGATTCTGAGCATTTAATATTTTCTTCCTCTGATCTTTGTTATTACATCAAAGATCAGTACTGTGCCGTTCTGTACCGTACCGTGCAGCACTGCACTTTGTGTCCGGTCTGTCCTGTCCTGTCCTGTCCTGTTAAATAATGTAACAATGCATGATAAATCTCCAAGCTTATCTTGGGGGCCGTCGTGTTTCTGTTTATCCCTCTTTATACTATTCCTTTTGATATATTTTCATGGGTACTACATCAACTGCTGATGATGTCCAAACTGTGTTTAGTGTTTAGCACTGTATCTAGAAAGGCTTGACTCTCTGGTTATGGCAGATGCTGGTTATATGTCAATAACTGGTGATTTAGTTGATATAGAAATGAATTGCCTAGTGATGATACCAGCAGTGGGTGGAATATATCAGTGGTGAAGCAGACTATCCAGAAGACGGAAGTACCTGGTACATCCCCCTCAAGGTTCTCGCCTTCACATGTTTACACAAGACAGTATTGCTGTTTCTAGTCCCTTACTAGTGTTACCACTATTGTCATTTCTGATTTGTGTCACCAGCACAAGCACTGTTATTGCCTGAGCAGTGATACGCCCACGCTGCATGTCACATTCCTACACATTCTGAAATTAGCAACTTTTCATACCAGCTCATAGGGACAGCCTGTCAATGCGGGTGAACAACATGGCTGCCTGGGGCACGAAGTTGAGTGGGGTACCATATTCAATGGAAATATGAAAGTTAAAAAAAAAAAACAAATTTGCTACTGTGATTATCTGAGTGGTAATTTGCAGAACTGGAAGCCATTTTACTGTTACTGTTGAAGGGGAAAGCTGGCAGATGTACAGTCTGGTACAACACCACTAGTGTATTTGATGTCAGACACAGTGGCTGGACTTATGGACATACCAAATAATTATGGTTCGCTTAAAAAATGTGTTTAAAAACTGTAAAGAGAAAGTGCAAAATACTTGCTTGTTCACCAGAAGTCTGTGCTAAGATGTCGCTTGGGGGATGCACCACGTGCGTGGTTTGTCGAGGGCATCAGTTTCTAGCAGCTAGTCCAGGGCCAACCCTGCAATTCAGTGACACTGATCTCTGTATTTACTGTTTCAAGATTTGTGTCTAGTCTGTAACTACAGTTTCAACATCTGTCGCAGCCCAACCCTGAGAGCTATAGGTGCACATGACCTAATGATCCACAGCTGTGGACATCAAAAATGTGTCAGTGCGGTCTGACCGCAAGGCCGGCCCGACCGACATTTCGGTATGTCCATTTGCACAGGCATTGGATATCCAGGGGAAGAGAAAATATTTTTTCTCCCACAGTCACAGGCATGCATTGCAGTTTGTATCATGTTTCATGTTGTTCGTATCATGCCTAGAAGTGTTGTGCGTTTGCTGCTGCTGCTGCTGCCGGGCACAGTCAGTGTGTGTTCAGTACCATCACAGTTTTCAAGTGACCTTACAGTCCGTTACTTCTGTGCCACTCCTACTGCTTGCTGACAGTACACCATCTTCTTACAGTCTTTCACCAAATACGTAGCTAGTCCAATTTCCCAGGTAATTTTTTACTGAACTGTTTTTTATAGATGTAATTAAATAATAAGTTGCTAAGTCTTACAGATCTCATTTCTGTGTTTTTTGTTTTGTGTTTTGACTTCAAGGCACAATTGAATTGTCTGGTTTGAGTGAAACGTGTCGTTCTGAATCAACTGTCATGTGGAACTGTCACTGCTCCACCAGATAACTAATTTACCATATTTTGCAGACCACAAGACACACACTTTTCCCTGGAAAGTACAGCATAAATTTCTCCTGTCTCTATGTGGAAATAAAATGCCAACTAGATGCAACAGAGGTTTTTATTGCAGATCTTATTGCTTGCTCAACATGTTTTGGGCATAGTGATGCCCGAAACATGTTGAGCAAGCAATAAGATCTGCAATAAAAACCTCTGTTGCATCTAGTTGGCATTTTATTTCCACATATTAACGATGATGCACGGTCAAAATCACATCAAATTCTCCTGTCTCTTTTGGTGCAAAAGACTTTCAACATGACCAGTATAAAAGTATGCTGTTCTGCCATTTTGTTTAATAGATGTTTGTGAACTGGAGCTTCACATGTGAATAATTCCTCCCCCCACCCTACACACCGAAAATTTGGTGTGTGTGTGTATATCGTATGGTTCGCAAAGTATGGTACATCACGTGCTGACACGTAGTCAATGAGCTCCATCATCCTGGTGTTCAGACCACTTGCAGATTAGTAAAAAGAATGTTTTTGGAGATTTGAGGTTCTCACAGCAGTGCCGTTGAAGATTCAAGTGTTGCGGCGATATGTGGAAGTGTGTCGCCGTGTGGGCAGTTGCAGGATGTTTCAAAGGACTGTAGTGTCTCTGTCTGCAGGGTCTAGCTTGACCCCATAGATAAAGGCATTGCAGTTCTGCTGGCCTAACAACACAACACAACACCACATATCAGCAGACTTGCCTCTTCTGAATGTTTTTCATTTGAACCAAAGTACTAATTGTGTAGGATGTTTTTCTTTAAGTTATAATTTCTAAAATGCATACTGTATATAGAAGTGAAGAGGCAGGCTCAATTATGCAGACATCTTGGTGTCCGTTGACACCAAAGTTAGTCACTGAAACAGTCCAAAGTGCAGGGCCCAGGTGTTTGTTACTTCATAAAGAATGCAGATTTGTGACTACAATGAGAAATGGCAATTTGATTATGCACAAATTTTATAAATTGTGGTCTTGTTTCTTGCATAATGTGCGTTTGTTAGCATTTCTGAGTTGCGTGTAGTACCCTGAGGAATTCAGATGGCAGCGTCAATTATAGATATGTTCTGGCTTTGGTGCTGACTGTGATCGTAGCTGCACATGTGCGTTCTACATTGTGTACATATATCTGCATTTTAGGGCATAAACATCCAGGCCCTGGTATTGTATGATGACAACAAAATGTATGTGCATTTTTATTGATGATGTATGTATTTATATTTATTGTAGAACTCTGTTCTTATAAGTTAATGAACCAATGCTTGTAGTGTGGTTACATTGAACATATTTCCAAACTTCTACCATATAATTTGAGTGGTCACAGGCAGTTTGAATGAATGAAATTCACAGGTTGGAAGAGGGTTGCTATTTTTTTTAGAGTGAGACCCCACCCCCTCTTTTGACTCAAAATATTTAAACATTTCCCCTCATAATCATGACTCGCAGTATCAAAAATATATGAACTATTTTTTTTAAATAAGTGGAACAAAACAGCTGTCAGTAGTTTTAATATAGCGGGAAAACAAGACTTAGTATTTTGACAATACTGTATTTCAAACAAAAAAAAAAAAACTGGTAAT
>Ga0209629_10003925_pt1 | contig 10857 bp, 4 predicted proteins | sample TergutCu122P5_FD_187286 | JGI IMG/M metagenome (GOLD analysis project Ga0209629, IMG submission 187286) | Cubitermes ugandensis P5 segment gut microbial communities from Kakamega Forest, Kenya - Cu122 P5 (SPAdes) (version 2) | ecosystem: Host-associated > Arthropoda: Insects > Digestive system >... | reverse complement strand
TTATAAATAACAATTATACACAATGGTCAAGCAGTTATTGTGTTGCAAGATAATATTTGAGTTACATTTTAAGGGATTCAGAATTGACTGGAATTGTTTTTAAGTGCAGTGTTATGATCTGCTGTAAAGTCACAGTCTCAGCATTTCACTGGAGAGATTGCAAAAATCCAGAAGAAACTTATATTGTGGTCTTCTGGGTTGGACCACTGTATACTATGGTACTGCTTCCATTACCCCAACGACAGGGACAAAATTCATCTGGTGCATCAGTACTTGTGAGCTGTGTGGTGTTGCATCCCAGAAAACCACAATATGAATTATCAGATGTTATGCAGAAAATTTAGTGCCAGCCATCACATTCATTTTCACAGATAATTTGCTGGATTTGCACTGAAGTAATAATATTGGCGCACAAAAGGATCTGCCACTGTGCATTTTTAAAAACATTTACTGTATTCCCATAGGAGTACCACAGTTCAGGAATGACTTCCTTTTTCTGTTGGTGTTATGGAAACAACCAAAAATGCTTTGGTATATCATATTTGTGCTTTCTGACCACTTCCTTATGTGCTTGCAATTCGTGATTATCTTCTCAGTTGGTTTGATAATATATAGTCTAATCAGTCAGTAAAGCCCGTGTCTTTCATTCATTTCCTGCCATACCATGTGAATATGAGTATGGACTGGTAAATACTTGAACAGAAATGGTATTTGTAAAATTAAGTAGATTTATTGCAGGTTAAATCACAGTAATCCATATTTCTGCCAAAACTAACCACTGACTTTCTTCTAGTGCTGAGGTTAAGAATAAGTGGAGCTGTACCTGTGCTCCCTCTGTATGCCATCATAATGTGCACAAGTGACAGCTTTACCCTGTACTAATTTATCACTGTAGCAAGGGAATATTCCGTGACAGTTTTGTTTGTTCATTTTGTGTTATTAATTCCCCAAATGACTGAAGGAGGTGGCAAGTTATTTCTGATTATGGGATTATTTAATTGTAATTCTGGGATGTGATGCTGTGAAGTTTGGTACTGTTTGCCAAACTACTTGGTATCACATGCCAGAAGATGACTGTCATTCTTACATCCTGTGTCAAAATTTGAATTGCAGTACATAAAAATAATGATGTAATTTCTCACTTTGAGTGACATGCAGTCAGGAAATACACGCAGCATTCAGAGCACATGTGGAAAAGTTAATTTTGAATTATTTAGTGTCAAAGTAGAAACACAGTTATTAGTTGCTTAAGTTGCACAGTTCATCTATGGACTTCTTTCATCATTAGTGACAAGTATATTAAACATACACATCTGTAATTTCTAATCTTGCACCACATGTTTTTGAATGCTGTATATGATGACCCTGTAACACCAAATGTAGGACAAGGATGTCAGAAGTGGGCAGGTATTAGGAAATTATGATGGATTTATAAGAAATAAAAATATGAAGGTAACATAAACTATTTAAAATTAATGTTTTTTTGTTTGTGTTATCACCTTGTGGTTGAAGTGTGTACTGTAAAACTGATGATATTGGCCAGGACATGGGTGTTTGTGCAGTATAAGATTCAAGGTAGTAAGTTCACAAAGATGTCCCATCGATCATACCCCTCCACATCTGCCTGCAGCCATTGTGCCTTATCCTACAGCGTACCCCCTAGTCACCTAGCTGTTCTGTTCACAGTAATAGCCTTCACTAGGGTCGAGCACTCTTGATAGGTTGGCATTGGCCAAGGAGGCTGGAGGGGGGACATAGCAGTGGCAGAAACACGGAAGCCTTTCACTGTCATTCCCCACCATACATGAGCCCTTTCTGTGGCCTGGGTGTATGTATTTTGACAGGAAAAGAAATAATACCCTGATCTTTAGAATTGTGCATTCAAGGTCTGAAATGGGTGTAATTAACAAATTCATTATTCCAAAAATGGAAGTTACTTATACATTTATTTTGGATACCTGATCTTTACTTTAATTTTTTGTCATTGACAGGGGAAGACTTGGTGTGGTGACCTTGTACTTAAATGCCTTTGGCACATGTCCACAAGATGTTATCTCGCTTAATGAAATTTTGTGTTCTACTTATGCCTACCAGGTCTGACCTAAGAAAATTAAATTCAAGCAAATTAAACTAATTCTGTTCTAACTGAACTCATCCCTAAATTTAGATTCATTGGAGAAATATGAAAGTAGTACAAATATTAAAATATATTACCTTTGCTAGTACAACTTGGGATGTGTGTCTTTAAGTGTGTCTAAACGTGGATGTTCCAAATATAAAAATGTGTTTTACTTTGCTGTTGCAACTTAATGTGTCTAGTCTGGCAGTAAATGTGTCTGAATCTTCCATCACTATTAAGAATAACTTCATGAAACAGCTACACACTGCAGTTTGTTAATTACACCTCCATGCTGGTTGCATATCACATATCTCTATGGGCATTTCATTCTGTAAGAATTTAATCATTATGTTGAACGCTGAATATCTATCTATATATAAATGGGAGTAGATCACAATATCTGCTGAACTGAACAGCCAGTTTATCTTTTCAGTGGTAGAGGTACTGAAAAGAGTTACTGCACCACAGAATTTGGAAATAACATGGAAAGATTTTGTTCTGTAATTCCCATAACAGATCAGCTGACCCTCTTACTCAAAAGGGTAAGATATTAATTTTTCAGGAGAAATTAATTTTTGTTAATTCACATACACAGATGTCATAGAATGACGTTCACCTGGCCTCTTGTTAATATTACATTGTACAAATCTTACTATTTCTGTCCTCATTTAATTACAGAAGTTATTGCAAGGGATGTGTGTGGCATGATATTAAGAAGGGAGGTCACTGTGTGCTTACTGTTTCTCCACCTATGCAAGCACCCCTGTCACCATAGCGTCAGTGTTTTAAGTGCCACTTGAATTCAGCATATCCTGATGATTGCTGATTGATATCAATTTCTAGATACTCTACATTTTCAAATATTATACATATCTGAAATAATTTAATTTTTTGCACTTTTAAGTTTCTCAGACTTAAAAAAAGAACTTCAGGATGCCATGTTCCATGTAACATCTCAAACAAAGTGTCAGTTTTGAAAGAGAATGGTATTACTGTGCCAGTCCACCTAAACACTGTGTATGTTGTTTACCTCATCTTGCACTTATTCATTAACTTTTTGTACAAAAAGTTTGCTAAGGGATCAGGATCGAGACTCAGCTAAAGATTGGACATCTCTTGGAATCGTAGTTAGATTCCTAGCATAGGCAAGAGTTTTTCATTTAAAATTGTCCAGACACAATCTGGGGCCCAATGGGTACCTAGGGCCCATTCCTGGGCATAAAGCAGCTGGGGTGTGAAGTTGACCACTCAACTTCATCCCGTGCTGAGGTTAATGAGAGGAGCCATACCTCCACACCTTCATATGCCTTCGTGGTGTACACAGCAACTCTAAACATTGGAATGAAAAGCTGAGAAGCTACTGTTCCTTATCCAGTGATGTATCAGGTACTCTGTTACAATTAAACAGTCACGCAATGTGGAATTGCACATTGTGCATTATGGACTTTAGTGTTGTGTTATTTGCAGTTCTGTGACATGACAGTCTTGTGAGTGAGTTACACAGCAAAGAGGTAATAACTGGAAATGAATATTAAGAGTGCCAATCAGTTTTAAGGTAAAATTGTTGTTGTTGTTGTTTTTATATATGGAAAGATGCAGTAATGCAATGTCAAAATTCTTATGATCGGTGAATGTGGGTAACACACACTTGATGGCACATTTTTTTTTTTTAAATTAATTAACAGTGGAAGTGTTGTATAACTCTGTATCCCTCTAGAAATAGGTGCTGTATTTTCTGGTACAGAAGACCCATTTTTCTTGGAAAATGTTCAAATCTGTGTGCATTTTATACCCCAAAATCATTAGTTTTTTTCATCCCTGAGATTTTCACTTTAATATCTTGGAGTGTCTTACTGATGTGCACCTTACTGTGTGGAAGGTATACAAACTTTTTATCATGACTAATCTGCCAATCACAGGCAAGGTTTAAAGATAAATACTTCCTACACCTGCAGCTACTTGCAATTATTAAATATCACAGATGTACAGTGCTGTTTTTGTGTCCATCATTCCTTTGCTTAGGTAAGGAAAATTTTTCTTAAAATCACTTTTTTGAAACAAGAGAAAAATTTGTACTTGCCAGCTACAAAGCACTAATTTTTCTGGTGAAAGATCTTTCTTCAGCAAGTAATAATATTCAGTTAGCCAAGAAATTCCTTTATGGAACCCATAGGCTCATCCTCACATGCTTACTACTGAACTGTATCCTGAATAATTTCAGTCCACTACATAACATGCCTTAATATTATCCTACCACCCAGATTTAGATCTCCAGAGTCAGTCTTTCCTGCAGACTTTATTGCCAAAATTCTGTACGCATTTGTGGTTTACCCATGCTTGTTACATGTCCTGCACATCAGCCTTATTTGTTTAGCTTACATTATGGGAATATGGGATTTTAAATCCCCTGGTTCTTTAGGGCCTTCAGCCACATTTTAACTTGGGCAGAAGAAGAGTTGTATATATGAGTTTTCCCTGTATCCGAGCAAAGGCATTTGTTTGGGTTCCCTGTGTACAAAATCTATAAACCCTGCCACCAACATCACAAGCTTTTCATCCTCAGCATGTTTATTTCTGACTGTTTGGGGGGGGGAGTGGCATTGGGCTGGGATGCAGTGTCATAAAGTCTGGACCAGGTTTTATCGGAAAACTGGTTCAAAAACTGAATTTTAGGGATATCGGACAGCAGGAACTCGTGAGCTTGTGTTTTGTTAAAGAAGGAAGGTGGGGTATCAGCAGTTTGAATTTTATTTAAATCTGTAGTTTCAGAGGACGGATGGTGTAACATCTTCGGAACCATATATCACGTGATCACTGGGTTACATGTTTCTCTATTCATCATTCAGTATTCTGTCTGACGACAGGCCCAAAGCCTCCTCCAAAACGATTCCTCCACATAGTGCGATCTAGAGCTTCCTCCTTCAAATGAGAGTATCCTCTCCTGTCCTTAAGGTCATCCAGTAGCTTCTTATGTCTTCTTGCCACTTCCATCTCCCCCTTTATCTTTCCTTCGATAACTTGTTTTAGAAGGCAGTTTTTACATAAGATGTGACCAATCCAGTTAGCCGTCCGTTTTCTTATTTCGTGTAGGATATTCCTCTGCTCATTGACTCTAAGGAACACTTCTTCATTTCTCACATGATCGGTCCAACTGATCTTCTCCATCCTTCTCCAGCACCAGATTTCAAAACTTTCCAGGTATTTCTGATCTCTCACTATTGTCTACACAAAAATTATTTTGTACTAACATCTTTGGAAAATAACTTCAAGGTTGGGTGTTTGAACAACATACACAGTTACATGTGTACTAGTTGTCAGATTTCGAGAAGGGAAGGTAGTTACTGTGCTGGCAGGTTTTGTTAATGTGGAACTTGAATCAAGGCCATCCAACTTGTGGTCATATGGATACATATTTAAACAGAGTGTTTAATATAACAGGCTGCCAGATCATTGCAACACAATGAAGGACTTCTGTGTCAGTTCCCATACCCTGCAACATTACCATACAGTATGTATCAGTAAGTCTTCATGGTGCAATGGATAGATCTCAGATCCACTATTGGATTTAGGCCAGCAAAGATATGGTCTAAAAGTCGCTTATCAACAACAAAGCATGGGTTTAACAAATGAAATTATATATTCAGACTATTCATAACAACGTTTCTGTCTTTTGGATGATTAAATTAAAATAGGTGTCACAAGAATTGTGTCTAATTTCTTCCCTGTATCCAGTAAATTGCTGCTACAAACAAGTGAATTGGAATTATATTATTTTCACTTCCATACATACTTTCCCATTTGCTCAGAGATTTTGAACATTTTATAACGTGAAACAACTTAATTTTAACAGTCATCTCAGTGATAAATGTACACCGCCTGTGTTCACTGGCTTCGTGACACTCTCTTCTGTAACACTCTGTAACAGTTTTATGTCAGATTTACAGTCATGTTTCAGATTACTTATGTAGAGGGTGGTGCACGAAATGTCATACCATTGATTGTGCACGTAACACATTTTTATTGTTACAAAAACATTTGACATCTGGTACAGAATTAATCCTCATGGGCTGGAAAATTGTTCCTAATGAAGAACATGTTCAATGTGACCACTGTTTTGCCTCACAACCTCTTGCAAACGAACCCTTGCATTCATCACAACTTTTCGACACAAGTCTTCAGAAAGTGCGCGGCACAACTTCACTATGTGCTGCTAACAACAACAGCAGCAGCAGCAGCAACAACAGCAACAACAACAACAACAACAACAACAACAACAACAATGATAACCTCTGGTTCAGTATGCAGACAGCTCATTCTGTTAATAAAATCAATCTGAGCAGCTGGTGAATAGCAGTGTTAACCAAACAAACAACAAGCTGTACTATGATGAGGCATACTGATTTTCTTATATAAATTTGTCATGTGACTGTATGTGCATTTCAGAATATCACGTTATTGTCAGTTTAGGACAAATGTTTGATAAATATGCATTAATTGTGAATTTCACAAATGAGTATTAGCCATATTCCTCATTATAACTAGCACTGTACAGCTTAAATGAAAAAGGTATAACTGTCAGAAGCTTAAGAGGGCATATTACCACATCTTAATACGTGTGGCTGGACATATAATAGTGTGCTAAAAGATCCCAATTTCTGGGACATTGCAGTGAATGTGTTGGCTGGTATGTTGTATAATTAAAGCGGCTTGTAATGTAAAATGTGAAATTTGCAGAGAAAATTTAGTTCATGCCATGAAAAATATCTAACTTGTTTCATAGTCTTGAGAGTTGCTTTATGTAAATTGCTTTTGATAATTAAATTCAGTTTGTTTTAACCCCCTTACATTATACCATAGACATTTTTATAGCATCTGCTGTAACAATGAAGTGCCCCTCACACAATCAGTATTTATTGCCATATTACTACTTTTTCAATACTGAAAATACTTTTGTAATAATTTTTTAAACTAATGGGTAATCAACACTGAATACCAATAACCTTGCATGAACACCTGTTTTTATTGCAGTATTGACAGTAGGCAGTGTGTGAGGCACCTTGTATGTGTGCAGTGCTAAACTGTTACCTGAGTTGATGGAAAATATGAAGTAGATTTGTGTTTTATGATATTTAGTGTCTGCAGTCATGTAATTTTGGTGTATAGTTGGTAGAAATTTTGTATTTTTTATACAGTATTTACTCAGAACGAGTTTGACATTCCTCAATTCTACTGTTCTCTTGTTTCAACATAGAAGGCAGCCATTTTGTGGTCTGTCATATCAACTTTGGTTAGTCAGAGAACCAATATGTTATAAAACATCCATTGTCACATGTTGTGACAGTTTAATGCAAGGCTAGACAAGGATTTCTGGTTGACAGAACACGTTCTTGTGTCAAACGTGTACAGGGAAATTATGCTGATTCCTCATAAACTTGTAATATTTTCTGTATGGTGCTCATGCCATGACATTGCGGAAGAATTTGGTGTCAGTGCCAGTCTATTTCTTATATAAAATTTGAGATTTTCACAGTGGTCAGTGTTCAGAATGTGAACTTGTGTGCTGTGACACCTTGTAGTGTGGTAGGTTGATAATGAACCTCCATGGCAGTTGCCTGCATCATCAGTGTCAACCCTTAAGATGGAAGCAGCATGTTGATCCAAAACATTGATATCTACATAAAAGACTGGATGTTGTCACAGCCCATAACACCACAATCTGATGCAGTTAGAATTTATTTAATGTCTTTTTCTTAGCAACATAGGTTGCATAGTGCCAAATGACAGCATGATTGTAAATGATGACATGGGATGGTTGGCAAAGAAACTGTAATGATCTGTGCTGGGGTACAGTACTATCGTATCATTTGCTGGGAGGGAATGAGGAAGTCTTGATGAACTTTTCAGGCTGGCCATCTTGTGAACCAAAGATTAGACCAGGGACTTCCAAATTACAAAATAGGAGAAGTAATCACAGATTGTGTTGTTTTGAACTGTATGAATGAGAATAGAATGAAATGGGTGTGATGTGAAAGGTGAAGTTAGTGAGTTACCATGAAGCTGACAAGGTTTGACCATGCTGGCAGATGATTCTTACTAGAATCATCTGCCAGCATGGTCAAACCTGTCTTGATTGCTTTGTGGTTATGTGACCATTGTTAACCCAGTAATGCATTTTGTTAGTAAAATCAGTGAACTGCATGACAGGTACAGTTACGTGTATGTACTGTTACTGTTACACTGATCTGGTACAATTGAGCACTGAATATAATAATAATAACTTACATTTTTCAAAGAATTACCCATCCAGTCACATATGAAGGTGATTAAAAGACCCTCAAATGAAATTAAACTAACCTAATGCCAAGTAATGTTATCAGCAGTATGTCCTTTGTGTGTAATGTCATGGATAAAAAGGAACCTTATGGCTTAACCTCTGTGATTGTGGATTATTCCAACACAACAGGAAGTTGTAAGGTGTGTAAGGTGTTGAAAATTTGACTTCTGCCAATATTTATCTGATTCCTGTGTTCTGGTAAAATTCACCCAGCACTGCTGTAGTACCATATTTTCAGTCTATATGACACCCATAGCAAAACAGTCTTTAAAGTTATAAGGGGAGATAATTTTTTTCATCTTATTTATTATACACATTACTACATATTTCTGCTTATTTCAATTTGAAATTTATAGGAAGTCTCAACAGCACAGTGGACCATGAAACAGCTGTGTGTGTGTGTGTGTGCATAATGTTATTATGAACAGTCTACTTACAGTTTTTGTGGTTGCTCACATGTTTTAATGTGGCCTACATGAAGTAAATGAACCAAATGTTTTTATTTTAATATAGGTCTGAGTCCAAGTGTTATCCACTACAGAAAATTTTGGTGTTTGATGAGAGCATGTGGACATAGTCATTGAGGAAATATTTCTACTATTCATGCTTTATGTTATATAGTATCCTGTGATGTACTATTGGATTAGCATGAACTTCTTTGGGGGGCAGTTTCTAATGTCTGCCATAAGAATTTTTTATTGTTGTATTTTGGTTGAAAGTGGTCTCATTTTTAGTAATGACATCACACTACAGAGTAGCCAATAAAAATATTTCATTTTTTAAAAAGAACATTTTTTGTTATTTTACTCTTCCATTGTACAGTAATTTCTGATACTCTAATCAAGTTACATTATTCCATTCTTCCACTCTTTCCATTACCACATTCATGCTATTTAAGAGAGGCAAGAAATCAGCCATAACCTCCAAATCTTAGAAGAGAACATTTTATCCCCCCCCTTAATATTTGAACTTTTGAGGCCACAACTTCTTATACTGGTATTTCACTCAAGACTTTTAGTTTGTAGGGAATATTTACATGTGTGAAAGTGGTAGTTTCCTACCCACTGCAATTAACCCTTAAACAAACCACAGTACTGTACATTAATATTCCATAAAAGTAATTTAACCCTTGAAAACACTCTATATTCATCACAAAAATTCTGTTAATTTGACCTAATAAAAATCTATGTAGAAGGCAGTCCTCGAGGATGTAACACCATACAGTTTGGTAGAAATTTACTTATGTTTTTGAGGAATCTGTTGCTTGTCTTCAAGGCAGAAACACTGGTAAATTGCTACCGGATGATATGGCATGATGCCCCAAAAACAACAGTCATAGTCACTGCCATGGGGACCTCAAATCTCACATAAAAAATCTGATTGTTGTCAGTGTTTTGTATAAATTATTGTGTAAGCATTAATGACATCTTTTAACCCTTAGCGTACCGAGTTAAATCCCATCTGTAAGTCCCAGCTCGCTGAATTATTCTGCGGGGCATTTAAATTTTGCGCATGCTTTTCGAAAAACCTGAATATTTCGAGAACCAAGCAGGATAAATTTGTGAAACAAAAAGCAATTTGTGGGCAAGGAATCAGACATTGCTGAGGGTGCCTTAAAATGCTGTAATGTCCTTATTGCATAATGGAGAAGATACGTTTCTAAAAAACCATGTAAATATCCAGTGGTGGAGGCTTCAACTGTTTGCGTGTAGCACGGACAAAAAAATGTCTTATAAGTTATTTTTTGTGTGGTAATCCGCAAAACAACTTCGGTCCATGCAAAGCGCCACGTCACACCGAACACACTTGTGCATCACTGTTTGCGTCACGCCCCTTGCTGAACACACGCGACATCTCCGCCTCATGGGGTTGCGGTCAGGCCAGTGTTTATTGTGACGTGTGTCCAGTCTTACGATGTCAGTAGAAGCTGGGGCTGGTCTTCCTACAGGTTTGGATGGTCGTGGCTCATGCCCAGACCATGCCAGCATCTCTCGGATCAGGGTGAGACGAAAATCTCTGTGTGAAATTTTCTTCCCACTACATGCAGAAAAAAGGATGTAACTGTCGACAATGGCCAGGTCGAACAGGTGGAAAAAGAGCTTTTTTGTCCACTTCCATGTTCAGCGGCTGGCCATGTAGCTATTGGCCATCCTATCTGCATTGTCAACGTGCCCCTTGTGACGGTTATAATCTGCCACAATTGCCGGGTTTATCGCGTTCCCATGTTCATCGCGGTAATTGCCTTCTCTGGGTGGATCATGAAGGTTTGTCAGGAGGCTTACGTCTCTCTTGTCCTTCCACACCACAGCCGTCAAGTCACCCCTGGTTCTTACTCGAATGTCACCACGTTTCAGTGTCAGTGTCTTGGGTTTGAGGTCCTTGGGCATGCCCTTTCTATGCAACC
>Ga0209629_10003923_pt1 | contig 10859 bp, 8 predicted proteins | sample TergutCu122P5_FD_187286 | JGI IMG/M metagenome (GOLD analysis project Ga0209629, IMG submission 187286) | Cubitermes ugandensis P5 segment gut microbial communities from Kakamega Forest, Kenya - Cu122 P5 (SPAdes) (version 2) | ecosystem: Host-associated > Arthropoda: Insects > Digestive system >... | reverse complement strand
CTCTGCATAAGCAACAGTTTAAATTTTTTGATCAGCTGAGGGTGTCCCTCTATATTGAGTTCAGTTATTCAGCTAAAACATCAGTGTACAAAGAGAAATATGTTGTTATTTAGAATTTAATTTCCCCGTAATTCTGCTTGATTGATTGTTTATTTGTTAGGCTTTTGTTCCCTTTTTCAAAATAAAACCCCCAAGCTTTAACACGAATTATTTGAACAGTAGAATACATTCATATTCCTTGATGGTTTTTTAATTCAAGAAACATTTTTTCCCCGTTTTGTAAGCTCAAATTATTACATTCCTCCGAATTGCAATGCATTTAAAATTAAATATGACTCCTCCAACTGAAATATCTCTTGGGTTCTACGTATTTCAGCAGTCGGATGGCAGTGAGCTTTATGCTGCATGGCAATTACGTTAGGGCGAAAATACTGTGGAGAGAAAAATGGCTATGCAATTAGTAAAATTGTTTCCATTTTTTACAAGTGTTTATGCTTACACATGAAAGGAGCCACAGCAATGTAAGATCTGGAGCGTATAAACGGATACAAAATTTTGAGAGGAACGTACAACATAATATACATTCGGCCCACCATGAAGTTAGAGGTATTTTCTTCCTTCTAAACTTGAAATTTTATGGTTTCATAACCAACAAATGTACAATCTACTGTAATGAATGTTAACAGTGTTTATATGTATAATGTAACGAATATTAACTTTGTATTCATTCATATTAACTACATGCCCATATTTGGTAACTTCTACCTACCAGGAATAGTTCAGGTCGCTTGCTACTGCAAATTCAACAATATTTGACAGTATAACGCCCTCTTAGGCTGTACCTGAACCCGGTAGTAACCCAAATCGAGTCACTAAACCTTAAGGAATGGCTGATTCGTAACTTGCCCTCTATAAATTCTAGAGCTCTTCGGTAAATGATCTCATTCATTGCTTGCTCGCTAAATTGTTAATTTTCGGCCGTCCGTGTATCTAAAACAACTGTGCAATGACTGTGTAATATTTGTGTGATAACGTCTGCCAGATTTTGTTAAAGTTATTATATTATTGTGCAATGGGTTTCTTGCTGCTGTTTGAAAGATGTAAACCATAATAATTGTGTTTGAAATTAATTTATTCGAGTCGAGTAGCTTTTGGAGCACATTTTGGAGTTATTCTACTAAATTCCAAATTTACGCGCTTTGAATTACAAGAGAAGCAAGTTAATTATTTAAACAAGTTTGTTAGTTACTTGAGATCAACTCAAACCCTATTTTGTTTATAACTTCCCTCTTCTGTAGTATATATAAACTTAGTAAACTCCAGTATACATGCATATTTACATTTCTCGCTAGAAAGTTTAACAAGTCAAGTGCACATCCTGTTAACCCTTGAGTCCGTGTGTAATGATAGATTGTCGAAACACATCGACTGGTGGCAGTATATTTTAGTTACTGCCTACTTTAAACCCTAACTTGTTGGAAGTCAAGCCCCTCATATAAAGTAGGCACTACACTACATTTTCTCCGCCATGGAAACCTCACATGTATTTCACTTCCTTGTAGAGTTCATGTCCATTTCTTATTGTACTTACAACCTGAATAAAAATTCGACGTTATATCAACAAAATCTTCAGTCCTACATTCATTTATTTATTTATCTATCCTTCATTTAACTTTCTATTTGAAAGTGAATTATTTATAACCTACGCTATGAATAATCACCCGTCGCTGACGTCAGTCGTTCTTGCGGATAGCACACATTTCCTAAAAAAATATAATTTCTCATACAAACAATCTAGAAGGAACCGCTAGCCCGTCTAGTGGCTTCTCTAAAACACAGGGTTTTCTTCTGTCGCTAACACAAGCGCTGACTGTGTTCGTCCAGGCGACGAACAGTGTTGCTTCCGTACGTTTGATCTGATGAATAAAGACTTGGCTCTTGGCTGAGGTATCACGTAAAGTGTGGGTCCCTAAGCTCTTCTAGCTGGCTGCTCCTGGCCTGTACCATCAAAGAGGAAGTCGGTTGTGTGATGAATATTGTCAGTTTCTCAGCCCAGTTAACTTCTAATTATATGATTATTAACAAAAAACAAATTGTAAAATTGTGAAAGTTTGAGATCCAGTTTACCCCTGTTCAGTAGCACTCATTCATAAGCTGAAGAGCGCATAGTCTTCTGTGTCATTGCATAGGGTTACAGGATTGCCTCCCCAAAATAACACAAATCATGCTCAAGTTTAAATATGTTTTCAGCGAAAGTACCTAGAGTTCTACTGAATACATTGAGTACGCTTTCTCTTTAAATAATTTCCGAAGATGATAAGAAGTGAGAAAGAGGGAACGAAAGAAAACAGAAGATAAAACAATAAATAATAATGTAGATCTTTTATCAAATTTCTGTTAGTTTTTTTTAGAAAAATGCGAAAAACTGTCAGCACATCCACCGGTGTGAAACTTCCTATCAGCCTCTTAGTTAATTTCTCACTTGGATTCTAAATTAAAATAAATTATCCAGAAACTGTAACAACGGTGTCACTTTCTGGCGAGTGCAAAAAATTGCGAAAATCAGCTTCGTCATGTCCGTCTGTCCGTCCATTTGTCCGTTCACATGGTCTAACCCCTCTCCCACTGGACGATATTATTTAAATTTTTATTCGAGTATTTTGCACAACTCTGTAGAAAAACTTCAAATGTTTGTTAATATGTGGCAATAATAACGGGTACTTTACATGAGAACGTAGGCCTATTTATGATAACATTTCACCGAATTCTTCTTAGAATGAGAAACATTTCAGACAAAAGTAGTAGCGAAAATCAACAAACATATTTTATGTTCATTAACTTCTTTCCGGTTATCCTAACTTTTATAAGATAATGTGGGGAAAAAATGTAGAGCTGCACAGATCACACACGACAATATAAAGCGGCGCATGCTATGTGCATGCTGGATAAAATAATCTCAGAATATTTAATAATTAAATTCCTTTACAAATCAAAAATTGTTACGCGAAAGCGCCTGTACTCTACGTTTGTACCTACATTTCCTGTCTTGTTTTGATACAAGTAGTCATAATTTCAGTAATAAAGTGAGAAAGCATGGATATTCTCTATTATTCTACGAGTATATCCTCCCCATTCTATTGGTACTCAGGAAGCCATCGCGTCAAAATATGAAGCTTTGAGTGGTTAAAACAATTTTAAAAAGAATTTAAATATAAATTTGAATACATTGTGCAATTCTGTTGCTTCCCACAACAGTATAAATCATTTTGCACACATAACTTCAGTTTTCTGGAAATATGTTTGTGTTACGAACACTCAGTCTTGCCCCATACCTCTTCCACGATATGGAAATGCAGGTCAGGCTATTTATTTATTAATTGTATTCATGTTGGCGGAACTGTGACACAACAGAGCTGTGTTTTGTTATGATGGAATGCATATCTCAGCGAGATGTGGCGTACAATTTACGATGTGCATTGTTACGTGACTGACTGCGCGAATGACTTCCTGGATACATTAATTAATTAAAGAAAACCCTCGGCGAATTTCTGACTGAGTAATTTATTGAGTAACAAACTGAACGTTCTAAGTGTCTGGCCATTTTGGTGTCTGAGTAAAGCCTGTATCACTTAATGTTCTCCTGCTGACTAACTAAATTACTGGCTGATTGATTACTTTAAAAAGATTGGATGTGAAATTAAGTATTTTCTTCACTGGATACAGTATTGAATGATTCAATCATTAGATGATTTGCTGACTTACATATTCGTTAGCTCAACGAGTTAGTTGGTGGTTATTGGTTGGATAAATCTTTTATTTTCAATGTTATTCATTCTTTGCATTGCGACTACATATCTCGTTTATAAAACCAAAGTGTGCATATCTAACGTACATGAAAATAAAGTTATTCGTTTAATGCTACATACTGCGGCGGAACGGTACCTCCTACACAGACCACAATGACAAATAATACCGGGACTATATCCATATTGGATCAGGAACAAGAATAGATGTGTTCATACAGTGACGAAATCATAAACGACATAAAAAACATATAAAATTTTAACCACTTTGTTAAATTGCCTGTATAAAGCAATATGATAATACGTATTAATTATTTTAATGTGTTATATTTTAGTGAATTTTCAATGAGCTTAATGGTTTATAGGCTCCCTTAAGACGGCGGAGTTTCGCCGAAACATGTAACAGTAAACTGAAAACTTTATTATTATATATATTAAATGTGCAAATGTTGTTTATATACATGTGAAGTTTGTTAGTGTTTCATTTATGGATTGTACTCAATGACAGATTTGCAAATAATTATCTGATTGGCTTAACGAATAACCTAGAGTTTAGAGAGTTTTTTCTCCTATTTCAGGACGTAAGCATTTTCTGAAAAGTTATAGATCCTGTTAATAAGACACGGCAGAATTTATTTTATATCATTAATAATCACAGCATTCCGGTGGTTGATCCGTTATGCCACTTCTGCGCTCTGTCGTGTCGAATCTGAGGGTAATAAATTTCAAGGGTACGCAATGAAACTCAGCCACGTAGAATATATTTAACTATAAATGAAGTGGTTTCGTTGTTGTAGGGATGCTGCTATGTCTGTTTCTAAAGTGTCTGGTTAGAAACACGGCTCTGAGGTCATTAACCTTTTGAAGCCTAACGACGTATATATATGTCGTACCGCAGCGCTAACTTCCAGACGCTACATTTTAAATATTTATTCAACAAATATACGTACTGAATATTATAAACATGCTGCATAATTTCCGTTTTTTTCTCTTCAAACTGCCATTTAATTCGTAATGCTACTTCGTTTGGTTCCTGTATTATTCGCATTTTACCTACAAAGTGTGCTAAAATTTAAATGTAAAATTCTGGCTCCAAAAGGTTAAATCAGAGATCCCGATTTCATAAACTTCGGTAAAATAAAAATGTATTATCCCAAAATATAAGTCTTAAAAGATGACATATTAACGGTTTGAATTCCACAGTCATACTTGAATAATACTCAGATGTAAAATGAGCGCTCAAATGGCAGGCTGACTATTTGCACCTTTCTTTTAGAGTTTTAATTACTCTAAAGCATCTCAAAGTTAGTGCGAAACATTTCATTACAATTTGCATTGCTTCAGTGCCTTTATCTTACTTTCAGAATGCGTTGACTGCTTACGAACAAGAATGAACTTCCCTGGGTGTAACATTACTTATAATCCACGAAGATTACTGTCTTTTCGAATATGACGCCGTGTAATCCGGTAAAATTTACCCACGGTTTAGAAGATAGTGCAGAATCGAACACTTCGGTGCATTTCAACTGGACTGCCAACGTAGCCTCGTGACTTCACAGTCGCTACCTTGACAAGCTCAAAACTCGTGTTGGACCATGAAGTTTATCCTCCTGAAACATCCTGTAGTGCAATACATACCCTACGTACATTCGTACATACATACACACACAAACATGTATAAGTACATACATTCATACATACATACAAATATACATACATACACACACACATACATACATACATACATACATACATACATACATACATTCATACATACATACATACATACACACACATACATACATACATTCATACATACATACATACATATATATATACACACACATACATACATACATACATACATACATACATACATACATACGTACATACATACAAATATACATACATACACACACACACACACATGCATACATACATACATACATACATACATACATACATACATACATACAAATATACATACATACATACATACATACAAATATACATACATACACACACACATGCATGCATGCATACATACAAATATACATACATACATACATACATACATACATACATACATACATACATACATACATCAATGGATTTACACAAATATGCCAATAGCATCGTCGAATGTTGCTCCAGTCGTACACAATACGCTACTTTGTTCTGCTGTAACAAAGCAGTGACGTAATTCAGCTGTCACTTGAACCTGCACAGGTTTGTTCGCTGCGCACCAAACGACAACACAACCCACAAAACGGTGACCTGGAAATAGGTCATGCAGAACATACTGGAAAGTAAAGAAAGTGGATTTTTATGGGAGAGCATGACTCGACAGGACTGAAAAATGGCTACGAAGCGAAAAATTCTTCTGGAAGAAAGACATTCAGTGCATACTGACTGGGCAAGGAACTAAGTACTTGTAGTCCAGTTGATCTGGAGAAAATTCTGTATTATTTTAAGTTAACACAACCTCACTTTATTAATAATTAATATTTCATTAGGAGTACTATCTTCAGTGGTGTTATTTCCGGTGACTGTTGGAATTCTTTTGCACTTAAGAAGAGAGTATTGCTTCCTTCTACAGGGTAGACGTTTCTCGGAAAACTCGGTGAATTCCAACCAAACTTCAAAGCGTCACATCCCATAACACGGACTTTGTTATAGTAATCGCTGTAATAATCTAAAGTCTCGCAAGTTTTTACCAACAGTCCACGTGTGTTCTAGAACTTTACTCTAGTCTCATCTTAATATGACAAATATGTATAAAGACAAACTGTTAACTGTACGTCACGTTTGGGGTTCTCACAACAGTGACAACGTAGTCCCTAAGCCATTTACAGTTTCGAAGCACTTACTGCTCCTAACGTCAGGTTAGTTTACTTAGGCTACCCTGCAGATGGAGACAGTATCTAGCTTCGAAACGTTGACACTCATATACATGGATTCACATCCCACAAGACAATAAACTTCATCGAACCTTCCAATGGAACCTCAGTTTTGTCCGCTTTTGATTCATTAATAATCTCTTAGATCGTGATATTTCTCAAAATGGACTTTGAAACAAAAGTGTTGATGCAGCAGTAAGGCTCCACACTTGTATTCGGGAAATATTCGGTTCGAAATTCGGTTGGTTTGTCAGCTATCTTGCGAGAAATCTTTCCTTTTTTCCTTCATTCCCATCAAGACGTGTCGAGATATTTAGTCTGTATTAAACCACCAAGGCTCTGTAAAATCCTTCCATTTCAAAACTTACTTACTTACTTGTACAAACCAATTTACTGCTTGACGATGTATATACAGAGGGTCTCAAAACCTATGTCACAAACGTTTCCTGGGCATTCCTCGCCACCACTTAAGCAAAAATTCCTATTAACATGAGTCCAAAAGTGAACAGGTTCCGAGATATCGACTTACGTTCATGTGCTGGTACCCTTTTAAGTATTACCTAAGATGTTCAAGTGCTGACAATTTGCCACAACACATCCGTTGAGACGTCGCATCATGGTTTCTCTGACGCGTTTCAGCTGACCTGATCGGTTCCTGATGGCATCCAATGTAGCTACGATGCGTTCCCATAACTCATCAATGTTGGTAACGGGTGTGGAGTAAACTTCATTTTTAACGTAGCCCCAAAAGTATAAATCGACAGGATTAAGATCCGGGGAACGAGGGGCCACGCTATAGGCCCGTTACGCCCGATCCACTTCCCAGGGAAATGGCCATTCAGGTATTGACGTGCTATGAGGCTGAAATTTGGTGAAGCCCCATCATGCACGAACCATATGCCTACTCGCAACTGCAAGGGAACATCATCAAGCACATCAGGCAAGATATCTCTCGTCAGTCTTTCCAAAAATTCCCAATACGTAGGTCCCGTCAACCACTTTGGTAAACGGACTGGACAATCAGCCGATCCCCAAACATTTATTGAGAATGTGGTCTGATGTCTTGCCTCTCGAATGGTGTGTGGATTTGCATGTGCCCAGATATGCACGTTATGGAAATTAAAAATTCCATCCCGTGTAAGCATTACCTCATCGGTGAACAATAGCTTCAACAGAAAATGTGGGTGCCGGACGCATTATTTCAAACACCATTGGCAAAATCTTACACGGCGAGGCAAATCCTCCGGCTTAAACCCTGTACACGTTGCAGATGATATGGATACAGCCGATCTTCGTGTAGTACCCTCCAAACAGTACTGCGGTGAACACCCTCCGCTGAAGATATCCTACGGATACTAGTTCCAGAGTTAGCTGCTACGTTGCTCTTGCTGTACAGTTCTGGTAGTCCGAGGCCTTCTTCCTTCAATTACGGGAATGAATGTGCCTCTGTCCCGCAGACGCGCTATGTGCGAAAATGTTCGGTTGCATGGAAATCGACGATTCGGAAATATTTCTTGATACAGACGCCTTGCCTCACATGCATTGCCGTTGGCACGACCGTAGAAAAAGTGGATGTCTGCCATCTCAGCAAACGTGTAGTCTTCGGCCTCCATTATGAATCAAACACAAGTAACCACTTTAACTGTTCCGAGTTGAGTACATCCAGCGACTGCCTTTAGGGTGCCGTTGTATGTTCACGTGACACTCCTTACGCTACTCACTGGATACGAGTTATTGCATACCCTTTCGTACGCTAAGCATTACTCATAGTAGCTTGTTTCTTGTTAATCACAGCATTTCTCGGATTTCTACACAGCAATGGATATCTCGGAACCTGTTCACTTTTAGACCCATGTTGATATGAGATTTTTGCTTAATTTGGGATGGGGAATACCCAGGAAATGTTTGTGACATAGGTTTTGAGACACACGATATAGTACCAGTCTTAGATATTGACAGCGATGTAAAATAGCTTATACATGGCACTTAACAGGATGTTCTGCATCGTTTATTTTAGAATTCTAAACTTTCTCAGATTTTCGTTACGTTTGCTGTGTTTTATGCAACATGGATGACCACTGCCATGTTTTGAACTTCATATTGCTGGACGCTATTCTGAGCCACATCAGTCCAATCTTCACGAGGAATAAAAATTTAAACAAGACAGTCAATATACATATAATGACACACGGAGGAGCGTTCTTGCAGCCATGTTTGCAGTGGAAAAGCAATAACTATTACAAACTGTGAGTGCGTGTATAGCCTTATTTATCCAGCATGCAATGCGCATGTGCCAAATTGTAATCTGTGACCTCCCCAGCTCTACATTATTTTTCCACTATCTCATAAGAGGCTCGATTTACTGAAAAGAACGTTATTGAACACAAAATGTTTGTTTTGATTTCCTCTAAAAATTTTGTCTGAAAAATGTTTAATTCTAAGAAGAAATGAACGAGATATGATCAAAACTTTCTATAGTCTTCATGTAAAGTACACTTGATTCTTGTCCGATTTTAATGAAACCTGAATTTTTTCGACAGTTTTTCTAAACATACACGTATGTCGAATTTCGTGCGGACAGACGGAAGGACAGACATGACAAATGTGATTGTCGGTTTTCGCAATTTTGCGAACTCACCTAAAAAGCATGTCTGGCACAGATAAAAATAAAGTTGAATATAACTGTGTAAAGATGCGTCAGAAGATTAGCCAGAATATCCGAAATATGATTAACGGGATAGAACTACGGGTGAATGAGGACAAACTTCAAGACAAAGACGAGAAAATAAGAAAGCCCTTTTCAGCAAATGTATGTCACTGCCCACCTCAACGTTATACACCCAGAATTGTAAGAGTTAAACATTTATGTCGAAACGACATACTTGTGGGTAATTCTTCCATACAAAAAAGGCATATAAGGGGTTTTACGATAAATTTGACACCATTGACGTTCAGTAGAATTTGAGGGTGGAGAAGAATCGGAAATAAGAGAGGCTAAGGTAGCGCAGGTGTAAAATTCAAATTCGTTACTTTTCTACGCTAACTGAAAAAAGTACGAAATATACAGGGTGTTTAACGACTTTAGGGCATAACTACAGGAGGTGATTTCCTAGGTCTTTGTGATGAAAAAAGTTCATATAAACATGTGTCCGATTTTGGACGGTTACGGGATTATGACCGTTTTTTAATTCCCGTACACGTCCTCTTGTGAACCGCGTCTTACAGCTGGCGGGGTCATGCACTCAGCTAGCTTAGTCGCTAATTTTAGCCAGCTACAGACAGTGCAGTTCCCGTTATCTCGACACTTGGTAAGAATGCGGGGAAGGTGGGGTGGGTTGGTATTCGCCTGGCGTTGCATGACGCAGCTGCACAATACAGTGTGCCGGCTCTTGGTGTTCAGAACAGTACGGCGATAGCTTCGTAAAGGCGTGTGTGATAGTCCTGTACGTATTCTCATCTCGGTGTGTCTGTTACGTTCACGAAGCCATTTACATTTTCAGTTGAAGAGTATGCAGATATGATATATGTGTACGGTTTTCGTGACGGTAACTCATTTCTTTCCGTAGCTGAATATCAGCAACGGTTCCCGAACCGTAGAATACCAAACCGAAGAGTGTTTACTGGAGTTTACCAGACATTGCGAGATACCGGTACACTTCCCGGCGTTCGTACTGCAGCCGAGCGTGGTGTTAATGAAGGCGTCAATGAAGAAGGCATTGTTCATATGGTACACCGCAGCCCACGTGCGAGTACGCGAAGAATTGCAAGACGTCTTCGTGTTCCTCACACGAGAGTGTGGAGACACTGCATGCAGAGGGCATGTATCCATACCACGTGCAGCGAGTGCAACATCTCCGACCTGGCGATTTTGCTGAGAGGCTGAACTTTTGCAAATGGCTCAATGGCAGTCGCCAGTTGCATCGTTACATCATGTTTACTGACGAAGTGCAATTCAATCGCGACTGTGTCAATAATACACACAACTCTCATGTGTGGGCAGATGAGAATCCCCACGCCACTGTGGAAAGCAACTTTCAACAACGTTTCAGTGTCAATGTGTGGTGTGCAGTTCTGGACGATCAGCTGTTAGGTCCTTTCATCTTGGAAGGTCGTCCTACAGGAGAGGCGTACCTCAGATTTCTGCAGGAGGAATTGC
>Ga0209629_10003922_pt1 | contig 10859 bp, 8 predicted proteins | sample TergutCu122P5_FD_187286 | JGI IMG/M metagenome (GOLD analysis project Ga0209629, IMG submission 187286) | Cubitermes ugandensis P5 segment gut microbial communities from Kakamega Forest, Kenya - Cu122 P5 (SPAdes) (version 2) | ecosystem: Host-associated > Arthropoda: Insects > Digestive system >... | reverse complement strand
TCTGGACTGACCACGAGATGATATTCTTGTACTGTTACTAGCACAAGTTTCTACCACTAGCTGTAGGGTAGAGTGGAATAGTCTGGCCAGTCATTTCCAGCTTGTAATGAGGCTTACTGTGGAATGCATTCCACAGTAAGCACATCGCCACATGAATACAGTACACAACAGCACCCTAGTATCCTAACAGATTGCAATGGCTTGTAATTTGCAAGGACTTTAGACTCCCTGAGGATGGCTCCAATTGGGTAGCCGAAACACGTCGGAGTAATTTGAACAATAATTAACTAATTAATGAAAAATTAATTTGTGCATTTTGTTGGTCTGTTCTTCCTTCAATTATGAAAATGCATGGTCCAAAAAACAAAGTAAATAGCTTGCTAGATGTGGCCCTCATAGATCTCCAGATTTGAATCCATGTGATTGTATTTAGTGGGGTGCACTAAACAATAGAGTTCATGGGAACAGTCCTCATGCCCTGCAAGAATTACAAGACTATTGGAAGAGAGATGACTAGTTGTTTCAAGACAGGAGCTTTGTTATGTTGAGAAATATTTTCAGAAGTTGCAAGATCTACTTTGAAACTGGAGGTTGGCACTTTGAGACTCTTATGTGAAGTAAGGTAAGTTGAAATGAAGGGTAAAAACGGGCTCCAAGTTCTGGTGGATACAGGCTTTCATTGTGATGTGATGAGTGGTGCACAGGGTACGTCATTTGTGCAAAGCCATCTGTGTTGTCCAGCTAGTCCTGTTCTTGGACCCTGACAATGGAGGCAGCAGGATTCTTTGAAATGCTGTAATGCTTCACCAGTTGACATAATGTCACATCCCAAAAGAACTGCATCTTTTCCAGCACCACAGTGAGAACTTCAAACCTCGAAGTGTTATATGTAATTAGTTGATATATTTTTGCATGTTTTAAAAAAAAATATGGGTTCAGGAGGAAATTAATTTTCACCCGCAAAGTGAAGAGAGTAACAAGAACAATAGTAGTGGTTAAAGTGTGTTTAGTGACGGTATTGTCAATGGTTGAAATACTTGGAGGTGGAAGGTTTGAGACTGAAAGGGTGAGAATTCTACTAGGGAATATGAAGTTCTTAGTCACAGTTTTTATAACAGGATGTGAGTGGGATATTGATTATTTATGAAGGTAGCTGTCTTTTTAGGATGTGATGCCTTGCATTCTGATGTATGTGTGTCAACATTTACAGGTTAAATAAATCAGACTGTATTTAGGCTGTGTCTGTCCATATGCTCCATAGTGACATGCTTCATAATGTTGTAGGCTAGCGTGTGGCATTATCGCTCGCTCTGCTGGCATGTTTGAGAACTCTAAGAGGATCTGTGCATGTGATGGTGTGACTCTGTGGGATGAAAGAGATAAACCGCTGGCGGGACCTGGTCGTCGGACGAACATTCCAGCAAACCATCTGTGAAGTGTTTGCACTTACTGATGAAATTCATACAGATTGTGTACATTTGCTCTGTAATGAATGTATAGGTTGAAAGTGGAGATATTGTAACATAATTTAGCACTGAAAGTTGATTTTGTAAAGATCCCTGTATCTTCTCCTACAATATATTTTTGTGATATATATATGAGTTTGAGGTCGTCATAGTGGCAAATGCATGTGGATCACAGTCTCCTTGAATCCTATGCCATGTGTGTAATTTGGTAGATAGGTACTACCAGCATTTTGGAGAAACCACTTGCCTGCATTTCTGGGGAGAAAATGGAGGCAGAAGATTCCTCCAAAATGATGGCTGTTTACCCAACTCTGTTCTCGCATAAGAGAAAGACAAATCATAGTGCCTCTTTCCTCAGGATCTGGCAGTCCAAGATGGAAGGGTAACTGCTTGCTCAGTGACATGGTGTCACATCCTGGAAGAGTTGAATCTTCTGTTTCAGGACTGTGGTGCTTTAGATAATACTACAAAAGAGTCAGAAAAGATTTTCTCGAGAATTCGCTGCATTAAAAAAGTCTGGAATCAAAAACAGTTTGTTATCATGAAAGGGTGTGCATATTGTATTGAATTCCATGCTGAGCAGTTGGGCACCATTTTTTCCCCAGCTATATGTAGGTAGCAATTACAAATGATAGTTCATCAGCTGAAATATAAGTGAGCGCCGAAACGGACATACGGACTCCAGACCAACGTGAAAATTATGGATTACATTATTTGAGAACTATGGTAAGTGAAATTTTTAAGTTTGAAATCGCCGCCTTTGTTTAAGCATGTCATCATAGATGGCAGAAGATTCTGGACTGCGAGTGCAATCTGTCTTTCTTTGTGTTTACCTGCGGGTAATGTAGGTGATTCATAACCCTTTGTTATAGTTCATCTGATTGCCGTGATGCTGCGATATGCAAAAGTTATTCTGTGAATGAACAGATGTTTCCATCAATATGGCGATTGGTGGGTTGGTGTGTTGTTGCTGGTTACTGTGAAACTTTGTTGGCTGTGCTCTGTAACTTGTAGGCTGTGTACATCTGTGTTAGGACACATGTCGTTATTAAAAGTGAAGAATTATGAGTGAAGAATCAGAAATGCTTCCAAAATCTGTGGAAGCATCACCGACCTTGAAAACATTAGCACCTTGTCTTCGATCTTCTTCAGAAAATCTTGAAGTGAAAGCACCCCGTAAAGTTTCATTTCCAGAAGAGGATAGATGTTTAGTTACTGGGTATTTAGAACCAGCAAATCCATGGGAATATGGTAAGCTCTTGTTACGCCTGATTCTTTGTGAACGTAGCATTCTGGTTCCAGCTATTCGTTTGACATGCCGACATTTATCTATTGCCCTAATTAAATAAAACGGGCCCAACCATAACAATATTTTCTCGTAAATATTTTAGTGGTGTATTCATATGATACTTAAAAATAGCGTGTAGGAACCCTAATTCATGTGTGATACGGTCCAGGTCTGCGTTTAATCGCATTATTTCCGAAAATACCTTGTAATTGTACTGTGCAAACAGTTTAGTTATGGCGCACATTCCTGTCACAAGAGCACTACTGAATTTCACAAGGTAGCGAAATAGTCAGTAGTTTTAAATGTTACAGTGATTGAAAATGATGAGTGGTGATGTTTGTAATGACTGTGACTAAGAGTTTATGTGCTGCTTACATAATGCATTTATGACTATATGTATTTGGTAGTATTATTATGTTTATTAGGGTTATGGAAAATTAGTCAGATTGGCTTATTAGGCTGTATTGCATTGAAGATGAAATTGTCATGACATAGGTTCTGTAAAATCAGTTTGCTTGTTTCCACTACTTCATGTCATCTGGATTAATCCTGGGGAAATTGAGCAGATAGTAAAAATATATTTGGCACCCTAAAGATAGTTTGAATAATGACAGGTGTTGCAAGTCTGAAATACAGAATAATTTGGGCTTAAGGAATTTAATATACTTTAGTTGCCAGGAAATTGTTTCTTTCGTTACTGGCATTGACTGGACAGTATCCAGTATATTAACCAACAAATGCACTGAATAAAATACAAATCATAAAATGTAGTTCATGGTAGTATCATCTCCTACATGTTTTGGCACCAGATTGTCATCTTTAAGGAGCCTATTAAACTGAAAGAAACACAAGTCCAACATGCCAATCCAGGTACTGGCTGCCCTCACTGCCATCAAAATATTAAAATCCTAGAGTATACAAAGTTCACCAACAGATATCCACCTTGTTGTGACACCAAAGCTAATATGTTAAGGAAACTTTTAAGTACAAGCTTGCAGCTGTTTATATTTTGTCTGGAGCATGTACACAAACATCTGTCTTAATGTATGTGATCCAGACAAAATATAAACAGCTGCAAGGTTCCCTAACATATTAGCTTTGGTGTCACAGTAAGATGGATATCTTTTTGTCAAATTTGATTATGTTCTCTAGAATTTAAGTAATATTTTGATGGTGACAGCTTGGATTGGCCTTTTGGACTGGCGTTTCTTTATCTTAATAGACTACCTAAAGATGGCACTCTGGTGCCAAAACTTGTAGGAGTTGATACTTACAATAAATTATATTTTGTGACTTGTATTTCATTGTACATTATTGAGTACATTTGTTGGTTAATATATTGAATACAAGAAAATGCTTGGTATGAGTGACGTAAAATTGACTGGACAAGTTTCAAAGAAATATAGATGTGATATAAACACCAGACAAGAGTATGATCTCAGTTTGCTGAATGTCAGCCTCACTACTTATCAGAAAGGCATGTACCTTGCGGGAATGAAGTAACTCAGTAATCTTAAACCTACTGTTAAAAGAGCTTGCATCATCATAAGCCAGGATTAGAAGACAAGACATGTTCTTACTCTTTTTAATCTGTAGAAGAATTCACGTTAATAGACCTTAAAATGTTGTAAATATTTATGTAGATAATATGTGTTACATAACGTAAAGGTCACTGTGTATGCCGTGAAGGCACTTGGTGATGTGGAGGTATTGTTCACCCATTCTTCACCTCAGTGTTAAAGAGTGGTGATTGGTCAACTTCATGCCACAGCTGCTGTACTCACAAGGAAAGGACACTTATTACCAATTGAATAGGAGGCTGTGTAGGTCCAAGAGCTAGTCTGAATGTTTTGGAGAAGCGGAAAAATCTCATGCCCATGCCAGAAATTGAATGAACAAAAATTCATCAAATTTTACTTTCATGTGACAGTGCATCGTGACAAATTTCTTTGTAATAAAACCAACTACATGCACTAATTTCACAAATTTATTTTGTCATGAAACTACATGTTCCGGACAGTTCGTCTGTCCATCATCAGGAGTTTATTCACTGTACACTCAGCATTGGTGTATGTCATACAGGTTTGTAGACAGATTTTGAGCTGGACCAGGTCCTGCTTCGAAGCTGTCTACAAACCTGTATGACATATACCATTGCTGAGTTTTGAGGTGAGACATCCCCACTGTATTGAACCAAAATTAAAAAAAAACCCATTGCTGAGTGTACAGTGAATAAACTCCTGATGATGGGCAGACGAACTGTCCGGAACATGTAGAGTTTCATGACAAAATAAATTTGTGGAGTTAGTGCTTCTGGTTGGTTTTATTACAAAGAAAAAAATTCATCAATTGTTTAACCCAAATATTTGTCTAATATAATTTTATTTTGCTCTGTGTGGTACCGTATTCTTGGCTGCTGAACTTCCCAGTTTCATGTACTGGTGCCTGTGCTGGTAGTACAAACTAATTCAGAGAGTACTGAAGTGTTGTGTATGCAATAATAAGACAGAAAATGTGTTGCTGTGGCAGCTACTTTATTGATATTTACAACAACACTGTAGGCAGCACATCTCTTCAGTTTTATATGAATTACACAGTAAGAGTTGGAAACAATTGAAGGTACTGTAGAAATTAGTCTTTTGAAGCTTGAATATAATGAAGTTGGGGGATATATATATAATGAGGTATGGTGTATTTATTATGGTGGGGAAATAGAAAGTTTTTGGCTTTGGATATTCGCAGGCAGTGGTAACTGTATCTCTGCTATACGTTGTTATTGGAGAACATGAAGTGTTAGGAAGTTGGCAGTTTTGTGATTGTGTGCCCTGTATACCTGGTGGGAAGAACCCCTCATATTTAGTGGGCAGGAGGGTGACTGGACCCCATATTTAGTGTGGACAGTGTGGAGAAGAAAACAACTGATGCCCATGCTGGGCAAGGAACCCTAACTTCTTGACTGATTACTTTGTAACCCTGTCACTGTACTGACAAAGCTACTCCAGTTCCACATGTTTATGCAAATGACAAATACATGCATGGTGGTTGTCCTTCCTTATGGCAGTATGGCATGTGACAACATACTGTGTGTGTGTTGTAATGGCATGCTGTCACTCGTACACGAGTCTGTAATGATATTGAGGCTGCTTCACTGTCACCTTTCATCTCCACTCTGACAACTTGTTATATAACAGCTCTTCAATTATTCATGCGCTAATTAACATTTGTTTGGCCATTTTCAATGAACTAGGATGACATTTAAATAGGCAGTCGTTACTTCTCACCTTTATTATTGATAGATCAAAGTCAAGAAGTGACTTACAATTGCAAAAGAGCAAATTTATGAACAGCCATAATTTACATTCTGTGACAGGATATTTCAGTCATTGGTAGTCACTAGGAAGGTTACTGCCTTCTGGGATGTGCCATAGCATAGTCTGGTATATACTTATGGACATTTTAGAAGATGCTGCTACTGTGAAGAAGGAGGTGGCAGTTTTGTTGATACTACTGCCGACTATCAGACTCCATGATGTTACGATGCAGAAGACGCCCTGCTTTGTAGTCACTGCTGTGGTAACCTAAAATCTTAATACAGTCACTAGACTGTGGTACAAATAATGGTTTGATTCACACAAGGGGCAGAAATGATCTTTTCACCACAGCATCCAGACTGCATGTTAGGCCCTCCTATTTTCGTATCCAGTGGGTACCAGGGTTGTACCATCTGGGGCATGAGGCTGACCTGTCACTTCCATATAGCACTGAGGTTCAGAACACCTGGGACTGTACCTTTGTTCTCCCAAACTTCTTTATGGTGTGGTACTTAGCTGCACAGTGGAACAACTTTGAGTTACTGGTTGTTCAGTGCATGCTGAATGACCACTATTTCAGCATCTTATTATGCAGTGCTACTTCAATTAACTGCTGGGTGCATAGTTGTTCTTGAGAAGCTGATAATTGCTGAGCTACTCAAGACATTTCCCACATTTTATGGAATGTGAAGGTTCATTACAATGTACCAAGGCCCTGTGTAACATTTCACAATATACTGATTTTATTGGTGGGGAGTTGTCAGCCTTCACTTGAGCATCCACTTTGGAAGACCTACCCTTGGAGGCCGTTAAATCTCAGTTGACATGCAGCGGCCTCCTACGATATCTGGAGGGAATTTTATCCTTAGCCACTTGAGGATAGGCTAGGCTGTTGTGACAGGGAACACACTGTTGGGATGCTGCATCAGGATACATAACTGTCCAATAAGACAGTCGGCCTGATTTGAAAATTACAAGTTTTCATTTGTGTGTGTGTGTGTGTGTGTGTGTGTGTGCATACATATGTGTCCTTTGAAGTGTTTGTAGCCACTTCAGAGTGTGCATGGTGACAACTAAACAGAGTGCTGTGTAGATGGTTTCTGAGGTGTTAAGATTTGTGAGTAAAGTATGGGTAATTGACTTTTGTCCTGAAACTGGCATACTTGTTAGCTGGCCTACATCAGGTCACTGTAAATTGCAGTTAATGCGGTTGGTACGTGTACGTGGTTGAAACCAAGAAAGCAGTCAGATGTAAGGCAGAGTGGGGTGGGCTCAAGACTAATTTTGTGTGTAGTGTGTAAATTGTAAACCCTCATCACTCTGCCACAAATGGAACGTTAATGATCTAGTCCAGAGTCAGTTGTTACAGTTGTTATAGTCTGTCTGTCTGTGCGCTGTTTGCAGCGGAGAATGTGAACCGCGAAGACTTGATCTCGATGTACAAGGCGTCCTGTGAGAAGCATGGCACCTGTCCTCTGCCACATGTCCTTGACCAGCTGCAGGTATGGACAAATGCTTCAAATAATTGTTCTTTACATTAGGGAGTGATGATGTCCATGAAACATATAGTCAACTTACTAGATGATAATTAACCACTTGCTAATCTGTATTCAAATGTTTGGGAGTGTGAGCCGTATGTTGAATCACTGTATTTATATGTGTGAAAGTCTGTACAGAAATAATGTAGATACAAGGAAGAAGAAAAGATAAACAGATATAGAAAAGGCATAGGTAGAGAATGGTAAGAAAAGGAGTGAAAATTAAATAAGAGTATGAGGCAAGGTTAAAATAACCACAAGAAATGCATATAGAAGTGTGATATTGAAATGTTTTTGAAGTAGCTATGTAAGGGATCATTAGAAAGATAGATCTTGGGGATGTAGGTTGTAATGTTGGGGGGAGTGGATGGAACTGGCTCAGGATCATGTGCAGTGGTGAGCTTTGGTATTAGTAGTGTTGAAACTGCAGGTTCTGCTACCAGAGATTTTTAGTGAAACTGCATTGTAAAACAATGAGGAGTGCTGGATTTCCAGGTACTGTGTTGCTGGTGAATGGATTTCAATTTGGGTTGTCAGTATTAGAATTAAAATGCAATGCAGGTTCAGCTGCACATTGTGTTTGTTTATTTGAGAAGGTGGCTGATTGCTCACTCTTAGGAAATGGCACAATGTGAAGCTGTTGAATAACTAAATGATAAAAGAAACTATTCGGATCTACAAGGTATTATTAAGTAAGAAATAATTTTGACAGAATGAGGTAACTGTGAGGGGTCTTTATACTTTTTTGGAACTCAGATGCAGGGTGTACACGGGGGAATATGCCATACTATTTGGAGAATGTTTCTTAAGTTAAATTACATCCATATAGCATAGAATAAAATAGAATAATGATTGGGTTCAACCCTGTTCGGTCCAGATGCACCTAGACTTTAGACAGGCCTGTTATGCCCAACAATCTGATGCCAAGTCATGGCAGCCCTGTTCTCTTACCAAAGTTCCAGATGGCCCCCAGACTTAGACTCCTAACATTCTCTGGGTCCAAGAAAAAGGACCCCAAATATTACGGTCTCACAAAGTCCACAGTAAATGAACCCCCCTCCATCTTTCCCAACGGGGCCCCTATGGAAAGAGTTGCCCATTTCCAGAGCCTTCGTTTACAAATCACTCAGATTCTCAGATAAATGAGGTCTCCTGATAAAAAAAAAATCTCACCTTTCTCTCGAAGTCCCCAGTAAAGGAACGACCCCTCTTTGGTCCCCCCAGTGGGGCATCTATGGAGAAAGACACCAGTTTCCAGAGCCTTCCTTTACATATCCTTCGGGGTCCCCAGTAAAGGAGCCCTCCCTCCAGCTTCCCCGCTCAGAGCCCTCCTTCGCCTGTCTCTCAAAGCCCCCATAAATGACCCCCCCCTCCAGGTTCTGCAACAGGGCCCCTATGGAGGGAGATGCCTGTTTCCAGAGCCTTCCTTTACATATCTTTCAAGGTCCCCAGTAAAGGATACATCCATATAACCATAAAAAAAATAATAAAATAAAAAATAATAATAAAATAAATAAAAAAAGCTATCACATTACAGGCCTGGACAGGCTTTTTGGGGTCCAGGAGGTTGAGGCTTCCAGAATTTCTAAACAGTACACACGTGATGGTGGTAAGGTTGTCAGCCCTACGCATTGGCCTGCCTTTACCTGCCAAGAGATATTCCTGATACTCATTTCTGTTAGAGGTTGAGTTGACACCAGTGCTATAGTGCGGCTAAAAGGATTTGAGTCAATGAAAAATTCCAGTGACCCCACTGGGAATCAAACCCGCCACATTCTGGCTTGTAATGCAGTGCCTGAAGCAACTTCACCACCACGTATCCCTAACCAGAAACTTGTTTGAAATTGAACAGTTATGGACAATGGTGAGAGAAGTTTTAAAGGGTAAGAGCTGTTTTTGGTTACCAAATACATATTAAAATGAGGAGTAATTTGTGCTTCCTGTAATGTTAATACCTGTACTTAACATTTAATTAACATCTGAGTGACCTAGAAGTTCCCTGTCTGTGCCATGAAGGTATAGAGGGGGAGTAGAGGTATAGGTCCACTTATTCTTAACCTCAGCGCTACATGGTAGTGGAAGTGAATTGTATACATCATGCACAGGCCACTGTACCCCCAGGAATGAAACCTGGTGCCATTGAATAGGGGGCTGGATGGGCCCCAGAGCCAGTATGGACGTTTTGGAACAGAGATAAAGCTCTTGTCCCTGTTGAATTCAAACCCCAGACCGATTAGATTTACTCAAAGACATCAGAGACGCAAGAAAAACTTGTACTAGTTTCATAAAAATTGTCTTTACGGTTTCATGCACTTTACATAGCATGATTGCCTTCGTCGACTCACGGTTGGATGGATGACGTCATGTTACACAGGCATCGCAAGAAGACAACATTTTCTCATGCTATTAATGCTGTAACTGTTCAGTTTTGGATATAATTATGTTGGTTGTATCTGTGTAAATTGACTGAAGGATCAGTCTTCTGATGTACGGCAGATTATTCTTGAAACACATTGTATAGTGTCTGTGCTATGTACACAGCATGAAGGTAATAAAATGAAATAATTGGGGTGGGAGCTTCACAAGTCATCAGTAATGAAGTATTAGTATATGTAGGTTGTTCCTGTGCACACAGTGAATGTATATGGAAGAGTGGTGGTATAGCTCCACTTATTCTTCAACTTGTCACTGGATGAGGGGGTGAGTTGTCAGCGTCACACTTGGCTGGTTGACCCCCAGAGCAAGAAACCCCAGTACCAATTGAACAGGGGGCTGGGTGGCCCCAGAGCCTGTGTGGACACTTTGGAGGAAAGATAAATCACTTGACCTTGTCAGTAGTGGAAGCATAGTTGCTCATATTTCCAGTCCATAGGCTGGTTGTTACCAGCTGTACTGTCCTAGCTTGTCAGCACAGCACATGTTTGTTAGTAGTGTGTTTGGCTGCATGGTACAGTGTAAACAATGCTGTTTGTGGAAAATATCAGTGGCACATGAGAACTGCGTGTTATCTCTGACATTGGTGGTTACAGTGTGACGTGCTTAGATTTACACAGTGTACACACTGTGTGATATTATTAGGCTGTGGAAATGAAAAGGGCAGTTGATTGTAGGTGTTTAATATTATTCGTTCCATGCATTGTAACTATGATCACCCAATGCACACAATCTACATAGAATCACAAATCTTCCCCATGCATATACTGTGTGTGTGTGTGTGTGTGTGTGTGTGTGTGTGTATATATATACAGGGTGTCCC
>Ga0209629_10003921_pt1 | contig 10859 bp, 5 predicted proteins | sample TergutCu122P5_FD_187286 | JGI IMG/M metagenome (GOLD analysis project Ga0209629, IMG submission 187286) | Cubitermes ugandensis P5 segment gut microbial communities from Kakamega Forest, Kenya - Cu122 P5 (SPAdes) (version 2) | ecosystem: Host-associated > Arthropoda: Insects > Digestive system >... | reverse complement strand
GCAATATGTACAGTGCAGGGAAAAATACACATTTTGTTTATGACGCTGTTAGATACTACAGCATCGATGGTAGGTGGGTGAATTGTGAGTGTGGGCTGGTTTGGCGAGTCAATTGTGATTGTGGGCTGGTTTTGGATTGAAACATAGAGGAAAAGGCAAGTTCTTGTGGGGAGAAACTGTCCCTGTAACAAACTGTCCACCACACACCCACATATGACCTCTGCAGTGACAGGCTGGTTACTAACTGCACAAGATAAAAGGTCCGAAGGAAATGTATTTAATGATCAACACACATGCAATATGCTGATAGAGTTGATGACAGTCAAATTGCAAACATACGGTTAACAACTAATTGTCAAATGGCAGTATGGACTGGATGATCTGGAATTATATTTCCGACAGGAGCAAAAGAAATTGTCTAATCTGCAATGTGCAGACTGGCTCTTAGGACCCCCAAGCCTACTATTCAATAAATACAGCAGTTTCTTATCCTCGATGTACAGCAACTGGGCTGTGCAGCTGACCGCTCGCTTCCACCCAATGTCCAGGTTATTAACCAGTTCAGCTATACCTCTACTGTGCCATGAACTGGCACAACTGCACCTTTACACAGTGCATATAAAGCAGTTTAGTGCAAGCAACAGATAATTACTGCTGCTTAATGCAGACACACAATATGGTGTTACATGTATAATGACTGTCAGAACTGCAATAGATATTACATTTAATAAGTAAAATCAGTAATTTCTACAGTACACAAGGCCAAATATAAAATATGCACATCTTACTTCTCACCAAACCTCATGTGTTAAAGTCTATCTCAGGTGACTACACACCCTAATTTACAGTTTTCAGGCCTGTCGAAAGAGAAAAATGTATTTGAGATATGTGTGAAACAGTCATTACCTGCTAAAAAGTTATGCCATTTTTTTAGGGATTTGACATAAGCTGAAAATTTTTTCATGTTATTTCTCGTAAAAACCAGTGAAAGTTGCAATCAGTCAGAATAATAATACATGCAGTAAAAATAAGGCTACATATTTCAGTTAAAACTAATTAGGCACATTCAGGCCTAATCACGAGAGTATAGAATTTAGTATATTTTACAACTGCATTGCAGGTTTAAAATCTCAACCTGTACAGGTTAAAATGTGCATAAGATATAAATACTGAAAGATACAAATTGAATCCTATAAAACAGCTATACATTCTACACAACACAACGGTGATGTCTCACCTGAAAATTGCAGGTATTTATAGCAAATATTAATATTACCCTGTTGTGTCTAAATTTTCCCTCAATTTACTCACCCCAATAACAACAACAGTGCACTGTTCAAACAATAAATGCTCTCAATATGTAACTTTGTCCATAAAACATAATCATCAACTCACTTTACACATCAGTCAGATGAAGACACCTTAACCCTATGCTCTATCAGATCTGATGCTCTCACAGCATCAAGTATTTACATTACGGTCTGCTGGGGTGTGGCACCGTGTAGTTGTAGTAGAGTGCACTTGAAATGTGATGGCACACGGTGACACACGGGTGGTTGGGGGTGAAGGGGAAACTGGTGAATGGAATGGCTAGCCAGTACTCTTCACATTACCTCGGAACATGGCGTATCGAGCATTACTACCGCTGATGCACGCAACTCGGCTGCCAGCAGTCGACTGAACTGACGCCCCCGCCGATTTAAATGAGCTCGTCATTCTCGCCGAAAGACGAAATCTGGTTTCGGCTCGTGTGTCATCACATTTCAAACGCAGTCTACCTATATTGAGCAGGAAGCTGCTGCCTGCATCACATCAGTATGAAACACTGGAACAAATACACCACACTGCATGCAGTCACATTCCAAATGCCACTGGTTGATCACACAGGAATATTCCACACACACACACACACACACTCATGACAGTACCTAATGATATAGCTTGTTGGAACACAAGATATCTTTTTATGACAAGAATTGAAAAGGTCAATTACAACACTGATTTCACATTTTTTGCAAATAATTTTCTTATAATTATATCTAATATTATTGTTACTGATGGAGCTAACTAATAAAGCAGGATTTCATAATCAACACAAAGTCATACATTATACATTCCATGAATGTTCAACATACAGAATATCAACAGATATTGCAAACAACAGTTACAGACAACAACAACAACAACAACAACAACAACAACAACAAGGTACATATAATATATCCTGCTACAATCTTCTTATAACAAAACAACATGGCCTCATCTAAATGAAACTTCACAATCTTACGTCACTTCTTCACAGATGATGCAAACTACTATAATAATTAAACACTACCCTCCAGTGAAACTGAACATGCACGTTCTGTCAGCCAACCTTCTTCTGTCTTTACACACTTGCAGTACTGACAGCGATGTTTTTGCTCTTTTGTTATTACAAAACTCCCCACAATATACATAACATTACACAACTCTATTATCACAGTGCGGTAGCTTTGTAGTGAATTCCTCTGTACAGCAGCCCTCAACGTGCCACAAACCAACAATTTTCCATGCAACACAAACTGTAACTCACTGTTCTGGAACTTCACAGGCAACCAGGTCAAGGTATCCAATTCCAGGTCAGGACAGACCCTTAGGTTTCCAGGAGGTTGAGGCTCCCAGGATTTCTAAATAATCGGCACATGATGGTTGTAAGTTTGTCAGCTATAAACACCAGCTGCTTTCGCCGCCCACGAGAAATCCCTGGTATTCATTTCTGTTAAGGGACCAAAAAGAACATCAGGGCCATATTGTGGCCAGAAGGATAAAGTAAATGAGAAAACAAAATGACTGAAATGGTAATCGAACCCGCAACCTATCACATTGTGAAGCACAGTGTCTTCCGACTGCATCACCACGTACCGCCATCACAGACAGCTTGTGACGTCATTACACTGATACAGTTCACCGCCACCCACACTGCAACCAATTTAATTCTTCCAGTTTTAGACAATAAAACCCTAAAGAAAGGACTCAAACAAAAATTCAACACAAAACATCAAACTTAACCAGTTCCACTTCATGCCAGACACTTTACTCTGAGAACTCAAGTTGATTTCCTTCTTCCTCTTTATGTTTACTGCTACTAGAGTTCAGCGGCGTACCGAGAGGGGTTTGGGGGGTCAAACACCCCCCCCTGAAATTCCGAAAATATCGGTGGAGTCCTCGATCGCATGAGCAAGAAGAACCGGTGTCTCGATTTCCTTTTGAGTTTCACTGGGTTTTCATATGGTTGTAATTTATTAAATAAAGGTTCCTTTTAATACAAACTGTCTTGCAGTGGCGTATCTGGTTTCGGAGTTCAAACCCACCCAGACGTAACGAAATTTTGACAAAGAAAAACCAGATTGCAAATTGAGCGGAAAAAGTCTACTGTTCGTATTCCAACATCCAAATTATTTTAAAAATTCCTCAATTTAAGACACCAACACCCCAAGAAGTTCAGAAAAATTGTTTTACATTAACAATGACAAATAAATTGATTGTCATCATAAATAGTCTAAAGCAGCAAAAATTAAGTAAACTTTACTATATGAAATGAAATTTCTTGTACCAAATTACAGCTGCCTCAAGAACCTTTGACTATTGGGCTACCGCCCCCAGGTCCCCGTTCTCTCTGCCCTCTGTCCTCAACTGAATTTGTTGAACCCCCCGAAAAAAATTCCTGGTTACGCCACTGCTACAGTTGCCATGCTGCTGTTACTTCACACTCCATTTCTTCCCCTCAGCGTCACGAATATTTTATCTGTAAAAGCCGGTTCAAAAATTCAACAGACTGTTAATAATTTTATTACTGTAATGGTGACCGGTAATATTTTGTGAACTGCTGTCAGGGCAGGAGCCACTGTGCTAAAGGAAATGGGCATGGAAACTATTTATAATGTCAGCAGCAGCAGCAAACTCTCCTGTATTGGTGGTTAAACTAACGAACTGACTTGTATTTGCCACAACAAACCATATCACTCAGGCAGAAGACTGCTTGTATTGCCACGTAATGTGCCGTAGTGCATTGAGCTGTTGAGGTACAGAGTGCTGGGATAAGTGCTGCTTTAGTTCAAGATATAAATGGATGTTTATTAAATGCCTAAACCAAAGCTGTTACGAGAGCTTTTGGGTTGGCATCAAGACAATTTTAAATGTTGACATCAGCAATTAATGGTAACCAGTTAACACTGTGCGTTCATTGAACAAGCAATTATATAAATTTGTGCTATTAACTGACAAGTGAAATCTGCCACAGCAGAACACCATTGCCTCTCAGTTATGTAACGCAACACAAACTACACATTCGCAATAGACCACTGTATCTAAGGAGGCCAACTGTTTAAAAGGTCCACACATTCCAACCCCTGCCTTTCCACTTGCACTAACTGTCCCACACACTTGGCAGTATACCACTCCACTTGCTTTCAAGCTAACAGCACACTAGTTGGCAATATTTTTTCAGACTTCAAGAAGGACACTTCTTCCAGTTATGTCACCTCTCTAACAAGAACAGACATTAGCAATACAAACAGACAGTAGTTGTACCACCAATTTTTTACTGAATTAACCACTGTGTTAAGACCACTAACCTCTCTCAATTTCCCCAGTTCTGCACACAAGCACTCGGTGTAATTACAGACTTCAGTTCAGAACATTCAATATACAGATGATATCACTCACCTGTGCAAAATCAGCAGCACACGCTAGCCATTGTCCAACAGCACCATGCAACATCAGCAGCACACGCTAGCCATTGTCCAACAGCACCATGCAACATCAGCAGCACACGCTAGCCATTGTCCAACAGCACCATGCAACCAGCTGATGGCTCAAAGGCAACTGTTGTGGAATCCAACAGCATTGTGTCAGGATTACGTTGAGAAGAACGCTAGGTGTGATGAGAGTGGTCCTGTACCTCAGCCTGTTCTCGCTACTCTATCTAACCATTCCCTCAGACAGAACATCACATAGATAGTCCTGAGAGACCAACACACTGTTCAGTGCCAGGCCATTGGCACAGTTAGTCCTCTATACAACCATGCAACTAGACATGGCACCATATGGGCATTTCCTGCTAAAGGCACACAAGGAAACAAAGGTACCTCACACTCCTGGACCTCAGTACAATGATCCACATCATCGCATTCCCAACAGCATGATGCACAACCGCAGCAGATTATGCAACTACCTCCACATACCTTCTTAATCTTCCCTTACAACAGCTAAATTACCAGCCAATTATTCAAGTGCTTCCATGGTAACCAAATTGGCTTCTCAGTATTAATGCTCCAGACATACAGGTAATTATTATTTTATGAAATCTGGTCTGAGTAAATTCTTTTCTCAAATGACAAATGCATTTCCTGCATCCATAACTCGGTCTAAAAATCAGATAATTTATTTATTTATTCTTATCTTTGGCTGGCAGTCAATTATTTCATAGCTCACTTGAGTTTCTTTCCCCTTCATCGTAATTCCAAAATTCATCTAATTTCCAAACATTGTTCTTCTTTCTGCACAGGGAGAAGCAATTCTTTCATCCAAATTTTTGGCTGGGAAACAGTTATCTTTAACATATCTGGTGGCCATTTCTCTTCAACCCACTTACAGTTTCTTATATAAAATGTCTTGATCAGCACTACTGCCCAGTGCCAGGCTGTATAGACACAAACAACCAAGGCCAGCAAATCTTATTTTTTAACACATTTGCATTTATATCCTATTTATAAATATCCAAACTTTTCTAATATCCATGTATCCTCCTGCCAAGAGGTAGGCAAAGTATTTATACAAGTTCAGAAGAAGCGACAGGGCTTTGGATATTTATAGGTAAAATATTTCTTCCTTTGTACAAAATCATCTTCCGCTGCCGTATGGAAGGGAGACTGTACACTATAAACATTGGCAGGTAACATGTCATCTTTGAGGTTTACTTGCACTTCCCTACACCAACCGCAGAACTTCTTTAAAATCTCTCTATTGCCATTCAACGATACTGTCCTATGCAGTTTGTCCATTCTACCTTTGGCTAGCAAAAGATCATCTTAGAGGTTTATTTGCACTTCTCTACCCCAACATCACAGTGTCTCTAAAATCCCTTTATTTCCATATACAGTGCGGTCTAAAGGTTCCCGGACTGAATTTTTTCCGGTTTCGTACCAACGTCAACTACCGCACCGCGATTGAACTACGTAGTTGAAACCGTTTCTCACAAGAGTGCAAATTTTTGTTAGTGTAGTTGCAGTTGTTGTTAAGACAGAACGTCTCGCACTAACTGTTGTTGTTACTCTGTTTCAATGTCGTGAGATGGATGTTAAGGAGGAACAACGTGTGGCGATTAAATTTTGTTGTAAAGTTGAAATTTTGATACAAAGAATTTGGAACTGATTCAGAAGGCTTACGGTGATACGGCATTAAGTCAAACAACAATGTTTGATTGGCACAAACAGTTTCGAGAGGGTAGAGAATCAGTGAAGTGCGACAGACACATTGGTCGGCCCACAACAAGAGTTCCTTGAAAATCATTGTATAGCAGCAGTTTATTAATTGCGTTTGAATTTCCAGTGGCTTCCAAGCTACTAAAAGAATTCAGTTATATGAACATTGCTGCCTGCCATAATGCTCTTTGAATTCTCCCTCTTGTCAATTCCTCTTTATTCATTTTATATGTGTATGAATGTTCTACTGTCCATATTTTGTATATCTGCTCTCCGTATTGTTTTATCACTTTTGATTTCTCAGAATTTACCAATAATCCATCCAGAAAGTTTCTAATCACTGCATAATCTTTCCGCAGAAAAATTTCAAATAATATTTTCAGTACTTCTAACAGAAAACGTGTTTCCTTTGTCAATTGTGTTGCCAGAAAATCTGCAACATAATACTCAGCAAAAGTGCGGTGGCTTAAGTGAGTTTTATCATCAACATATTGTATAATTCCAATCCTAGAAATTGCTTCAGGCGCAAGCATGTCACATTCTTCAAATTTTAAAACAGTATTCTTCAGTTCAGGCAACAGAATTTCCAAAGCAAACCTTTGATGACTTTTGGTGATACTAATGTCATCCATAATAATATCAGTGTGTTGTTCTTCAGCTATTTCTCCTTTGGACTTGAAAATATTAATTTTTTCCTTAATAAATATCCTATATAAATCCACAAGACACAGTTGTTTAGGTAAGTCAGGCTCAGATTTCTGTGACAAACAGTATGTTTCAACTTCTTTCTCAAAAGCCTCTGCCAGCATTCGTGTTTGTATTGGGATGCCAGTGAATACTTTCTCATTATCACTAATTGATTGTGCTAGCATTTTAATTAACGCTCTAGCATAATTTTCCAATTGTTGCTGTTTCCCTTCTTGAAGTTTTGAATGCTGATGCCAGAATTTTGTTAAAAACCCAACCTGGTTGTTCTCAGAGAATGGTTCTAAAGTGTAACAGAGTTGCTGTAGATTATCTTCCTACTCCTCCCTGATGTGCGGCCGAGTGGTAACCCACAACTGCTCTAACCAAGGTTCCTTTAGAGATTTTAAATCTTGCAGTAAATCAAGAACAGTCTCTTTATAATTGGGACTGATTTCATCAAAACCATCAAACATCAGTACAATCTCTGTTGTTTCCTCAAGCCCCTGACAGCACTGTTTAAACAGTTCCTTCTCAAACGGATAGCGAAGATTTAATACTTTTTCACACAGAAACTCAATAGTTTCTATCTTCTGCTTCGCATGAGCCTCAAGTGCATGTGTATGTTCATTTAAATCAATTATAACCACCCAGTAGGCCGGTAATTTCTTTTTGATTTGCTTAGTCAGTACAGTTGTCTTACCCATGCCTGCAGTATCAGCATTCAGCATGAATTTCTGGCACTGTGCCTGCTGCAAGAATTCGTCTAACTTCACTGGAGGATAGGGAAGTGGATTTTGTGCATCAATATATTTACGAAATGCATTTTACTCCCTTGTGACCGCTGCCAAATGAGCCTTCCTGATTTGTCTTCCTGTAGCAAATGCACGTTCCTTTTTGGTTTCATCGTGACAGCATTTTGTGAATTCTTGTTCAGTAGTAGCCACTAAATCAGAGAATTTTTGTTCAAAAATATCCTTTTTAATGGCTACTTGGTGATTAAAAGTTCTAGGAATATAGTAATATTCAGTGGAACCATAAGCAGCTGATGTCAGCAAATCTTTACCAATCTCGAGTGTTTTTTTCTCTAGTAAATCAGCAAGGGGTAAAAACTTTGTTACTGGTGACTCAGCAGATATGCGTTTATTTAAAGAAACTGGACTGCCTTGGAAGCAGGCTGTGATTTTCAGAAGTTCTTTTTGTGAATCTGGGGTTAAATCTCTCCAAGTGTATTCCCTGTCATGCATCATTTTTGCCTGGTATTCCTTTAACTTATCTCGAAGTGAATGAGCTACCTCAGTAACAGCGATGAAAATAATCCTTCTCTTTTCACTGAAGCTGCTCAGAGTGGACCACAGATCTGTTTCACTTTTGTTGTATTCAGACGAAAAATCAATAATAAGTGTTGGACGTGTGACTGATTGACATGCTTGATAAGTATTCTCTGCATTTTCCTGACTCTTAAACTTTTCAGCTGATACAAAGATATAACGACCCTTGATAGCTGATACAGTCATTTTCTTTCTTCTCAAATTTGATAGAGATTCAACATTCTCAGTCGTGGCAAAGGCCTTGACAGTATCTGGATAGTTTGATAATCTATTACATCATCATTCAATAGACACTCATCATTTAACCAAATTTTGGACTGCTCAGTTTCATCCAATTTCCCAAATAATGTATTTAAGTGCTGAATTTGATGCCTGACCTTACTACCAGCAGGGTTTTCTATAAACCTCTTTAACCCTTCTTGTGTGTTTTGCTCATAGAAACTGAGTAATTCTGGCACTTGTTGTGCAAGTAGCTGTTTGCCTTCCTCCTCCTTGTAATGCGCCAATAGATGAGGCACACGGACAATCAGTTCTGAAGGCCAAGTACACTCTTCATAAGCATGAACACCCGTTTAACCTTTAGGCTACTTATGTGTCCAGTTCATTTGAACTCTTCCAATGTGTACCTTTGGTCGAGGTAAAGTGTCAACACTGAACGTCCAATTTGTGTCTCTGTCTGCACATTGTGGCAACGCTGAAAACACTTTTCAACATCTGTGGACTGGTATCTTTCTAAGAATACTGTGTCACCCCAACCTTAGGCCCTTATTAACCTTCAGTGCATAAGTGTCATAAGTTCTTAAGATACTCTGCGCAGGTATGTTTTTCTTGCATTTAGCAAGTGGAATGTTTGGGTCATAAAACCTCTTGGGTTCACTAGCACTCGGGTAGGGGGCTGTAAAAGGGATAGGCAAGTTTTCCATTCACTGGCTTGCAGATAATCGTTTGAATAGAGTTGAGAGTTTGTTGTTGAAGTTGGTGGCTGTGTTTTTCTTATTTACAAAATGGAACGTAGTGAGTTTTCGTGTGCTAAACGGGCTCGTCATCTGTCTCGGAACCAAATACGTGAAATCGTTATGGATTCCGACAGCGACGAGGAGCAGTACGATACATCTGGTACGGAGGATGAAGAAATGGAGTCACGCCCACCGTCGCGAAAAACTCACACAGAGATTTTCGACTCACTATTGTCAGGAAGATGCTGGCAAGGGCTGGGCATGAACCCCGACCATCCAGGGCTGTAGGGAGACCTGCCCTTGCATCTGCGAACATTAGCAGATTAGATGCACGCCACAACAAACACTGGCCGGGCCGCACCCCGACCCAGAGTCAATGTCGCTTGTGTTAGGAGCGAGATGTAACGCGGTGAGGTCTAAGTGTGTGAAATGTGATGTCGCGTTGTGCATGGACAGAGCGTGTTTCAGAGACTATCACACAAAGGATACACTGTAACAATTATTTCGGCCCATCCTCCGTAAAAATAGCCGTAGCCCCGACCAAAATATAAGTAAAAGAACATGCATATTCACTAATTTCTAGGAATCTATCTTCTGTATAACGCAGTAAGTATATTTACGGCACTTTTAAGGCATTCTGACCAATGTGTGTAAATTTTTCAACAAAATATGGTATATTTCGCAAATTTATGTCACTTGTTTCGCGAAATATATAAGATTTTCGAAAAGCATGCATAAAATTTAAATGCCCACTCAGAAAAATTCGATTTAACTTGGCATTTAAAAGGTTAATAATCTCGTCTATCCCTGTTCTGTCATGGTACTCTGCTACTATTTTACCAAATGCACACTTCTTATGTTCATCTAGTGCTTCATAAGGATTGAACTCATTGCTATAGCATACATGCATGGCCAGATGTGTTAGCTCATGTGCTAAAGTGCCCAGTAATTCAGACTGCTCCTTGGCACCAACATAAATACGACCTGCCCTACGGTCACAAAAACCTCTAGTTGTATAAGACTGTGTGGGGTCTAAATCAATAACGGAGTTTCCGTTAAAATCAAAGATGATTTCAGTCAACGCTGAACTCTCCACCACTTTTAGGATCGTTGAAATCTCTGGTATGGTATCCAGCTGTTTGTATAGTTCTCGTATAATGCCAAAATTCTTTTTGTTCTCTTGTCCAATTCCCATCCTTGACTTAGACAGCAGGTAAATAATATGAGAGTTATCCTGTTTTCCAAAATATTTTAACTTACCTTGTTTTAATCTGAATTTCTGTTCACTGGTTAATCCCTCTATCACCCGTGAAGGCACTTCATTTTTGCCAGCACAAAACCCTTCAGACAGTAACAGTGCATAAATCTCATACTGACCTGCTTTAAGAGCAGTCATCATTGCAGACTGATTGCTTCGGTCATAGGCC
>Ga0209629_10003920_pt1 | contig 10860 bp, 9 predicted proteins | sample TergutCu122P5_FD_187286 | JGI IMG/M metagenome (GOLD analysis project Ga0209629, IMG submission 187286) | Cubitermes ugandensis P5 segment gut microbial communities from Kakamega Forest, Kenya - Cu122 P5 (SPAdes) (version 2) | ecosystem: Host-associated > Arthropoda: Insects > Digestive system >... | reverse complement strand
GCTCATTATGCGCGATTTGATGGTTGGCAACGACAAACTCAATCCGATGGGATTCGCTGAAGAAGCGATGGGACACAATGCCATTGTCGGCGGATTCCAGGGACAAAGGCATTGGACGGACTTTATGCCGAACGGCGACTTTTCGGAAGCAATGCTGAACTCTTCTTTCGACTGGAACGGTATTCGCGAACCATTTGTTTTTGCAACCGAAAACGACCATCTGAATGGCATCTCCATGTTGTTCGGCAAACTCCTTACGAACACCGCTCAAATGTTTGCAGACGTAAGAACCTACTGGAGTCCCGAATCCATTGAGCGGGCAACAGGATGGAAACCCGAAGGCGCTCTGAAGAATGGAGCAATCCATTTGATTAACTCAGGGTCTTGTACATTGGACGGTTCGGGACAACAGTCGCGCAACGGCGAACCTGTGATGAAACCTTTCTGGGAAATCACCGAAGACGAAGTCGGCAAGATGCTCGGCGCAACACAATGGGGACCTTCTTCGCTGGAATATTTCCGGGGCGGAGGTTATTCCTCTAAATTCCTGACAAAAGCAGGCATGCCGGTAACGATGTGCCGCCTGAATGTTGTGAAAGGATTAGGTCCCGTGCTTCAAATCGCTGAAGGTTGGACGGCGACTTTCCCCGCCGAGGTATTTGACATTATCGATAAACGAACGGACAAAACATGGCCCTCCACGTTTTTTGTTCCGCGCATGACGGGTAAAGGTCATTTCAAAGATGTTTATTCGGTAATGAACTATTGGGGAGCTAATCACGGCGCAATCAGTTACGGACACATCGGAGCGGATTTAATATCCATGGCTTCCATACTTTCGATTCCGGTTTGCATGCACAACGTAGAGGATGAAAACATTTTCCGTCCCGCTGCATGGAACGCATTTGGATCGGATGTGGAAGGTTCCGACTACCGCGCTTGCGCTGCATACGGTCCTTTGTATAAGTAGGATAAAGTGAAAGAAAGATATACGGAGGTTTTTGCAATTAGAAGGGCTAAACCTCCGTATTATCGTTGGGAATGAGTATCTTATTATCTATTTTAACGAGAGACTGCCTCTCCTGTTTTCTTAAAATACTTATCGGCAAAATTAAGATATTGCTCCCAGTCGTAAGGAGTTATATCATGTACGCCGGTACGGATATGGTAAGCGATAGCGCCTGTTTGTACCGGTTGGTTTGCTTGCGGCATTTCTTTAACCGGTAGTCCTTTCAATCCGAAAAGTTCATAGACCGGACTTGCAAATACGCCCGACAAAAATTCGCCTTTCTGATCTGCCCAAAAATCTTCCGAAGCGCTTGCAATGTAAACAGGACGCGGGGCAATCAGGGCTATCAGTTCGTGTTGGTCTATCGGTAAAGCATTCTCGTTATTGCTATACTGTTTGAAATTATCACAAAACCAATACGGAAAAGTTTTATTGATTAGCGCAACCGTCTCGCCTATTGTTCGCCGAGACAAAGAAGCGCCGCCGCAGCCCGAATCATTGGATACAACCATAGCAAAGCGCTGGTCGCATGCTCCTGCCCATAAAGCGGTTTTACCTAACCGCGAGTGTCCGATAACAACTACATGTTTTTTATCAATCGCTTTATCCTTTTCAAAATAATCCATAGCGCGGCTCAATCCCCATGCCCAAGCGGCTATCGTTCCCCATTGATCGACGCGAGGTTTCGTTTGACCTTTTTCATAAAATAACGGATGCACTCCGTTTTGAAAACCATCATCATAATCAGGGTCAATATCGCCGCTGTAGATAGTTGCTACGCCATAACCGTGCTGAAGTATCAGCGCAACTGGCCATCGAGTAGAAGCTGATCCGCGAAGCGCAGGGTTGGCTTTGTTATTTTTAATGGTTTCATTATTAGGTACCCAACCCGATGTAACAGTTATAGCGGGGTCTTTGTCGATAGTATAATTACCCTCAAAATTCAGACCTACAAACAATGGAACCGGAGTTTTTACCTGATTGGGTAAGTACATCAAAATAGTCATGTAATGAGCATCGCCTTTTGTGAAATATACAGCTACTTCCTTGCGGGTAGCCGTTCCGCCTAAAGCGTTTTTATCTTCAGACAACACTTTAAAATGCAAATCTTTCGGTTTGCCGATGGGCGCTTTACCGTACATCCGGCTTTCGAAGAGAGCGAAAATTTCGGGACGGCGTTTTTCTTTCCATTCTTTTTGTGTACGGACAGGTTTTCCATTGGTAGTCACCAAAGGATCAGGAAGCGTATAAGGTGGAATTTTCGATTCGTCGTAATTGGCTTCCTGAGCCGGTACTGCTGTAAAACAGCACAAAGCGGCAATTGCTAAAATGCTTTTTGTAAATATATTATTCATACCTACTATAGAATTAGAGTTTGGCAAAGATAGTTATTTTATTTGCTAATATCAATAACTTTCGGGTGTATTGCAAAAACAACGTCTGGCGCCGGAATCACCAGCGTTTGCAACGATTTCGCGGGCAGGCTGAATTTGGCGGTGCAATTGTTCAGACGAATTTTCGGAGTAGCATCTTTTTCGGTTGTATTAAGAACTACAACGACAATTTCGCCGTCTGGATTGCTGAAAGCAACCGTTTTGATGGCATCGCTGTAGGTACTGCTGCCAATTCTGACTGCGCCGCGCTTGACAAATTTGCTGAAATGCCCGACCGTGTAATAAAGCGGTCCAAGAATAAAATCTTTTTTATTCTCATCCACATAAACCTGCGCTTTGCAGCCGCCGGTACGGTTGTGATAGGGTCCGCCTTGAGAATCAACAACTAAATTCCATTCGACCGAAGCTGACATAAAGTTATTGAAGTTACCAATCATTTCTTTTGCATAGCGCTCTACTTCGTTCCAAGGATTAATACTTTTAATTGTGCCGCCAAGACAAAATTCGGTAGCTATCAACGGTTTATCCGGATAAAGCTCATGCGTCATTCTTAAATTATCGAAATAGTCGCCGGAGTACCAGTGAAAAGCTACACCCCAAATTGCTTTTTCTGCGCCCGGCACCGACATCGATTCTCTTGCACGCTCCATCACACGCTCTTTGTTGTGGTCCCAAACCATAATTTTTATGTCGCTTAGACCGTTTTTGTCAAGAGTTGGACGAAGGAAGTTTGCGGCAAATTCTCCTTCTTCTTTTCCCGTCCAGATACAGCTTTCCCAAGTTTGCACCGCTTTCGGCTCGTTCTGAATGGTAACGGCAAAGAAATTGATGCCTTCTTTTTTGTATTCCTGTAAATAGCGCGAAAAATAATTTGCCCAGGTTTTGTAATATTCCGGCAAAAGACGACCACCATGAATTACGCTTTTACTGTCCTTCATCCAAGCGGGCGGCGACCAGGGCGAGGCTAAAAGCTGTAAATCGGGATTCACTTTCAGCGCCGCTTTGAGCATCGGCACAATATATTTCCGGTCTCTGTCGATGCTAAATGTTTTTAAATCAACATCTCCGTCTTTCACGTATGTGTATTCGCTCAACGAAAAATCGGCAGCATTAATATGCGTGCGACAAATATTCAAACCGTTACCGCTCTTTCCGAAAAGCGCCTCTGCCAATTTTTGCCGCTTCTCTGGATTTAACAGCGAAAAATTATACGCAGCCGTTTCGGTAAAAGCGCCGCCAAAACCCAGCGTATGCTGGTATTTAAACTCCGGATAAATATTAATCAACTCATTTTCTGTTTCAAAATCCTGTTTGAAAATAATGTCCGGTTGCTCGACAAGCATTTCTTTTGCCTTTGCCGAACTTGCAAAAACTTTCACTTTAGCGCCATCCGTTTGAGCAAAAAGTGAGATTGAAAAAATAATCAAAGCGCTGATTATTAATGTTCTTTGTTTTAAATAATTTTTCATATTTATAATTTTTAATTCATAATTCATAATTTATATTTTCTTCTCCCCCTAACCCCCTCTGAAGGGGGATAACTCATAACTCTTCAACTTCTTTCAGCCATAAATTAACGCAAGCATCGCTCGGCATACGCCAATCGCCGCGCGGAGATAAATTAATCGACCCGACTTTGGGACCATCCGGCATACAACTCCGCTTGAATTGCTGACTGAAAAACCGGCGGAAAAAGATTTTCATCCATTTCAAAATGGTCGGATTATCGTAACGGTTACGAAAAGCCTGTTGCGCCAGAAAATAAATTTTAGCCGGCGTAAATCCGTAACGCAAAGTATAATACAGGAAAAAATCGTGTAGTTCGTAAGGTCCGACAAGGTCTTCGGTAAGCTGGGTTGTTTTTCCCTGTGAATCGACAGGAAGTAATTCGGGACTAACAGGCGTAAACAGAATATCTTCCAAAGTTGCTTTACTGTTTTCGTCCACTTGGGTTTCCGCTATCCATTTGACAATATGCCGCACCCACGTTTTGGGTACTCCGGCATTTACGCCGTACATCGACATCTGGTCTCCGTTATAGGTCGCCCATCCCAAAGCCAATTCCGACATATCGCCGGTTCCGATAACCAAACCGTTCTGCATGTTCGCTAAATCCATCAGAATTTGGGTTCGCTCACGCGCTTGCGTATTTTCGTAAGTGACATCGTGAATGGAAGCATCATGACCAATGTCTTTAAAATGCTGTTCACAAGCGGCGGCGATAGGAATTTCCTTAATGGTTGTATTCAGTGACTGCATCAATCGTATAGCATTGGTATAGGTACGGTTAGACGTTCCAAAGCAGGGCATCGTAACGCCGCAAACCATCGAGTGCGGAAATCCCAATTTATCAACCGTTTTAACGCAAGCCAGCAGCGCTAAAGTTGAATCCAATCCTCCCGAAACCCCTACCAACAACGATTTTGCCTCTGTGTGAAGCAAACGCTTAGCCAATCCGGCTACCTGAATAGAGAAAATTTCTTCGCAACCTTCATTTATTCTACTTGTAGCCTGAATGAAAGGCGTTGGACTGATGGGGCGCATCAATGCTGTTGCTTGTCTAATTGTATTATTGGACGCAATATTTATTTGCGTATAATTATCAACCGGATTTGAATTGCCGAAAGTTGTATTTTTTCCTCTTTCAGCATTTATTAAATCTACATCAATTTCTGAGACAATTAATTGTTCGTCGAACCGGAACCGTTCGGATTCCGCTAATAACCTTCCATTCTCGTAAATAAAAGCATTTCCGGCAAAAACCAAATCGGTAGTCGATTCACCAAATCCGGCGGAAGAATAGATATATGCAGCATGGCATCGCGCCGATTGCTGACTAATCAAGGACTTTACATAATCGTGCTTGCAGATTAGCTCATCGCTTGCCGAAAGATTAAAAATAGCCTGTGCTCCGGCAATGGCGTGATTCGAACTCGGCGGAATCACCGACCAAAGGTCTTCGCAAATCTCAGCAGCAAACCGAAGCGATTGATAATCAAAGAGCAAATTCGTTCCAAAGGGAACCTGTTCACCTGCATAGTCAACCGTTATTACCGGATTATTCAGAGTGCTTGGTTCAAACCATCGCTTTTCGTAAAATTCAGAATAATTAGGAAGAAATACTTTGGGAACAATTCCATAAATCTTGCCGCCTTTACAAACAATACCACAATTATACAGTTTGGAGCGATACCTGACCGGAGCGCCAACGATAAAGCAAACCGGTATTTCCTTCGTTTCGCTTAGCAGGCGCTGAAGTCCTTTTTCAGCTTCATCGATTAAAGTTTGCTGAAGAAATAAATCGCCGCAGGTATAAGCAGTCAAAGACAATTCCGGAAAACAGATAATGTCTATTTGCCGCTGGTTTGCTTCAAGAATTAGTTTCTTGATTTGCATTATATTAAATTCGCAATCGGCTACTTTCACTTCCGGAACGGCTGCCGCTACTCTATAAAATCCGGGATGTATCATAATCTCTTTTTTTATTTATTCAAATCGTTTTTTAGCCTCATCGAGCATGGCAACGGTAGCGGTAGCGCCGCAACGGGAGGCTCCGGCTGCCTGCACTTCGAGCAATTGATCGAGATTGCGCACGCCGCCGGCAGCTTTCACCTTGATGCCTTTGCTTACGTTTGCTTTCATCAGTTCGAGGTCGGAAATCGTGGCGCCCGTGTAATTATAATCGCCGTTGGGCTTTTTCACAAATCCGTATCCAGTCGATGTTTTTACGTAATCTGCTCCCGCACGCGAACAAGCTTTGCAAAGCGCTATTTTCATGTCGTTGCCGGTAATAAAATCGGTTTCAAAAATTACTTTCAGTATAGCTCCATACTTATGACAGGTATTGGCAACGGCTTTTACTTCTTTTTCCACGTAGTCGATGTCGCCTTGCAGGGCTTTACCAATGTTAATGACCATGTCAATTTCTTCGGCGCCGTCTTTACAAGCTTCAGCCGCTTCAAACATTTTCACTTTCGTTGTGCTATTGCCATGCGGAAAGCCAATTACACAGCCGATTTTTACTTCCGTTCCTTTCAACAGTTCAACGGCATCTTTTACCATATAAGGTTTTACGCATACCGATGCTACATTGTATTTTTTTGCTATTTCGCAACCTTCTTTCAAATCGTTATCCGTAAAGACCGGATTAAGGATTGAATGGTCGAGCATTTTTGCCAAATCCCTTACTTTTTCCATATTATTCTTTTCCTAAGATTGCATTTGTCATTTCCGTTTGCGGTTCGCCGTTACGAACAATGCCAAAGCCGCCTTTGTAATCCCAATTTGCCCGCGCTATCCCATGCCGCTCAAAAAGGGTGTACATATCTTTATACCATCGAATTTTGTCTTCTGCGGGAGATGCGTAGATACATCCGTATTCACCGCAATATATTTTTAAGTTATGTTTTTTTGCAACCTCTACCACCTGCATAAAATTACTTTCAATGACATCCATGTTAAAAGTTTTTTCACCGTCTTTCGCATAGATTCCTGCAGAATCCATATCAGCAGCCGCAATCAATTGACCGGGGTAATGCACCGGCACGGTAATATCTTTTAAGTAAGTCCATGACGCTTTGTAATGCGTAAGCAAAAACGGTTCGTAATAATGAAAACTGATAATGATATTAGGGTCATTTTCAGGCACTTTTAAATCTTTTACGGTAGAGAAATTTTGCCAGCGGTTTGAACCCATGACAATTGTCCTTTTCGGTTCTAATTCTCGAATGGCTTTGACGCAGTTATTAACAATGACGTTCCATATTTCCGGATCGTCTGCCACAGGCTCATTCATAGGCTCGTAAGCAACCTTATCGACTGAATATTTTTTCAATTCCCCCGAAATTTTACGCCAACATTCATAGAATTGTTCCTGAGCTTTGGGGTCGGTAAACAATGGTTTTACGTCTGCATTAAAGTAGTGCGAACGCAATATGTGCAAATCAACCACTGCGCGTAGGTTAAATTCTGCACACCAACCTAAAGCATTGTGTAACAGAGAAAACGCTTCCGGTTCTTTTTGACCGTCGGCGGTAAACATTTGTTCTTCGTCGATAGGGATACGAATGTGGTCGTAACCTAATTTAGCAATGTATTCAACATCATTACGGGTAAACCATGCATTGCGTTCTTCTCCGCGCCGGTCGCTTTGTGAAAGCCAATGGCTGATGTTGACTCCGTTCTTTATTTCAAAAGAATTTTTCTTCGAACCGCAGGAAAATAATGACATTGATGCGGCTAATAGAGCTAATAAATAAACTTTTTGCTTCATGATAAATTAGTATTAAATGAACATTTTTTACAACAAAGATATATCAATCTCTTAAATATACAAAGTTTTTATTATCTTTGTGGATAATTTGTATAAGTAGAAATCGAAAATTATGTTAGTAATAAGCACGAGGGAACTATGATTATCATCCTTCTTTCAATCATTATTTTTCTACTGATAGTTAATATTGTATTAACTCTTATAAAGAAAAATCAAAACCGGTTCGACGAGTTAAAAGAAAAAATTATTCAATCGGATGCAGCGCTTTCAAAAATCGACCCTTTGATTCGGGATGAGTTCGGAAGGAATCGCGAAGAAAGCCAGCGTTCTTTCAAAGAAAACAGGGAGGAATTAAATCAGTCGTTCAAACTGCTTGGCGACACGCTGACTAAAACCGTAGCCGAACTTTCCAATGCACAGAAAGGACAGTTTGAATTGTTCTCCAACCGGCAGGAGCAAATCCGGAAAGATTCGGAAGCCAATCTGAAAGAAATCCGCGAAATCGTAGAAAAGCGGCTTCAGACTTTGCAGGAAGAAAACAGCAAGAAATTGGAAGAAATGCGCAAAGTCGTGGACGAAAAACTTCAGGAAACGGTCGAAAAACGCTTCAACGAATCATTCAAATTAATCAACGAACGTTTAGAGCAGGTTCACAAAGGCTTGGGCGAAATGCAATCGCTGGCGTCGGGTGTTGGCGATTTGAAAAAAGTATTGACCAATGTCAAGACACGCGGAAATCTCGGTGAAATTCAATTAGGCGCTATTCTGGAACAGATTCTGTCGCCTGAACAATACGAACAAAACGCTGTTGTCCGGGAAAACAGCTCGGAAAGGGTGGAATACGTCGTTAAATTACCCGGAAAAAACGACGATGAAAAATCATTGCTGCTACCAATCGACTCTAAATTTCCCAACGAAGATTACCAACGTTTATTAGATGCTTACGAAAATGCGACCGACCTGAATCCGCGCGACAGGGAAGCGGTTGCTAAGCAATTTGAAAATTCGGTGAAAAAAAGCGCTAAAGATATTCGGGATAAATACATCAATCCGCCTGTTACGACCGATTTTGCCATTTTGTTTGTACCAACCGAAGGTTTGTATGCAGAAATCCTGCGCCGCACGGGACTCTTTGAAACTTTGCAGCGGGAATACAAAATAACGGTTGTCGGTCCTACGAATTTAGTCGCCTTTTTAAGCAGTCTGCAAATGGGATTCAAAACCTTGCAAATCGAGAAGCGCTCCAGTGAAGTTTGGAATGTTCTAGGCGCCGTTAAAACGGAATTTAACAAATTTGGAATCGTGTTGGAAAAGACAAAAACCAAACTTCAGCAGGCGGCTAACGACATCGACCAGGTAGGCATCCGGTCGAGAGCCTTGGAACGAAAACTGCGCACGGTTCACGAGTTACCTCAGGAGCAAACCATTGAACTGTTGGGAGAATCCATTGCCATTGAAGAAGATAGCCGGATAGAAACTGATGATAATGATCAATAGCAAACGTTCAAATCCTTACCCATTTAACTATTTGTTTCAGCAGGATGGAAAGAGCTGCTCCTTTTTTCCCTTTGAGAAAAAAAGGAGCAATTTCCGTAACTCCGATGATTATTCCTTGGGTAAACTTACGTACTGAAAAATCTTGCTTACCGGTAATTTTCTTTTCTTTCTTGAGTAAATGCTCTGTAAAACTTTGTAACTTAGGCGGCATTTTAGAAACGGCGGAATCCACCATACTGTCGCGAAACAATACGCCAAAATGCCGTTGTAAATACCTGGCATTATTTTCTATCGATCCGGTTAATTCGCCGGATTTCATCTGCAATTCAGTTTTTTGCCTGTGCAGAATTTCCAAAGGAGTTAATTTCTTCAAGCGCATAGTTTTTTTCTTATATGACAGACAATTCGTCTTTCGGTTCAGGATTCAGTTCTTTTAAAAGTAAATTCTGCAAGCCGGTAAAAATAGCTTTGCGGAAAATCAGCATTATAGCCAAAATCACTAAATAAATAAAGCAGATGATAGCAAATCCGCCGGCAACGCTGTTTATCCATTTCCCTATGAGAAATCCCAAGGCAATAAACGCAAACAAAAAAGCAAAAAGCAGGAGATTAATAATGATTATGCCGAAAATCAAAAAAGAACCTACAATTGCCGTTTTTTCAAAAACATTCAATTGCAAAAGCTTCAAACGGATTTCGACCCAATCCCTTATATCCGCTTTCAGTGCAGCTAAAAGCTCGGTTAAATTGTAACCCGAATCCATAATCATCAAGCGGATTCAGTCATCGGTTCGGATGCCGATTTATTTTTCAGTTTTGAAATCGCATCCTGCGCAGTCTGTTTGACTTGGTCAACTGCATGGTCCAATTCCTCCATGCCCTGTTTGACGATTTTACTGATATTCTTTTTAGCATCCTCCGCTTTGGTCTTGATATCATCCATTAATTCATCTTTTGCCTCAACGTCCGAAGCTGCATACAATCCGATGGCGGCTCCAATTAACAAGCCGACTCCCAGTCCGATAAATAAACCTGAATTTTTCATACGATAAATTTTTTATAAATTAATATTATGCAAATATATACTTTTATTTGCAAAGTCCAATAAAATTTGTACTTTTGCATTCGCTTTTTTACAAATAAGCAGGTCCTATAGCTCAGTTGGTCAGAGCATCTGACTCATAATCAGGGGGTCCTTGGTTCAAGCCCAAGTGGGACCACTTCTTAAAAATAAAGCACTTACGGATTAATTTTGTAGGTGCTTTTTTCTTTTAGTGGCAACAAAGTGAATAACAAGTCGTCTGCAATTATCACTATTCCTTCAATATATCTATTATCTGTTTTTGGAAGGTAATATCAATTTTATTTTCTTCCATAATTTTTAACCACCACCTAATTATTTTGCAAAGATAATATTTTGCTCATTTTTCAACAAAAAAAATAAAATATCAAAAATAATTTATGAAAAAATTAATTGACTTAACATTGCCTGAGTGGGCATTTCTCGATGCTCACTCTCACTTTGGTAATGAACTTGGAAATAGAACGGTAATTCTTCATGTTCGTTCTGCGTCGGTTATTGAAATATTCAATCGAGTAGACTGCCCTGCCGGTCTCACGGCAGGGAGAGCCTCTCACACCACTGTACGTACGGGTCTCGTATACAGCGGTTCGTTAAGATGTGGAGC
>Ga0209629_10003918_pt1 | contig 10861 bp, 6 predicted proteins | sample TergutCu122P5_FD_187286 | JGI IMG/M metagenome (GOLD analysis project Ga0209629, IMG submission 187286) | Cubitermes ugandensis P5 segment gut microbial communities from Kakamega Forest, Kenya - Cu122 P5 (SPAdes) (version 2) | ecosystem: Host-associated > Arthropoda: Insects > Digestive system >... | reverse complement strand
TCAGCCCATCCGCCTTGAACCGCCAGCGCGGCGCGTGGCTTGTCGAAGAATTCGATCTCGTCGCTAGCTTGGTACCAGTGTTGTCTCGCTCCGAGGACACGGAGGCGCCGGGCTGGGTTCGCCGGCAACCCCAAGGTCTCGCTGAAATCGGGATCCCGGGTCAGCGCGGTCCATAGCTGCGGAGTAGACGCCGCGTCAATCTCGTCTCGGGTCAACGCGTCCCCAACAAAGCGGCGAGTCAAGGGGTTGATCGTGTCGTCATGCACTTGCCCGTTGCCTGGCCGGAGGCGAAGGTTCTCCGCGACCACGATGTGGTCTTGTTCGAAATGGGCAACGAGTTGATCGGTTAGTTGTCGCATGTTAGCAGTCCAGGTGGCAAACCTGGCCTGGGCTGCTGGGCTCGAGCCCGTGAATGTTTTCCAGGTTTCGACGCCACTTCTGAGGAATTGCTCGGATTGTCGAAGGCTGATTCGCTCCGCGAGGGTGCGCGCCACAGATTCGTCCAGCAGCGTTTGGATGGCTGCATCGACCGCATGGTGGCGTCGGTCAAGCCTGGTCTTGCCGGCACCGCCGATCCAGGGAATACGGTCCTCGACGCCAGCGATGCGGCGCGCGTCCGCCGTTAGAGCTCCCCGGTGCACGAACACCCGCTGGGGGCCGGAGTTGGCGTTATCGCCTCTGAGGTGGGCGGCTATCCGATCCCGAAGTTCATTGGCCATCCAGGCGACTGACTCCATGGAGCGGCTGTCGATTTCTGGGTCTTCGTCGGTTCTTTCCAGGCGATCACGAACCTCCTTGAGAAAAGAAACCCACTGCCTTTGTGGCATCCCGTTGTCCTTCTGCCAGAACTTGGTGCGGTTTACGGCTTCATCCATGGAAACCCCGGACTTCGGGTTGCGCGACGCCCACGTCGCGAATGCGGTGTTCGATTTTGATCGATTGCATTCAATGCAGACCGCAACGAGGTTGGTTCGGGTATTGGTTGATCCTATGCCCTTGCGCGGCACGATATGATCCATCTCAGCCGTGTCGTAAGTGATCGTTGCCCCGCAGTAAAGACATGTGCAGTTCTGGCGCTGGACCGCTTCATATCGGCGGACGTCGGAGTCCCGAACGCGCCCAGAACTCTTGATCTTGGTGCTCACCGACTCGCGTTGTTCCAATTTGGCCTTGAAGCGGCGTTGATTCTCGCGATCCACTCGTCGCACTTTGGCCTCGCTGCTGAAGGCTTCGCGAACATGTTCGATCATCACCCGCTGTGGTACTCCCCATTCAGCCTCAGCGGCCAGGAGAAAACGAGCTATGATCTTTGAGACTCGATCGACTGCCGGATGGCCAACGGGCGCCCCAATCGGTTCACTGGGAGGAACCCAGTCGTCAGCGATGCCGAATTCAGCCTTGCGGGCCTCGTGAAGATCATCCCCTGTGGCAAGGATGTGGGCAGACAGGCGACGCAGTGACGCGAGCGAGTAGGCCGCTCGTCCGGCAGGCAGGTCCAGTTTGGCCAATTCACCGAGATCCCTCTCAGCCAATGAATTCATGACTTCACCGGCGGCCACCTCTGCGGGGCTGGCCTCATCGTTGACTCCATCGACGATGAGAGAAATCAGGGCGTCGCGCTCCTCGCCGTCGGACTCCACCCAGTGGTCCCGCACCTTTGACAGTTTCCTCGAGGCACGAATAGCCTGATCGGTGGCATGTACCGGAGGTCGTTGGGGAAGCCTCTCATCACCCTCGACATTCGACGAGGCCGTCCCGGACAGCGTGCGGCGAGCTTGGCCGATCACCGCACCGAGATCACCCCAAGTCGGTTGCTCACCCGGCTTCAGGTTGACGAGGAATTCATAGGCCTTCACGATTTCGTCGCGGGTCAAGCGTCGTTCGGTGCCGCCGTCTCGAACACGCACGTTGGCCAATGTGGAGACTATTCGGTACCGTTGGAAGGCGTCGCTGGCTTTGGGCGCACGCAGGCCATCATCCAGAGGGTCCTTTCCGATCTTGCCAACCCAGGATCCTCTTGGCGACTTTGACATGAACACGAGATCGATCATCTGTCGCAGAGTCTCCGCGGAGAGTCCCTGAACCCTGGCGTAGGCGCGGAGTTCGTTCGCGTTGTCGGACTGCAGCAGCTTCCCACTCAAGTAGCTGAACTCTCGGGGCTCTCGTCGAATCTCCGTCTTGCCCATGCGAAGAGGCACGCGGTTGTCGTGGTCAATTGCTTCGACCGCGAGTTCCGCGACGGTCACATCATCGGAGAAGACAACTCCCGAGCGCTCTTCCACGCGCTGTTTGACACCAGGGGTGCCGGGCCGACTATCAGTCTCCGGGACCCCGACAAGGAACTCACTCGGCAGGGCGGGCTCATATAGCGAGGACACTGGTGCATAGGGGTTACGCCAGCCGCGATGGCGAGCCATGTGTCGTAGAGCTGTGGCCAGATGGGCGTGCCTGTCGGTCTCGTCGCGAATACATTGAGTCGCGAGGCGCATTCGGGCCCGCCACGGCTGGTAGGGGTCACCATCGTCGGCCAAGGCCGACCACCCCCATTCCTTCAACTGGTTGTCCAGGGCGACCAGCCTCTTCACGCGCCTCCGCCGCAGGCGGCGTGCTCGTCGGGCCATCCCCGCAGCAGCCAAGGGAGTGGTGGCAGTCTTTGGGTCGAGGACTCCGGAGTCGTGGATCCAGCTAATGGCGCTCAGGACGGACACCGGACTCCCGGCTTCGTCGAACTCAATGGCCGCGAGTCCAACGGAGTTCGTGCCGACGTCAATTCCCACTCGGTAGGTTCGAGGATCATGCGGTCTGCTGGCGCTTGACTTTGCCATGAGAGCCATGGTCGCATGGCCCGTCCACCGCTTCGGGATGTCTCAACCACAAGTTTAAGAAAGAGGGCCCGCTGAAGCGGGCCCTCTTTGACGACCGCCAGACGGCGAGTCGTGGAGCATTCAGTCATCCAAGCGTGGGATGCCTTACTGGGAATCAGTTCTATTGGAGCGTAGTCGAACTCGTGCTCTCCCGCAAGATGCCGGTTTCCTGATCGACTCGGCGTAGATGACGAAGATGTGGCAAAGCGGACACGCGGACGAACGCCTGAACACGGGGTCTGCTCAGAGACTGAGTCGAGGCTGGCCGGTTGGCGCGGAGAAGACTGGCTTCAGGCTTGGTGTGCCCGGTTGAGCGCTGTCACGACGACTCGTCGATGTCGGTGTGGGCCAGGGTTTCGATCTCGTGGACGTAGTCGGCCACGCCGTCGTCGGTCAGGTCTGGGTCGTGTTCGACCGCTTCGAGGGCGAAACCGCGGGCTTGGTCGATCAGGTCGGCGTGGTCGAGGACCCGGAGCAGGCGCAGGCTGGAACGGGAGCCGGACTGCTCGGTGCCCCAGACGTCGCCCTCGCGGCGTTGGGCTAGGTCGGCTTCGGCTAGGGCGAAACCGTCGCGCGTCGCCGCCACCTGGTCGAGGCGCTGGCGCGTCGGCGTGCCCGGGGCGGCCGCGGTGATCAGGAGGCAGACGCCGGGCTGGTCGCCCCGGCCGATGCGGCCGCGCAGCTGGTGCAGTTGGGAGACGCCGAAGCGCTCGGCGTCGGCGATCACCATCATCGTGGCGTTGGCCACGTCGAGGCCGACCTCGACCAGGCTGGTCGCGACTAAGACGTCGATCTCGCCGGCGGCGAAAGCGGCCATGGCGGCGTCCTTCTCCGCCGCCGGCAAGCGGCCGTGGAGCAGGGCCAGGCGGAGGCCGGACAACGGGCCGGCCGACAAGTAGTCGAACAGTTCCGTGACTGAGGTCAGGTGGGACGGCAGGCCGGGCCGGGGCGGCGGCTCGTCGTCCGGGGTCGACGACGGCGTCGGGGCCGGGGCGGGCGCGCGGGGGGGCTTGGGCTCGGCCGGCGGGTCGATCCGCGGCGCCACGACGTAGGCCTGGTGGCCGGCCGCGACCTCCTCCGTGATTCGGGCCCAGGCCCGGTCCACCCAGCCGGGCCGTTCGACCTGATCGACCACGGTCGTGGCCACGTCGGCCCGCCCGCCCGGCAGTTCGGTCAGCGTCGCCAGGTCGAGGTCGCCGAAGACCGTCAGGGCGACTGACCGGGGGATCGGCGTCGCCGTCATCACGAGGACGTGGGGGTGGGCGGCCCCTGACTGCCCCAGCAGCGCGTTGCGCTGCTCGACGCCGAAGCGGTGCTGCTCGTCGATGACGACCAATCCGAGGTCGGCGAACTCGACGCTGCCGGTCAACAGGGCGTGGGTGCCGAGGACGAGCCCGGCCTCGCCAGCCGCGATCCGGGCCAGGGCGCCTCGGCGCGCCGCCGCTGTCGTGGCGCCCGTCAGCAGGACCACGTCGGTGGCCAGCGGCCCCCCCGCCAGCGGACCTTGGCCCAGCTCGGCCAGCAGGCTCGTGACGGTGCGGAAGTGTTGGTGGGCGAGGACTTCCGTCGGCGCCAGCAGAACCGCCTGGCCGCCCGACTCGACCACGCGCAGCATGGCCCGCAGCGCCACGATGGTCTTGCCCGAGCCGACCTCGCCCTGCAGCAGCCGGCGCATCGGTCGGGACTGCGCGAGATCGTGGTCGAGGTCGTCGCCCACCGCTGTCTGCTGAGCGGTCAGCCTGAAGGGCAAGCGGCGGTCGAAGGCGGCCCGCAGGCCGTCCGCCACCCCCGGGCGGGGAACGGCGGTGTGGCGCGAGGCGTCGGCCCGCCGGTAGGCCATGGCCGCCTGGGTGGCGAAGGCCTCGTCGAACAGGAGGCGGTTGAGCCCGGTCTCGTGCTCGGCCAGCGTGCGCGGCAGGTGGACGGCGCGGAAGGCGGTTTCGAGGTCGGGCAATCCGGCGCGGCGACGGATCGATTCCGGCAGCGGGTCCGGCAACCCCGTGATCGCCTCCAGGGCCAGATCGACGCACTGGGCGATCGTCCACGTCGGCAGCTTGGCGGTCTGCGGGTACAGCCCCAAGAACGAACTCTTGCCCACGCGCTCGGCCATCAACTGGTTCTTGGCCGTGCCGACGAAGCCCTTCGGCGTGATCATGACGAAGGCAGGGTGGGCCAGCTGGGGCTCGCCCCGGAACCGGCCGAGCTTGCCGGCGAAGATGCCCCGGTCGGACTGCGACAGCAGGGTCTGCCAGTAGCGGATGAGGTGGGGCTGGCCGAAGAAGGTGGCGCCCAGGAAGCCCGACCCGTCGGTCAGGCGGACCTCGAGGCGTTGGCGCGGCGCCGACCCCAGGACCTCGACCCGGGCCACGCGCGTGACGAGGGCGACGTAGTCGTCCTGGCCGGCCTCGCGGATCAGCCGGCCGATGTCGGTCACCTCCGTCCCCGCCATGAGGTGGCGCGGCACGTGGCGCAGCAGGTCGCCGACGGTGGCCAGCCCGAGGGCGGCGAACGGCTTGGCCGTCTTGGCCCCGACGAGTTGGTCCAGCGGCTGAGTCAGCTGGCGGAAGGCCGGGGTGCGCCAGGAGTCGATCACGGGGGCAGCCTACGGGGTCCTCGGTCCCGGCTCAGCGCTCACGGGGCCCGCCTCGTGGATGACGCCGTCGACCCCGTGGTGGTCTTCGGCCGCGGCTCAGCGCTCACGGGGCCCGTCACCCGGGCAGCGAAGAAACCAGGCTCGGTGGCCCGGATTCTGGTCGTCGAGCGGGATCACACGGTCAACACGACGTAGCTGATCCCCGCGAGCACGGCCAGCGACAGGAGCCCGACGGCGATGGTCGAGCGCAGTTTGTATGGCCACTTTTCCTGGAGATGCTCGACGTGGTTGTCCGCCGCCACGAAGTCGTGGAGTTGTCGCCGAAAGGCGAAGACGGCGATTCCGAGGACGACGCAGATGATCGTGACCACGATGATGGGACGGATCGCGGCCCGGCTCATTCCTTCGCCGAGGAGGTTGTTGACCAGAGCCGACGGAGCGCGGCCGGCGATCCAGATGACCATGAGCGTCCGGATCGGAATCTCGGTCAGGCCCGCGATATAGCAGAGGATGCTGTCGGGGAAAATCGGCAGGAGAAACATCAGGAACAACGTCCACACGCCTTGCCGCTGAATCGCGAAGTCGAAGCGACCAAGGAGTTTGGGCGAGACGATTTTCTCGGCCAGCGGTCGGCCGAAGCGGCGAATCAGCCGCAAGACCAGGTAAGCGCCGATGACCGAGCCGATCATGCTCCAGACGAACCCCCACCAGCCGAAAACCGCTCCGCCGACAATGCCCGTGATTTGTCCGGGAATGGGCGCGATAGCCGTTTGGATAACTTGGACGCCGATGAAAACCACAGGCCCGTACGGGCCGGTCTCGCGGATGGCGGCACTCAGGCGATCCCGGTCGGTGAAGACCGCCAGTAGTGGCTCGCGCCAGGCGATGAACACGGTCGCGGTGAATCCCACGAGGATCGCCAGCACCGCCACGGCCAGGGCGCGGCGCCTGAACCGGCGTTTCGTCTCGCTCTCCAGGCCCTGATGCCTCGTGGTCACCCGTCCGACAATACGGGGGTCCTCCCCCCTCGTTGTTGGACGGGTGACCGGAAGGTCGTGGGGACCCGGTGTGACTGTCACCGGCCGTCCCACCCCGGATTGGCCAGCAGTGACCCCGTGTGTCAAGCTCAGTGCCGTGTTCAGCATCGGCGTCGACATCGGCGGCACGAAACTGGCCGCCGGCGTGGTCGATCCGGCGGGCCGGGTCGTGGAGCGGGTGGAGCGGCTGAGCCCGGTCGAGTCGGCCCGCGACGCCGAGGAAGCGATCGTCGACGTGGTCGGCGACCTGGGCACCCGCCACGCGGTCGGCGCCGTCGGCTTGGGGGTGGCCGGCTGGGTCGACACCGATCAGACGACCATCCGCTTCTCGCCCCACCTGGCGTGGCGCGACGAGCCGCTGGCCCGGCGGCTGCGCGAGCGACTGCCGCTGCCGGTCAGCGTCGACAACGACGCCAACGCGGCCGCCTGGGCCGAGTACGTCTACGGGGCCGGCCGGGGCTCCCACGTGATGGTCCTGATCGCCGTGGGGACGGGCATCGGCGGGGCCTTGGTGATCGACGGACGGGTCTTCCGGGGGGCCTGGGGGTTGGCGGGGGAGTGGGGGCACGCCACGGTCGTGCCCCAGGGGCGCGATTGCGCCTGCGGCAACCGGGGGTGCTGGGAGCAGTACGTCTCGGGCGAGGCGTTGGTGCGCGAGACGGCCCGGATAGTCGAGATCGGCGGGCCCAAGGCGGCCGCCCTGACCCGGGCCACGGCGGCGGAGGGTCTGAGCGGGCCGCTCGTGACGCGGCTGGCCTTCGGGGGCGACCGGGTCAGCGCCGGCCTCATCGCCGAGGTCGGCTCGTGGCTGGGCCGGGGCCTGGCCAATCTGGCGGCCGGGCTCGACCCCGACGTCTTCGTCATCGGCGGCGGCGTCTGCGAGGCCGGCGACCTGCTGCTCGAACCCGCTCGGGCCGCCTTCGCCCAGAGCTTGACCGGCCGGGGCTTCCGGCCGGTGGCCGACATCCGTCGGGCCGAACTGGGCAACGACGCGGGCATCGTCGGGGCGGCCGACCTGGCCCGGCGCCTGGCGGCCGGCGCGTGAGGGGGAGACCATGACGGACGACGTGCGGATCGGCCTGCTGGGGGTCGGCCGGATCGGCCTGGCCCACGCCGAAGCCCTGCGGCGACTGCCGGGCGTCGCCCACGTGGTGCTGGCCGACGCCGACAGCGAGCGGGCCCGGGCGGCGGCGGCGCGGCTGGGCGCCGCGGCGCTGCCCGTCGATGAGGTCTTCGGCGCGGTCGACGGCCTCGTCATCGCCACGCCGACGCCGAGCCACGCCGACTTGCTCGAGCGCGCCGTCGCGGCGGGCCTGCCGGCGTTCTGCGAGAAACCGGTGGCGCTGGACGTGGCGACCACGCGGCGGGTCGTGGCGGCGGTCCAAGCCGGCGCCGTCCCCGTCCAGATCGGCTTCCAGCGCCGCTTCGACGCCGGCTACCGGGCCTGCCGGGAGGCCGTCGCGCGCGGGGATCTGGGGGAGTTGCGCCGGGCTCACCTCGTGACCTGCGACCCCAGCCCGCCGCCGGCCGAGTTCATCGCCGGCTCGGGCGGGCTGTTCGCCGACTGCGGCATCCACGACGTCGACGCCCTGCGCTGGGTCAGCGGCCACGAGGTGGTCGAGGTCAGCGCCAGCGGCGCCAACCGGGGCGCGGCGTTCTTCGGCGAGGCCGGCGACGTCGACGAGGCGGTCGGCTGGCTGCGACTCGACGACGACACCTTGGCCACGCTGCAGCTGTCGCGCTACAACGGCGCCGGCTACGACGTCCGCCTGGAGGTCGCCGGGACCTTGGGCACGCGCGTGGCCGGCCTCGACGCGCACAGCGCCCTCGTCTCGGCCGAGCCGGGCGTGGCGTTCCCTGCAGGAGTGCCCCACGCCGGCTTCTCCCCCCGCTTCGAGGCCGCCTACGCCGCCGAGTTGGCCGCCTTCGTCGAGGTCGTGGCCCACCGGCTGCCGTCGCCCGCCCCGGTCGGGGACGCCCTGGAGGCGCTGTACGTCTGCGTCGCCCTGGAGCGGTCGCGCCGCCAGGGCCGCCCGGTCCGGGTCGACGAGGTGCGCTCGGCGCCCGATCCGTCGATCGACGTGGGATCCGTCGCCGGCGCTTCCGGCCGACAGGACGCGACCCCGTGATCGGTCGGACTGTGAGGCGAGCCGGGGGGCTGGCGCCGGCGGCGGGCGAAAGCATGATCCGCCCGGCGGCGCTGGCGCCCCCGGGTGTCAGTCGACGGGAGGCCCGAGCGTGATCCGCCTGGCCGTCGTCGGGGCCGGCCGGATCGGCGCCGTCCATGCCGCCAATGTCGTCGCCCACTCCGAGGCCGAGTTGGCCTGGGTGGTCAGCCCCCGGCGGGCGCCCGCCGAGCGTCTGGCCCAGGGCCGGGCCCGGGTCACGTCCGATCTGACCGAGGCGCTGGCCGACGTCGACGGCGTCATCGTCTGCTCGCCCACGCCCACCCACGTCGCTCTCATCTCGGCCGCCACCGCGGCGGGCAAGGCGGTCCTGAGCGAGAAACCGGTCGACCTCGACCTCGGCCGGGCCCGGGACTGCCTGCACGAGGTCGCGGCCCGGGGCGGGCGGGTCATGATCGGCTTCAACCGCCGCTTCGACCCGACCTTCGCCGAAATCCGCGACCGCGTGGCCCAAGGCGAGATCGGCCGGCTGGAGCAACTCGTCATCACCTCGCGCGACCCCGCGCCGCCGCCGGCCGACTACGCCGCCGCCTCCGGTGGCCTGTTCGTCGACATGGCGATCCATGACCTCGACCTGGGCCGCTTCTTCTTGGGCCCCATCGTGGCCGTCCAGGCGGTGGGCCAGAACGTGGTCGACCCGGCCATCGCCGCCGCCGGCGACGTCGACGCGGCGGTGATCGTGCTCGAGGCCGCCTCGGGGGCGACGGCCACGATCATCGACCACCGCCGCTGCGTCTTCGGCTACGACCAACGCCTGGAGGCGTTCGGGGCTTCGGGGATGCTTCAGGCGCGCAACCAACAGGCCACGAGCGTGGCGCTGTCGACGCGGCAGGTGACCGGCGCGGCCGGTCGGGCGCAGGACTTCTTCATCGAGCGCTATGCCGCCGCCTACCGGCGGGAACTCGATTCTTTCGTCAGTGCGGTGGCGTCGGGCGGGCGGTTCGAGCCCAGTCTGGCCGACGGCGTGGCGGCCTTGGAGCTGGCCCAGGCGGCCGCCACGGCGGCCCGGACTGGCCAGCGGGTCCTCGTTGGCGGAGACTGACGCCGGCGTGAGTAGTGCGCCACTGGTCACGCACACCGGGCCAATCGGGGCCCTCCTCCCACCGTCCAGACAGAACGGCGGGAGGCGGGCCCCGATTGGCGCGGACTGCGGTGCGTTGTCAGGTGACCGGCGCCAGGGTCAAACGACCCGGGGTCCCGGTCAGAGTGATTCGCCCGTCGGACGCGCGGGCGACCGAAACAGGGTCCATCCAGAAGGACAGCAGCCAGCCTTGGGCGACAGCTCGCCAGTCGGGGCAGACCTTGACGTCCATGTTTTCGATGATGCTGCCGGGCCGGAGCGTGTCCCCATCGACCTGGGCCGTGACGTGGAAGGGCTTGCAGGCGCCGCTCACCGACACGGTCAGAGCGCCGCCGGCAGCGGGATCGATGGCGACTTGGACCGGGTTGGTCTGACCCCAGTCGACGGCACCGAGCGCGGTGTCGCTGACCGTCTCCACGGTGTAGACCGAACGGCAGCTATCTCCTGGTTCGGTGGTAGCTGCAGTGTCCGGAGCCACTGTCGCCGGAGTCGTGGCACCGCCTCTCGCTTGGCAGGGTTCACTGAGAAGGAGTTGACGGGCGGCCGCGGTTTCGCCCGTGTCGCTTGGATCAGTGATCACTGCTCCGCCTCCGGCCCACAAAGCCAACAAGGTGGTGAGCAATGCAATGATTCTCTTGATCAAGGACGCGAAATTCAACATGATCTGAACCAGCTTTCCGACGCCGCATTTAACGCCACCGTGATTCTATGCTCCGTCAGGCCTCGAGCCAAGTGTCTCACGTTGATAGAGAATTTAGGCGCTTGACTCAGATTCAATGTTGTTACAAGAGGTACTGCTTAGTGAGTCCAATGCTTATGGCGAAGCGAGGCGCTCGGGTCGGGGGGCGCCTCACCTTATGGTCACAACACGGCGGAATCGTCGTCGTCTTGGCCCGGCTGGCGCAGGAGATTCTTGATGGCGATGCCGGAGGCGGCGATGAAAGCCAGTCCGACGATCCAACCGACCCAGCGCGGGGCGCCGACCCCGATCATCAGCAGCAGGCCGCCGACGACGGAGACCGCCAGGAGGGCCAGGCCGAGCCGGGCGACGGGGCCGAGCCGGCTGAGGCTGGCGCCGGGCACGTGGCGGTAGGACTCGT
>Ga0209629_10003917_pt1 | contig 10862 bp, 13 predicted proteins | sample TergutCu122P5_FD_187286 | JGI IMG/M metagenome (GOLD analysis project Ga0209629, IMG submission 187286) | Cubitermes ugandensis P5 segment gut microbial communities from Kakamega Forest, Kenya - Cu122 P5 (SPAdes) (version 2) | ecosystem: Host-associated > Arthropoda: Insects > Digestive system... | reverse complement strand
GCGGGCACTTGTGGGTACGGTGATGAACCTTCGGGTTCCAAAAATGCGGGGAATTTCTTGACTAGCTGCAGAACCAGTTAGCTTCTCAAGAAGGACTCTGCTCCATGGAGTAAGTAACTAAGTAAGGCATTGTCAACAGATACTTAATCATTACGCCATTGGTATTACGTGACGCAGACATCTCTCTTCTACTTTCTATTTTTATCATTAAGCTGAGATATTTTGTATTAAATAATTAAACTGCCAAAATTTCTGATACTTCAGACAGAATACGTTTTAAGACCTAAACTGCATGAGCAGCAGCAAATTCAATGCTGACACAATTTCGGTATGCCTTGACGAATACGCCATTTAATATTACGTGACAATATTGATGAGTGTAATTACGCGAAAATTTTAAAAATCCTTTTAAATTGGTCGAAAATTTACTACGGTAGTACAATAATGTTCACTTGCTGGTAAAACTCTGATTACTGGTATCTGCTACAAATGAAGCATCGACGCATATTCCGTCGTACCAAAAAATCCAGTCTTTTTTTTTTCATACATTCGGCACTAACAGTTTAAGAACCAAATAAAACCCTGTTTTTCTTTCCTGGCTATTGGGTAGTAACAATGAATCCCTCCTCATCTCTTGTCTGTATTAGCTTGCCATGATTACTGGAAGTTTTTCTCGTTGCGGATTGCCTCCATGTTGTTGACATACTCCCGTCTGGTATTCGTAATATCTCCTTTACACGTGGCCTATCGTGTGCTCAGGCCTTTCTTGACATTGAATTTAGTGTCTTTTTGGAATTGGTTATAACATGTAGAGTACTAAAAATTTTTAAATTTAGATTTCGACGGAAAAAGACACATCTGTTTCAAAAGGAACAAATTGACAAACACCAAACGAAATGTTAAATGAATGACTTAAAAATGATGTTGAGAGTCTAGTAATGAAAATTTTAATGACACTTTGCTTATATTTTATTTGCTCTACATTTGAAAATAATGATGATGGTGATGGCAACAATACTAACAACAAAAATGACAATAATGAGGGTCATGATGGTGCATTTGTAGGTCTTTGAAATTAACGTGCTGTAAATAAACTTTTAGCGACAATTTCGTAACTATCGCCTGCCTATTTATTGCGTTTAGAAGACTCTTCCAGGCGCCTCAAATTTTAGTGCCTAAACATCCAATGTCTTCTTAAGCAAAATGAATTTTGGTAGTTTGCATGGCATTGCAGGTAGCCAAATGTCCACGGTCTCACACCAGCGTCTGAAAACCAGCTATGATACTAACCGGTACAGGCGCATACATAAATATATACATAGTCACATGCATACATACTCGTGCATGCATAGTCACACGCATACATACATAGTCACATACATACATACATAAATAAATACATAATACATACATACATAAATACACACATACATACATAGTCACATGCATACATACATACATACATAAACACACATACACTGGATAGCAGATGCTCTAATAACCAGGCGGAGCAGCTGGCCATAGTTAAAGCTCTGGAGGCAATTGAATCGCTGCACAACAAAGTAATCAACCCACGCACGGTTACAATATTCACTGACAGGAGGTTACTCTTGATTCGCTTCGTAACGTTAACAACCACGCCTACCTTGTCGAAGAGATTAGGAAGAGGGTTGCCAGCTTGGAGAGCTATGAATGGAAGATAACGTTTTCGTGGGTAAAGGCCCACGTAGGGATCTACGGCAACGAACTGGCCGACAGACTAGCTAAGGAGGCGGCTCGAAGCAACGGCACCAGCATCGCATTCAACAGAATTCCCGAGAGCACCCTATATTATGAAGCAGCAGAAGAAGCCAAGCAAAAATGGCAAGACGAATGGATGACATGCGCTAAGACAGCCACAACAAAACAGTACTTTCCAACCGTACGGGACAGGCTGAGGATAAAAATTAACCTGACCCCAAATCTAGCAGCGATGCTAACTGGGCAGGTGAGAATGAGGGCGTACCTTCATCGCTTCAAACTACGAGACGACGCAACGTGCATCTGTGGACAAGGCGACCAAACAACGGACCACCTGCTGAACCACTGCACAATGATTCACACACAAAGAGGAGTTCTAAAACAACACATACTTAAAAAAGGGAACTGGCCAGCCAGTAAACAGGAACTCATAACGAATTACCGGAACTCTTTCATTGCTTTTATTGAATGCATTGACTTTGAACTCCTATAACAGATTGTAATGAGTACATAGCTGAATCATGCACAGCAGAGGTGTGAAACAAAAGCAACTTACCAATTGTAAATGGGCGGGTGAGATCCACAACCACTGCTCCTCTCTAAACAAAACAGTCTACTATGTGAACATAGTGTGTAGTATTACCGAGGGTAATGCAGCATGCTCAATCAATAAAAAAAAAATATACACACACATACATAAATACACGTACATACATAAATACATACACACATACACGTGCATACATAGCCATCTGCCCCTCCTGCCAGACATAGTCACATGCATACATACATACACACATACATAGTCACATGCATACATATATACATACATACATGCACACACACACATGTACATGCAGCCCATGACACTTCGCAATGTCGAGAACCACTCGCCCAGCGACATACAGTAGCGCTGTCACTATCCAGAAAACCCGGATCCTCATAGTATGCCTTACTAACTTTTGTGGTGGTTGGTCTAATGATATTCAAATACATTAGTATAGACTACGACATCTAAAATCGGCAGGAAATAAAGCACCATGTCAGTACAATGACTTCCAGCCAGTTGCAGAGAAGTGTGGTAGCTAGCTCCGAGACCTTGCGTATCAAGCAGTCGTCCACCGGGTGGGGTGTCAGCCAATGGGCTACTTCCGATGTAACTGGGGCGTTTATTTTAATAAACTCAGGCAAGAACCTCAGAGTTTTAAGATCGCTGAATCTTTCAACAAACTGATCACAAGACACTGGATTAGCACAGCGGTATCTCAAACAACTCACATTCCACATGTATTAGTTTCGAACGCCGATCGTAATCCAGCTACCTTTATCGAAGTTCGTCGTGGTTTTCCTCAGTATCTCACAAACCGATTTTATTTTTACTATGTTGGGGCACATGACAGTCACAGATTCTTTTCCATAAGGCTTCTACAGTCGAGAAATTTGACAAACGCGAGCGCGCGTACACGCACAAGCACACATACGTACCTACGTAGCGAAGCGCATACGTTATTAGTGATGTTCGCCTTCAGAGCTTATACGTAGTCCAGATATTTGACACTGGTGACTTTTGGTCTTAGCATTGTGTCGTCATAAAACCTGAAAAGCACACGCTCTAGCTAATTCATTCATTCAGTATTCTGTCTGACGACCGGTCCAAAGCCTCCTCCAATAATCATTAAAATCCCAGCATTTTTATGAAACCTGAAGGTTCATCGCCTTATTCACAACACTAGTCCCTATTGTGAGGGAGATGAATCTAATCAGCAACTTCCCAAGCCATTTCTTCTAGTTCAATTTTAATATTACCCTCCCACGCACACATATTGCCAGCCGTCCTGTCCTTCAGGTCTTCCCTCTATTCACTTCTCTTCCGTCTATAGCGTGTCACATGCTCCGCTCATTTCATTTTCTTCTACTTCACATCCTAACCCAATGCAGTCAGGAGCACAAATCACAAATCCTTTATTATCCATCGTTACACGGTGCATCAACAATATCCAACACTTTATTTTCCAACTAATGCACACAACGTTAAAAAACGTAGAGTTATTCAAACATTTTAAAATAAGGAAAACTGCTCCAACATGTTTCGGTTTACAAGGAAACCATCATCAGGGAGCCACAGCCAGTACTTAGCTAAAATTACACACTTGGTTCAAAGTGGATACGTAGAGCTCGTACAAGACGTCAGTGTTATGGCTGCATATTGTGACCTGTGAGGCGTGTGTACTGTGCACTGTGTGAGGGTATACCCTCACACCGAAACATGTTGGAGCAGTTTTCCTTATTTTAAAATGTTTTAATAACTACTTTTTTTAACGTTGTGTACATTAGTTGGAAAATAAAGTGCTGGACCTTTATTATCCAGTTTTCCTAGCCATCTGCCACTCCTGCCATTCGTTTTGAACGCTCTCTGGTCACTGAACAGTATAGCCGTACGGTCCTGTTTAATTCCAGATTTCCGACTTCAACAAAAACCCGAACCTGAAGCCTCGAACTGCCGTCTCGGAGGCTTCGCCTGTAAACCCTTCGATATGCGGCGACTGGTGGTGTTACAAATGCTCAATTTTTATTCGGCATTCTGCACTGAAAATTCCGCAAATTACAGCAGCAAATTTTGTGACAACCACGATGTTTTGTTTCATAAAACTCCTTGTCTCTCTCGGGTATTATTCCTACTTGTCCTATTGAAACAAATACACCTTCAAAGTGATTATAAATTCTGCAGACACTTCTCTGTAATTTCTTATATACAGTCTTCCACTTCACCTTAAACATAATACTTTTCTATTCCTTACTTAGACGCCTCCACAGCAGTTCCTTTTATAATACAAGGTGCAGCCAATACTGCAACCCACGGGGCTATTTATGTCCAATTTTCGTGTTAAAAACTGGGTGATACGAGATTTTTGTTTCTTGCGTGATTTTAGGCTCTTGGAATCTTGAACCCTGAGGACGGGACAGATAGGTTGTCCCGAGACGTCGGTAAGAAATCACCACTACTCGCTGCGTAATAACCCAGAAGAGCTCAGTTCTCAACTTTGTTCCTCCACAAAATTCCGTACACTGTATCAATTTACAGAGAACCCGTTAGACATGTCCACTATCAGCCTGATCTAAACTCACCCGAAGCCTCGAACGGATCAGAAGTTGTACTTACTGCATCACACCTTGAGTGCCGCTTTTGTCCAAACGGTATTGCTTCTGGTTTGTGTTCTTGAGCCACAGGTTCGAATGTCGGCCGGCACATATACCGGGGCTTTTCTTTGTTCGTCTCAATACCTCCAGGCAAACAGCGCGCCACAACCGATCCCTTCCGTATCCTTGCCAATTCGCTGCCATCCGGCACTATACACTTCGAATTACAGCCCCTCCCGACTTACGAACATTTTAAAGTAACAACATTTTGACATATTTTCAAACGCGCACTTTTTCTTGCGGGACTGACAACACAGTGAGACGAAGGTGGCGGAAGAATACTGCTGGGTGATAACACAGGCAGCGTAACGGTCACGCTGGGGCCGATCAGGTTCCAATGGACTAACAGGTAGGGTTTCAACTCTACCGTAAGTATACTCAATTGCGACTTGCGCTGGACCTTGGGAACGCACCTATTACATAAGTCGGGGAGAACTGGCACTGAGAGCGTCGTTAAACGAACTGCGCAAATAATATAGAAAGTGTGATGCGAATCAAATATCTGGCACCACTCGCATTTCAGCGTACCGCATTCAGACGTCCATAATTCTATGACCACATACTTATCAAAGGTCTTGACCTGGGCGGGTCCAAAGCCTTTTGCCATCCTACGCGTAGCTTGAGCTCTCCGATCCAACAAACCTCACATCCTACGATTGTACACTTACAGTACAAAATAACTAAAAATGGACTTTTGTTTGAATTGTAACGTGCATTCGTCAACACACTTCGTTGCTGCTTCCTGACTTTTCGCCCAAATTTTGCCGCTCAAGGCAACAAGGTGGGTTCAGCCGGCCCTGTCTGTAACAAATTACAACCCCACGTAAAATCATTTTTTCCAGTTGTAGTTTCACAGTGTAAAGGTGATTTAAATACACCGTTATTTTCATCTATGTGACTTCCTAAACACGTCTCAAACTAGAAATGTACCCGGAAAAATATAACTCCAAGGAGCAGAGTCCTTCCTGAGAAGCTAATAGGTCCTCAGCTAGTCAAGAAATTCCCCCGCATTTTATGGAACCCGCGGGTTCATTACCGCATTCTTAAGCGTCCCGGCACCGGAAAAAAAAAATAATAATTTTGAAATTTGCGGCGGAAAGTCACTTATGTAACATAAAAGATTAAATATTTTGTTTAAAATTAAACACATTTCACACTCTTAATAAGTAAACTGAAACGTATCACATGCCCCGAATTAGAGACAATGGCATTTTGCTTCACTCTCATCGCTTTGCTACGTCGTACGCTACTCTCCAGGGCCAAGAAACCTCTTTGAGTCTGTATGATCCGCGATGAAAAAGATACCCAAATCTTTCAATTTAAGAAAAAAATCGACGCTGTACCATTCCACATTCTACAATCAAAAAGGTAAGGTTTGAGGGCATAAAATGAACTACCGGGCCTCATGCGTCCCTCGACTTTTGACTCCACTGTTCTAAACAATTCGTAAGATGCTCTATGAGTTTCATTTCTAGGCATCTATCTAACATATCAAGCTAACACTGTGCAGTTTAAGAATTACAGTAACATATTTAATTCGATTTTATAAGTAAGGAATTTAACTGTCAGGACAGCTCACTTAAAGAAACCACCTTCCAAACAAGACAGGCAATGTATCTATAAAGTAACACTGAGGCACGATTTAAAAAAAAAATTGAACATAAAATGCGTGTTTTGATTTCTTCTACAACTTTCATCTGAAACATTTCTCGTTCTAAGAAGCTGTGAGCGAGATATGACCAAAATTGTATAGTGGTCTTCACGCAAAGTATCCGTTGGTCAGTTTTTAATGAAACTTGAAAATTCTCGACAGATCTTCGAAAAATACTCAAATATCACATTTGATGAAAATATCTGTATTGGGAGCCCAGTTGTTGCATGCGGACAGACTGACAAAGCTAGTTGTCGCTTTTCGCAATTTTGCGAACCCGCCTAAAAACTGGTGCTTCAGTTGTAGACATAATCCGTTAGCACATGCAGTGACTTTGTTCCAAAGATACAGTACAAAGCATCAGAAAGTACTTTTCTTTGTATTTCATTACACAATAATCACATCGTATTACTACAGACAAGCGATGCCACAACTGCACGAAAGACATGCTTACCTCTACCAGAGTTCTATGCTTTTAGGATCACATACACAAACATGGCACTATCATTCACAGCAGCTTGGTGATAAAGTGAAGATGAAGTGAACTGCAATTTGTAACGTAGGCATCCACTGTTGTACTAACGTCTTGCTTTCTCTCCTCCTGGACAAAGCAACCAGCTCTGCTAGACAGATGCTTAACGCCATGCTTCTGAAAAGTTTCTTTCGCTGGAACAACACTGTACTCTCCGAACAATCCTACCAATGCCACAGTCACATATCTCTAATGACTAAGCATCAAATCCGTCAACACGAAATACCAATAAAATGAGCATTACAAGTTAGATTCTTGCAATTCCGCAAAATGTCACACATATTCCTACGCTAAGAAAGCAAGCACATTAAAAATAACAACATATTCATATTATACAAACTAGTGTAAAGAAACTTTTGCCACCACACATTCTTTCTCCACCTCAAATTACAAACAACTTCACACGCATAAATACTACTGAAGGTGACGCTGGGATTTCACTATTTGAAAACTAAGATGCTAAAAACATACGGACTACAAAAGTGAAAAATTGAGAACACTGCAAGACAAGGAACTTCCCTACTACTGCACGCTTGGGACAAATACAGCTAGATGGCGAACGCGTGTCAATGGCCAGACATCCTCTTCTGTCCCAGGCATGTCCTCTCCATAAACGCAAATTTTGACATCCCGACTCTTTATTTGGCGAATCAATTAAATATCCTCCTTTTCTAAAATTTCACTCTTGCGTACTTCACACCCTCAGTAATCAGTTCTCTAATGTTTTGAAACATCTACGTTGATCAGCATTTCCTCTAGGAATACCGGTAATTATCACAACTGAATCATCATACGGAAAAAACGTTAGGCATAACACACGTACCACACTCTTGCCATTAAACCTGCAACACCCAAAACGCAATATCATGTTACTACAGCTCTACATTAACATGATTTCCGCTGACTGTGCCAAGTTGTAATCAACCCCTACGGGCCGAGCTGCAAGGTCGAATGGATACACGACCAGAACTGGAAAAATATTAAAACTATAAGTGTTACATTTTAATTTTGTATTTCCTGTCGTGGCAAAAGAACCAAAAGCAGTTCTACACTTAAAACAAATGACTGAAGTTCCATTCAAATGGTTCTAAATACAACAATGACATCAGAAGGAATTTCTCCAAATGCCAATCCAATCTGAAGTACAGACTCTGTTACACGAATGTTCGTGTGTGTCTTTGGCTTTTAACCATCTTCACTAATTTGTTTTTGCATTCTTCACACACATTTGCTAACCTTCTGCAGCAATAGCCCAGTAAAAACACGTCTCGGCGGAGGAAAGAAGCGCAGAAATAGCGTAATCCTCGGATTATGTAAGTGTGCAGGTCCTGCTGCCGTAAGCACAGACGAAGGCCTGTTCAGTGATAATGATCATCACCATAAAAATCACCATGAGGCCTTCACTCTTCTCGGTTGTTACGCAGACGTTCACGGCCCATCGGTTCCATCTTCAAGGGCCAAGCACTGACCCTTGACGATGGTACCGATAGAATGTCCCGAAACGTCGGTAAGCAACCACCAACATACACTGCATAACCCCGAAGACCTCATCTACACTGAGGTGGAAGCCCGAAGTCTCACAACACCGTCACCTTTGGCGCTACAACTGCCCTCTATAAGCAGCCTCCTCCATTCATCGCTATCCAGTGGCTGACCACTAACGTCTGATGCCCGTAGATCCATCGTCCTTCATCACTTTCTCCAGCCATTTTGATCTTGGTCTATCAGGTCTTCTGCCTTCTACCTCTTCTCCAGTAGCCTCCTTGGAATTTACATTTCGTCCATTCGTCGTACACGGCCTGCCCACCGCAGTAGTTTACTTCTAACGTATTTAAATAGTTTTGACTCATCACGGAGGTCAAATACCTCTTTAATGTATCTTCTCCACCGTCCATCATCCTGTACTGGACCAAATCTATTCAGTGACAGGTACGTCAATATTTTGTACTTGTTTACTGCATCACATCTTTCCTAAGTGTGGACAAAAAACACCTGTTTTCCTCCAATAATATATTACATATCAAATAAAGGGCCAATTACAATTAGGAACCTTAAGCATGCTATATCAAAAAATATCTATTATTGCACCCTAATGTTATCAGCTGGCTATATATAGAGAAAACGGCTGGAGGGAGTAAGTACATTACACAACGCACACGGTCTCCTGTTTTTTAACTCATAAAATCTGATAAACCTACATGTACTGGTCATGTCACATCAACAGTGAATCAAGGAATTTAATTTTAAATGCTGCACATGAAAATAAAAAAATCAAACAAAAAATTTGCATGTGACGAAGCTGGGAAGCTGTTAATAATACTGAAAATAAATAGTATGTCGAGGCAGGCGAAACTCTAGGTGCGCCACTGGACGCCAACACTGAGCCATAATTTCTTATCCTCTGGAATCACAAAGGTCGTGTATCCATTGCTGTGGAGATTACCGACAAGAAAAGTCTACTTGTCTACTACCACTTGTCCTGAGGGGTATCTGGAAAGTAACAATGTAGACGTAATGCACAAGTAATTGTTACTTCTTGAACACCCCCATCAGCACATCATGTCACTTGTGGGTATGTGTGTATTCAACCCCGTACACACGTACCTTAGTATACATTACTGACGCGCTGCCCCCGTATGTCCAACAGCAGTTCAAACACGTGATGCACAAAATATAAACTGTTTCATCTCCCATCACTGAAACATTCTTCTTACATCTTTCTGAAAGCTTCCCCACACAGTTACCGAAGGAATCCAGAAAAAGTCCCTTAATTCGGCAGTTATGTTGCTCTTGTTGTCGTCGATGTCCTGATATCTTCCCTTTTTGATTCTGGAATGGGGAGCGGTTTTCACTTTAGGAAACAGACAAACGTCGGCTGGCATGAGGTGAGGTAAATAAGGTGGTTGGCTGATCTGCATCACACCATGATTCGTCAGAAGTGTTTCACTCTCGCAGCAGAATGAGGACGGGTACAGTCATGCATAAGAAACAAACCGCCCTTCTCTGGAAATCCTTGTCAACAGCCTTTGGAGTACGTGTATGTAAAATACAATGTTCACTGCTTTTCCTCCAGCCACAAATTCCTTGTGGATCACAACCTGTTAAAAAAAAAAACAGAGACAGAGACAGAGAGAGGGGAAAAAAAAGTGATCAACATTACTTCGATCCTCAACTGTCGCAAAACTTCCTAAGCCTTGGTGATAACCTGGAGCTCTTCTCCTTGCCCTGACGTTTCAGGCTCATATTAAAACACGAAGACCTGTCTCCAGCACAGACGCAACCGAGGATGTGCAAACAGCATGACACACGTGGATGGAGTCTTCACAAACTGTGGCTCTGTGCTCCTCTTACTCATCCATGAGAGTGTGGAAGAAACTTCATGTAGATGTTCCTATTTCACAACCCGCAAGAAGAATGTGACAATCACCTCCCAGTGGAAGTGCAGCTGATCCTCAATTTAGGTCTCTGGCCACCATTTCATAAACTTTTGCAACTGCTCCTGGATTTGGAATAGTTGACAGCTGCCCACTATCTGGATCATCTTCCAAGTCCTCATGTCGCTCTTTGAATCTTTTAAACCATTCAAAACATACATAAAAGACAGAACCTCATTTCAATAAATTGCATCACACAAAACCTAATGCTTATTCAGTGCTCCATGACAACAAAGAAAAACCAATTACATGGGGTGGTAAGGAGAATTATGCTTTGGATGAACTGATTTAGCTATAATTTTCTTCA
>Ga0209629_10003916_pt1 | contig 10862 bp, 8 predicted proteins | sample TergutCu122P5_FD_187286 | JGI IMG/M metagenome (GOLD analysis project Ga0209629, IMG submission 187286) | Cubitermes ugandensis P5 segment gut microbial communities from Kakamega Forest, Kenya - Cu122 P5 (SPAdes) (version 2) | ecosystem: Host-associated > Arthropoda: Insects > Digestive system >... | reverse complement strand
AGCGCCTGCCGCTGCGCCGCCCCGGCTGCGCTCCGGCGGGTGTATGTCATCTCCTCCGACTCCATGGGCCGGGGGAGCGAGGAACTGGGATGGGCCCTGATGCAGACCTACATCCAAACCATCAGGGAACTTTCGCCGCTGCCGGACAAGATCCTCTTCTACAACAGCGGCGTCAAACTGGTGACCGCCGCCTCCGGGGCCCTCGATGCCCTCAGGGAGTTGCAGGACCAGGGGGTGGAGATCCTCGCCTGCGGGACATGCCTGGATTTCTTTCAACTGAAATCGGCCATCCAGGTCGGCCAGATCTCCAATATGTACGCTATCGTCGAGGCCATGGCCGATGCCGACAAACTGCTCAGCCCTTTTTGAACTTCCGACCAACCTCCCAACCCTTTGGCCGCTGACGCCTCCTTGGTCTCGGCGGCTTGGATCTGAACCGTTATGACACTCCCCACCCGCATTTCCGCCCGGCGTTCATGGCTGTTCGCAGCCGCCTCCCTCCTGCTCCTTGTGCTCCTGACCGCCCAGGTCCAGGCCAAGAAGGCCGTTTCCGAACCGTTCAACGCCGAACGCAACCAACTGATCGCCCTGATGCTCAGTCAGCAGCTTCCGGCCCAGCATTTCAGCCACCATCCGCTGGACGAGACCCTGTCCCGCCGGGCCTTTGATCTCTACATCAGGCAACTCGATCCGAGGAAACGGTTTCTGCTCCAGGCCGACGCCAAGCAGCTCCAGGCCTTTGCCGATCATATCGGCGACGAGCTGAGCCGAGGCAAGATCGTGCTGCCCGATGCCGGCATGGCCCTGCTCAACGACCGGATCGCCCAGGTGGACAAGATGATCGATCCGATCCTCGACCGGGGCTTTGACGTTGACGCGCAGGAATCGCTCGAATTGGAACCCAAGAAGCTGGACTATGCCGAAAATATTGAGAAATTAAAGGAACGCTGGCGGCTGTCCCTGAAGATGCAGGTCATGGAAGCCTACTTCGATCTGCTGGAGGCCAAGGGCAAGCAACATCCTGAAATATTGAAAAATATCCATCCCAAACAGCACCAGGCCGAGATGCGGGAATCGATCAAGAAGGTGCGCGAATCCGTCCATCGGGCCTTGAACCGGCTGATGCATCAGACCCGCCAGGATCACTACGACCGCTACTTTGACGCGGTGGCGCGGGCCTTTGACCCCCACACCGACTACATGGCCCCCTCGTCCAAGGAGGATTTCGATATTCACATGAGCGGCTCCCTCGAAGGCATCGGCGCCCTGCTGCGGGAGGACGAGGGACTGATCAAGGTGGTGCGGATCATCCCCGGCAGCGCGGCCGAAAAGCAGGGACAGCTCCAGGCCGAGGACACGATTCTGGCGGTGGCCGAGAAAAACGGCGAGCCGGTGGACATCGCCGAAATGCGCATCCGGGAAGCGGTCAGCCTCATCCGGGGCGCCAAGGGCACCGAGGTCCGCCTGACCGTGCAGAAACCCGACGGAACCAAGCGGATCATTCCCATCATCCGCGATGTGGTCCGCATCGAGGAAACCTATGTCAAATCCACCACGGCCAAAAGCGGCAAAACGGTGATCGGCTACCTGCGCATCCCCAGTTTTTACAGGGATTTCGCGGCCCAGAACCACGGCAAGGAGACCCGGAACGTCAGCGACGACACCCTGGCCGAACTGGTCAAACTGAAACAGCAGAAAATCAGCGGCCTCATTCTCGATCTGCGCAACAACGGCGGCGGCGCCCTGGCCGATGCCGTGCAGATTTCCGGACTGTTCCTGCCCGGCGGCCCGATCGTGCAGGTCAAGGAGGCGCAGGGCCCAATCCGGGTGCTCGAAGACGACGAGCGCGGGGTGGCATACGGCGGCCCCCTGATCATCCTGGTCAACCAGTTCAGCGCCTCAGCCTCGGAGATTGTCGCCGCCGCCCTCCAGGATTACGGCCGGGCCTTCATCATCGGCAGCGAGCACACCCACGGCAAGGGGACGGTGCAGGCCATGATGGACATGAACAAAAATCTGCCGCTCCTCCATCTGCAAAACTATGACGACCTCGGGGCCCTGAAGCTCACCATCCAGAAATTCTACCGGGTCAACGGCGGCTCCACCCAGTACAAGGGAGTCGAGCCCGACCTGGTTGTCCCCTCGATCTTCGACTATCTGGAAACAGGAGAAAAATACATGGATTATTCCCTGCCCTGGGACCAGGTGGACCGGGTGGACTATGTCCGCTGGCAGGGCGACCGCCTGCCCCGGGACCAGATGTGGCTGGCCGGCAAACAGTGGGTCGAGGACAGCGCCGCCTTCAAGAAGATCAGGGAAGAGATGCAGAAAACCAAGATTCGGGCCAAGCAGACGACCGTGACCGTCGCCCTCGACCCCATGTGGAAGGATCGGGAAGAGATCAAAGCCACCCGCAAGGAGGCCAAGGCCGCGGGGCTGATGCAGGAGGACGACGGCGACGACGAGGGCGCGCGGCTTGCCCCGGAGCAGAAGCTGGAGCATCTGGTGGCCACCGATCCCTATATCCAACTGGCGATATTTCTGCTGAAGGAAGACCGGTCCGGCGCCGGAGTGGCCGGAACGGCTCATTAATTTTTATCTTGAAACAACCCCGCAATCATGCTAGAGAATGCGGTGTATGAATCCTCATTCATTTTTTACGGGCGCAAGATGACTGATATATCAGCAGAATTGTTTTGGTCGCTTTGCCCAAAAATTCCGTGGTCGTCGTGATCGTGACGATGGAACTCGCCGAGGCGCTGGCCGGCAAAAAGCAGGCGATCCTGTCCCTGTGGATCGAGCGGACCCTTGACAGTTACGCCGCTCCCGGTTTTTTCAAAAGCGCCAAGGATCCTTTCGCCAATCCGGTGGGCAGCAATATCACGGCGGGACTGACCGCCCTGTTCGACTTGCTGCGGACCGATGCCGATATCCAGACCTTTGCCAAGCCATTGGACCAGGTGGTGCGGATCAGGTCGGTTCAGGACTTTACTCCAGCCCAGGCCGTCGCCCCTTTTCTGGAACTGAAATGGGTGATCAAACAGGTGTTCTCCGGCGACAGGGAGCTGCGGCCCCTGTTGAGCCAACTGGATGCCCTGGATTGCGCAATCGACCGGATGGCGCTGGCGGCCTTCGATATCTACGCCGAATGCCGGGAACAGTTGTACCGCAACCGGATCCGCGAGTTGAAGAGCGGCAGCGCCATTCTCACCGACGCGGCCTGTCCCTCCGCCCTCCTGCGGCGGGAGAGCGGGATGGAGTCAGGACAGAGGCCGAACCATGAGCGCGCGTAACCCGCTGGAGGGCTGCGCAACAGGACAGGAGCGCGCCTCCGGCTTGGACCATACCTGTTCATCCGTTATCGTTAACTTGAATGCGAAGGAGTGATCGATGAAGTACGCCTTCCCTTTGGCGGCAGTAATTGCCCTGGTGTTGTGTGCGCTGATTCTGGTGCAGATACCGGGAATGCAATACCTTTTTGGCGTTGTCATTCCCTATCTGGCCATGGCGCTGTTTTTAGGCGGTTTTTGTTACCGGATCATCCATTGGGGCAAATCGCCTGTGCCATTCAAAATTCCCACCACCTGCGGCCAGGGATATTCCCTGCCCTGGATCAAGCACGACAAGCTCGAGGCTCCGGTCAACACCGCCCAGGTCGTGGCCAGGATGTTTCTTGAAATCGTGCTCTTCCGTTCACTCTGGCGCAACACCAAGGCCACCGTCTACGCCGGTCCGAAACTGACCTACGAGTCCAGCAAATGGCTGTGGCTCTTCGGCATCGTGTTTCACTACAGCTTTCTGGTGATTATCATCCGCCACATGCGGCTGTTCCTCGCCCCGGTGCCGGGCGTGGTTTCCCTCGTGGAGATCGGCGACTCGCTCCTGCAGATCGGCGCGCCGACCATGTACATCACCGACGTGACCATCGTTCTCGCCCTGCTCTGCCTGTTCGGTCGCCGCCTGGTCAACCCCCAGGTCCGCTACATCTCCCTGATGAACGACTATTTCCCGCTGTTCCTGATCCTGGGCGTGGTGCTGACCGGCATCCTGATGCGCTTTTTCCTGCGGACCGACATGGACATCAACGCCATCAAGCAGTTGGCGGTCGGGCTGGTCACCTTCTCGCCGACCATCGTCGCCAAGATCAATCCGCTGTTCTATGTCCATCTCTTTCTGGTGTGCGTGCTGCTTGCGTACTTCCCCTTCAGCAAGCTTATGCATATGGGCGGCGTCTTCCTCAGCCCGACCCGGAATCTGGCCAACGATTCCCGGATGAAACGCCACATCAACCCCTGGAACCCGGAGATCAAGCCGCACTCCTATGCCTCCTATGAGGACGAGTTCCGTGAAGACATGGTCGAGCAGGGCATTCCCGTTGAGAAAGAGTTGCCGTCGCAAGGCTAATGACTAGACTAACGCTGGATAATTCAAGAGGATAAGGACAGAGCAATGGCAGTAGTTAAGGTAGATAAGCTGGCACGGAGCGTTGCCGAGGGACCTTCGCTGATGACGGGCTCCATCCCGACCAGGAATTGGATGGATGTACCTGCCGTATTCAAGCCCGGAAATTACGCCTACCCGGCCAAGGCTGAGGTCATCAGATATCTGGACAGCCAGAAGGGCGTCAGTTTCCCCAATGCCCGCGAGTGGAGTCCCGAGGACGACGATTGGAAACTTCCCGCAAACTGGAAGGAAATCATTCTTAAGGGCCTGGCGGACCGGCTCGACCGTTTCCGCTCCCTGAAGATATTCATGGACTGCTGCGTCCGCTGCGGCGCCTGCGCCGATAAGTGCCACTTTTTCCTCGGCACCGGCGATCCCAAGAACATGCCGGTGCTGCGCGCCGAACTGCTGCGGTCCATCTACCGCCAGGAGTTCACCCGGGCCGGCAAGATCCTGGGCAGGATGGCCGGCGGGCGCGAGATGACCGCGGGCGTGCTCAAGGAATGGTTCATGTACGCCTACCAGTGCACGGAGTGCCGGCGCTGCTCGGTCTTCTGCCCCTACGGCATCGACACCGCGGAGATCACCATGATGCTCCGCGAGCTGCTCCACATGGTCGGCGTGGGGATCAACTGGGCCATGGAGCCGGTTTCCAACTCCAACCGGACCGGCAACCACATGGGTCTGACGCCCCAGGCCTTCAAGGGCAATGTCGAGTTTCTCTGCGACGACATCGAGAACCTCACCGGCGTCCGGGTCAACCCGACCTTCAACCGCAAGGGCGCGGAGGTGCTGTTCATCACGCCCTCGGCCGATGTCTTCGCGGAGCCGGGCATCTTCACCTGCATGGGCTACCTGTTGCTGTTCGAGGCCATCGGCCTGGACTACACCTGGTCGACCTATGCCTCCGAAGGCGGCAACTTCGGCCTGTTCACCTCCAACGAGATGATGAAGAAGCTCAACGGCAAGATGTATGCCGAAGCCAAACGCTTAGGCGTCCGCTGGATTCTGGGCGGCGAGTGCGGCCACATGTGGCGCGTCCTCCACCAGTACATGGACACCATGAACGGCCCGGCCGACTTCCTCGAGGTGCCGCGCTCGCCGATCACCGGCACGGTGTTCGACAACGCCGCATCCACCAGGATGATCCACATCTCCGAATTCACCGCCGACCTCATCAAAAACAACAAGATCAAGCTCGACAAGAGCCGCAACGCGCATGTGACCGCGACCTTCCACGATTCCTGCAACACCTCGCGGGCCATGGGCCTTTTGGAAGAGCCGCGCTATATTCTTGACCATGTGGTTGAAAACTGGTTCGAGATGCCGCCCAACACCATCCGCGAACAGACCTTCTGCTGCGGCTCGGGCACGGCGCTCAACACCGACGAGATCATGGAGCTGCGCATGCGTTCGGGGCTCCCGCGCGCCAACGCCGTCCGCTATGTCCACGACAAGCATGGCGTCAACACGCTGGGCTGCGTCTGCGCAATCGACCGGGCGACCCTGACGACCCTCATGAATTACTGGGTGCCCGAGGTGCAGGTCGCAGGTCTGAGCGAGCTTGTCGGCAACGCGTTGGTGATCGATGGTGAACAACGACAAGACCTGACCGAAGGGCTCAGGACCTTGGTTTAACTGACCCGCAGGAAGGGAGGAAGAGCGATGTATGACAGCGGTAAGATAATCCCGGGACTGATCATTTTCGTCCTGCTTGTTACCATACCCATCTGGTACAACCACGGCGCCGGGACCGAACCCCCCAAACCCGTGCTGCCCAAGGATGCCAAGGCCTGCGTGCTGCCGGCAGCCGAAATCCGCGCCACACACATGCAACTGCTGAACGACTGGCGCGACGAGGTGTTGCGGGACGGTAAGCGCGCGCCGGTGCTGGTGGACGGCAAACAATACCCCAAGAGCCTGATGCTGAACTGCATGAAATGCCACACCAGCCAGAAGCGGTTCTGTGACTCGTGTCACACCTATGCATCGGTTCGTCCCTACTGCTGGGACTGCCATCTGGCCCCTGTTGAGCCTGTTGAGTGAACGGCGAAGGAGAAAGAAACAAAATGGATACCAACAGAAGAAATTTCCTCAAGGTAGCCGGCCTTTCCACCCTGGCGGGCCTTGGCGGGACCGCGGTTGTCGATCGTTTGGTTGCGGGGGCTGGGGTGGCGCAGGCCACCACCGGTGAAAGCCGGGGCGCGGAACACGCCGTTGCGGCCAAACCGAGCGGCACCCGGTACGGCATGGTCGTTGACGTGAAGCAATTCTATCAGGATCCGAGTCTGGGCGAAAAAGCGATTCGCGCCTGCCACCTGACCCACAATGTGCCCAACTTTCCCGACAAGCGCGACGAGATCAAATGGATCTGGATGACCAAGTTCGAAAACGCCTTTGTCGATCAGCCCAAGCTCGACCGCTATCAGGACGAAGAGACCGCCGCCAAGCAGTTGCCGATCTTCTGCAACCACTGCGACAACCCGCCCTGTGTCCGCGTCTGCCCGACCAAGGCGACCTTTCGCTATGACGACGGCATCGTCGGCATGGATTACCATCGCTGCATCGGCTGCCGTTTCTGCATGGCGGCCTGCCCCTATGGCAGCCGCAGCTTCAACTGGCGCGATCCCCGGCCGTTCATCGCCGAAGCCAACCTCAACCACGATTACCCCACCCGGATGCGCGGGGTCGTGGAGAAATGCAATTTCTGCGTGGAACTGGTCCAGGCCGGCAAACTGCCTGCCTGTGTCGAGGCGGTCGGCGCCAGCAAGGCGCTTGTCTTTGGCAATCTCAACGATCCGAACTCCGAGATCCGGAAGATCCTGAAAGAGAAGCACACCATTCAGCGCAATCCATCCCTCGGAACCTTACCTTCAGTCTTTTATATCGTGTGAGGCCCCCATGTTTGAAAAAGCATTAAAAGGAAACAACTATTACTGGATGTGGCTGGCCTTCCTCGGCTTTTTTATCGCGGTGGCGGTTGTCTGCTACCTCCGCCAGTACTTTTACGGTCTCGGTCTCACCGGCATGACCCGCGACGTTTCCTGGGGAATCTATATTTCCCAGTTCACCTTCCTGGTCGGCGTCGCCGCGGGAGGCGTCATGCTGGTCTTGCCGTACTATATCCATAACTACAAAGCCTTCGGCCGGATCACCATCCTGGGCGAATTCCTGGCCATCGCTTCCCTGCTGATGTGCATGATGTTCATCATGGCCGACCTCGGTCAGCCGCTGCGGGCCTTGAACGTGCTGTTATTCGCCACTCCCCATTCCATGCTGTTCTGGGATATGTGCGTGCTCTGCGGCTATCTGTTCCTCAACGCCCTGTGCGGCTGGGTGATCCTGACCGCCGAGCGCAAGCAGGTGCATCCGCCGAAATGGATCTACCTTTTTGTCTATATCTCGATCCCGTTCGCCATCTCCATTCACACCGTCACAGCCATGCTGTACTGCGGCTTGCCCGGCCGCCATTTCTGGCTGTCCGCGATTGTCGCTCCCCGCTTTCTCGCCTCGGCCTTTGCCGCCGGTCCGGCGCTGATCGTGGTCATGGCCCTGATCCTGAAGCGGGTCGCCAACTTCGATGCCGGCAAACAGGCCATCGACAAGATCGTGACCATTGTCACCTATGCGGCGATCATCAACATGTTCTTTGTCGGCCTGGAATTTTTCGTGGGCTACTACTCCGACATCCCCGGCCACAAGCATACCCTGCAGTATCTGTTCTTCGGGCTGGAACACCACGGCCATGTCTACAACAACCTGGTGCCCTTCATGTGGGGTTTCGTGATTCTCTTCTGCATTGGCATCGCCCTGCTCGTCAATCCGTACACGAGAAGGCAGAGCGATCTCTGGCTGGGAATCGGTTGCGCCTCGATCTTCATTGCCTTCTGGCTGGACAAGGGCATCGGCTTTGTGCTGGGCGGCTTTGTCCCCACCCCGGTCGATGAGATTGTCGAATACTATCCGACCTTCAATGAAATTTTCATTACCATCGGGGTCTGGGCAACCGGCTTCTTCATCCTCACCATCCTCTACAAGATCGCCATCGGGGTGGAACACGAGGTCGAAGCCTGATCTCTCCTGTCCTTGCCGGCAACCGCGACAGCGGCGCGGCATCGGGATAACAAGCGAACATCAGCCGCCAGCCGGCCAAACGAACAAGGCGCCTTCCCAACCGGGACAGGCGCCTTTTCATTTGACCCGCATTGCCAAGGCGGTGCCGATTGCACTGATGCTTGTTCCGCCCTGCCGGGCGTGAGCGGCGGCTGCGACGTTCCTTCGCCGCTCCCGATGGGGAACTGCGCCACGGATTACCAACACAGGTATGGGAGAGGTAGGGTCACGGCGTGCCGTGCCCGCTTCATTCCCGCGCCCCCCCTTTCGTCATTCCCGCGAAATTCCCGCCTACGCGGGAATGACAGGGAATCCAGTCACCTGCGGGAACGACGGCAAAGGCATGGACATGGGACCGCAGGCGTCCCGCCTGCACATAGGAACACGGGCCTCATTGCGCGTGAGTCATTCCGCGACTACGCTGCGCTCCGACGCGGAATCCATTGCTGATCGTTCCCACGCTCCTGCATGGGAACGCCACCCTCGCAGGCGTCCCGCCTGCATATTCCCTATCACATCGAAACCTTTCCCTTTTTGATCCAACCGGCGCTGGATCGCCACGGCGCCAAACGCCGGTCATCATGAATAATTGCGGAACGGCACCACGCGTTTTTCCCTCACAGTCCATATTTCCTGTCATAGCCGCGGGGGGTGATCATCTTGCCGCGCCAGACAAAGGTCTGCGAGTTGCCGATGATCACCGTGGTCTGCATGCCGATCTCTTCGTCGAGCATCGTCGCAAGCGTGGTCAGCCGCACGGTCTCGTGCTCGCGGGTTGCGCCGGAGACAAGGCCCACCGGGGTGGCGGGAGAGCGGTGGGCGAGCATGATGGCGCGGGTCTTGACGATCTGGTCGGTGCGCTTTTTGGATTTGGGATTATAGATCACCACCACGAAATCGGCCAGGGCCACGGCTTCGAGGCGGCGCTCGATCAGTTCCCAGGGGGTCATCAGGTCGGACAGGCTGATGGCGGCGAAATCGTGCATCAGCGGCGCGCCCAGGATGGCGGCGCAGGCGTTGAGGGCCGCGATGCCGGGGATGATGTCGATCGGCATGGCGGCATCCATCGAACGGGCCAGTTCGAACACCAGGCCGGCCATGGCGTAGATGCCCGGATCGCCGCCGCAGACCAGGGCAACCCGCCTGCCCTGCCCGGCCAGTTCCAGGGCGGCGCGGCAGCGGTCGATTTCCTGCATCATCGAGGAAGAAAGCACTTCGCTGGCCGGATTGAGACAATCGCGGACCAGGTCGAGATAGGTGCGGTAGCCGACCACCACCTCCGCCGTTTCCAGGGCGATGCGGGCGCGGGGGGCCATGAGGTCGGCGGCGCCGGGGCCGAGCCCGACCACCGCCAGCGAGCCGTTGGTGCGGTTTGGCGCTGTTGTCATGGGTTGTACGTTTCTCGGGTTGTGGTTGCAAGCGGATCGGCGATTTCCGCCACCGCGGTGGTGACGCCGGCCCATTTCATCTTGGCGGCCAGCAAAACGGCGCCCGGCCCGGCGGCGAGCAGGGCCGCCGGTTCAGCCACCGCCCTGGCGCCGGTGGCGCGCTGGACGATGGCCGAGGCGGCGATGCCCTCGACCTGGTTCAAGGCATCCTTGGTAAAAAAATCAACGCTCAGCCCCTGGGCGCGGGCATAGGCCAGCAAACCGGCCTCGTCGCGCTTCAGGTCGATCGAGGCCAGACGGGCGATGGCCTGGGGCGCGAGGCCGTGCGCCGCGCAGGTGGATGCGATTGCGTCGGCGATGGCCGCGGCCGTTGTGCCCCGGTTGCAGCCGACGCCGACCACCAGGGCCCTGGGATGGAGCAGGACGGCCCGCGCGGATGACTCGGCGCGGCTGTCGACGATCAGATCCGCTGTCGCGCGGTCGTCGTGGCAACACAGATCCGGCGGCAGTTCCGGCAGGGGATAGCGGCTCCAGAGCGCGAGCGTGCCGCAATCGATCAGGCGGCCCATGGCCCGGGTGAAGGCGGCCTTGTCGCCGGGTTGCAGGCCAAGGTCGCGGCACCAGAGATCGAGCGCGGTGCGGCCCAGGACATCGGAGGCGGTGGTCAGCACGGCCTGGCCGCCGGTCACGGCCGCCACCCGCTGGGCCAGCGCGTTGGCGCCGCCAAGATGGCCGGACAGCAGCGAGACGGCAAACTTCCCCTGCTCGTCGCAGACCACGATGGCCGGATCCCGGCCCTTGTCGCGCACCAGCGGCGCCACGGCGCGCACCACGATGCCGGCGGCCATGATGCAGACAATGTGGCGATAGGTGGCCCAGACCTCGGCCATCACCTGCACAAGCCGCCCCCTGGCAGCG
>Ga0209629_10003915_pt1 | contig 10863 bp, 5 predicted proteins | sample TergutCu122P5_FD_187286 | JGI IMG/M metagenome (GOLD analysis project Ga0209629, IMG submission 187286) | Cubitermes ugandensis P5 segment gut microbial communities from Kakamega Forest, Kenya - Cu122 P5 (SPAdes) (version 2) | ecosystem: Host-associated > Arthropoda: Insects > Digestive system >... | reverse complement strand
TCTCTCTCTACTAGACATAGTTCTCTTTGTTGGACTTTCCTCCCATGCTTTATCGGTGCATCTATCAGTTCTGGATTATATCGTACATCCCTTCAATGAGATCCTCTCTTAACTGCATAGCATCCATATTTCCTCCCAAAACATGTGCCTTGAATGTGCAAATATTTATCGTATGGCAAAATGTCTTCTTATACCTAGCTTTTGTTCTCTCTCTGTTGTGTTGTTCTAAGTATTATTTGTTTTGTGTTGTTCTATGTATTGTTTGTGTGTAAATGTGTACTGTACTACTGCCACCAGGTGACAACCCAATTGCAGTTAACTAATATATATCATATCTTCAGTTTTGTAGGATATGCTGTTAACATCTGATCACATCTGTTTACTCCTCTCATGCTTTTATTATAAGCAACAACGGGTTTTGCAATATTTACTTCCTTCTTACTTCTCTCTACCTTCACTTCTTCTTTTCCCATATGAAAAGTTCTGAGGAACACATCAACATCCCTCTTATCTTTCCCTCTCAGGAAGATCATTGACTTGTCATCTCTGCACCCCACTGGTTTTTCCGCTTTTTTTCAGTTTTATTGCACAGCCTTAGGAAGACATATTGTTTAATTTTATTATTATTATTATATTTTATTATTATTCTATCATCAAGTGAAAGACCCATTTCTGCACTGGATTAGAGAGTATCCACATATATTGTGTAGCTCTTAAATAAGAATTCTTCACATAAGGTCTGGACATCTTTGCTTGTGTACCCTAAATTTTCACTCCATCTGAGCTCTACTGCCTTGCCACAGTAAATTATCATATTCCAAATATACCCAGATTTGGATTCAGATATAATACACAGTTTTATTCCAGATCTTGTCTTGATGCATGTGAATTGTACATTACCCACATTCCCTTTCCACACCATAAGGCTGTCTCCACAGCCTAAGCCTGGGTTGTTATATACACTTTACCAGATTTTCCATGTACATAATCATGTATGGGTTGCACTTCATATAACCATGTGTTCATGGATGAAGGAACATTGCTATTCTATACAAATGGAGAAATTTCAGGAGAAGTATATGTTTGTTTTTTTGGAATGATTTTAGGGATGCCAGGTGTCGTAAACAACTATTTCTTTGAGTAGTATGAGCTGTAATCCCAGTTTCCATATAACCCCATGCCATAGGATTGTCGCAGTCAAAATTCTTATATTGGGAAGGTGTATCTTCCCATTTCCGAAATTGTGAGATTTCAACAAAACTTTCTTAAGTTGCTGTGTAGCATGTCTGTTGATCTCTTTTCCATTGAGGTCAACAAGTTTCCCTGTGTCCCATAGCTCAGAAAATTCTACACAATCATTTACGTCATTTACAGTTGCAGTGATGCCATGCTGCCCTGTAAATTAATTTTCCATTAGGTTTGTCAAATTTACTTAACGATTTCAGGTTTTTCAAATTTGGCCTATCAGATCGTTGTGAAAGTATATCAGTATTTCCTTTATCATAATCACCATTATTACCACTTCCACTATTTTGTCACAACTTTTCTCATTATTGTATATCTTCTGTAGTAATACTCTCCTCATTTTCATCTTCATCTAATAAAGATACAATTGTATGCAGTGCAGCATTTTGTTGTCTTGAGGCAGTCATGTTTCTTTACAGGCTCTTCTCAGATCAGAGCTTGCTAGATGTAAATACAGATTTTTTTAAGTACTGCATTCTCAAAGCAGGCAGAAAATGTTCATATAATTCCAGTAATTCTGCTGGAGTGCAGCAACTCCCAGAGTTCTTCATATCAACAAAATGCTACAAGAAGAAAAGACCAAATTTGTAGCTGTGTATTGGAATGAAGTGTGATGACAACGGCATGCCATCTTTCAGGTCTGGTGTTGTAGTTGACATAAATGGATATGGCAGCTATAATTATGTGTCTTATATTTTTGTCTTGTTTTTATGCAACAGTCCTTGATGTGGAAGCTTTTGAGAGACTGCTGGGACCATGCATGAACATAATGAAGAGAAACATAGATGACTATGAAGATCAGCTAGTACGGATCTTTGGGTCCAAGACAAACATTACTGATATACGATGAAAACATTACGTTGGTAGCTACAGTCCTGAATGTACCTATTTTCAAAATGTGTTACCTCCCTTATTATTTATTCTCATCAGTGACATGAGTTTCTAAATTAATATGCTGTATTGTAGATGGTGTATATTATGGTGATAGGTGCCAGCATGTCAAATGTGTCCTGGACACTTGTCCCAATTTGTTGATTATATGGCATCAAAAATTTCACATTGTGTCATTAATGTTGCTTTTCATGCAACCAGAGGAGTGCAGGGACCTTTTGCACAGTGGCATGGACATTTGGCACCCAACTTTATAGTAAAGAAAGAAACCAAATTGTATTTTGGGCTCTTGAAAATTACATTAAAACTTAAATGCACATTCCATCACTGTTACTGTTAGGTGGTTAACCATGTGCTTGCCAAGTGGTGTAGTGCATAAACAGTTTTGCCGTCTTGTTCATGTTGTACCAGGACACATTTTGGTGGATCTTGGCATAACTGCCAGTGAAAGGTTTTTCCATGGTACAGCATCATACTGCTATATTCAAAATTTACAGTTGGGACAAATGTAAATTTTTCTAGCAAGCTGTTTTAATTACAAAGAAGCATGAAATGGAAAATAATGGGATTTGGAAAGTGTCATGCAGTGCAATAATATGAAACTAATAATGACATAAATTTTGTGCAAGTCGTCCGTCTCTGGAAAGGCTCACTTTTCCCGCCCCCCCATTAGAAACCCAAGCAGACCATTTAAAGGATGTACATTTTTCTTGTTTAATTTACCCTCTTTATCTCTTGCCATACATTTATTTAGGAAGGGATGCTATAACTCTTACTTAGTGTCTGTGTGAAGTTCTGGCCATAAAGAACTTGCAGAATACTCATTACTTTGAAATGATTCTGGAAGTCAGGTCACTTTCACAATACTCTTGTAATAATTCTCATTGCCATAAATATTTTATGATTTGTTGACCCTTGTTAATATTTTATGTTGGATTATTAAATAAAAGCTGATGTGTGCAGCTTTATTTACTGGGATTGTATCCTGATCCTTGAGTATTTGATGTTGTGTGATGTTTGGATAGAAAGTTTTCTGTCAAGGTTTCCATGTTGTAAGTTGTGTTCTCATGATTTGTTGGGACCTAGTTTTAACCATTACTGCAGTTGCCCTAGAAGTAAGGTTTAGCTATGCTTGGTAGTTAAATTGACAAAGTTTAAACATTTATCGGAGTTAAATAATGGAACAGGATTCCTAAAGCAAAATGCTGCACAGAGTATCATCCGTTTTGGCCGAGTTGTAAGGTGACATAAAAGTTAAAAGGCTTTCTGATTGTGCATATGGTTGAAGTCTGTCACGTATATGCTAAGACTCATATAAAAGAAGAACAGCAAAAGATCTGTTGCTGTGGAACAATTTAAATCTTCAGTTCTTTAACACAGAGAGCTTGTGCTTGAAAATTTAACCAAATATGTAATGTTACTTTGAATGTAATAAATATTTAATATGTTGACTGGTGGAAACGTTCTCTTCAATTCTTTTAATGTCTGAAAGAGAATGCTGACACATTTTTTGTAGTTTGGGTTTTTAAGAAGTATTTGTGTGTAGAAGATGAGTTTTAGTTTAAATTCAAGCTTCAGTGTCTGTTAGTACTATTATTTCTAAGTGTATTTGATTCTGTGTTTTTAACAGGTCTGTAATCATGTACTTGCAGTACTGAAATTTGACCGTAAGCTATCCCATATGTATAATATGGATGTTCAGATATATCCACAAAATACACTGTGTTAAAATGAGTTATCATATAGTAATGTTAGGTGTACTAGTATTTCCATTATTAAATGAATTGAAGTTGTAATATGCATAATATGCCAGTGTCCCAAACACTACAATGTAAGCGCTCTCCACTGGGTTAGTCAAAAGCAGGTTTCCATGTGTGTGTGTTGATGGAATATGTGGGTGCTTGCTACAGATAATGATCTTGTGAAGATTTAAACACTGTAAAACATGCCCCTACCAAAGATTCAGAGAATGTAGAGTCACAGTGTTCCCAAAAAAAATTACAGATTTCTTGAATTTTAGCTCAGGAAATGCTTCCAGATTTGAAGACTGTCATAGTGCGTCATGTTTATGTAGCAGTAAACATCTGGACTGCACAAAATCAAAATGTTTAAAAATAATATAAGGGATTTTTTCTTGGGGGGGGAGGGGGTGTGGTTGCTGATGTGGAATGGACAACATATCAACAGACATGGATATCACATAAAAACCATGCCTTCATATTGTGTGTTTCTGCTTCATTTTGTATTGAAATATTTAATGTTATAATATGAAACCAAGTATGTGTGAGGTAATATGCATTTATTGAGATTGGCAGCTTCAGGTCAGAATAATTTGGCATCATGCTGGTACAATGTTTACAGCCATGTCACAGTAAGTTTCTTGCCAAATTGTAAGCTTAATTTTATTTACACTGAAATTTTTGAACAGACAGTACACAGTAATGAATAGATGGATATTACCTAATGCAAAGTGCCATTATTATTATTATTATTATTATTATTATTATGTTAATACTGTATGAAATGTCTCACATAAAACAGTACACCTTGCAACTAATATCTCTCTAGCATGGCAGTGTTAGCAACATCACCGTTTAAACCGAATGTGCCCACATTATGAATTTCTGTGCCTATGCACATAGACATGCTATTAGTAAACATGCAGAGATTATTTGACCCTGCATGTGTCAGAGTATGACTTCCAAATAAATTTTATGTTGAATTTGTTCTGATGATGAATTCTTTGTGGTCCCTGTTGCTCACTCTGTCCAGTTCAACACTTTGTTGCATCCCAAGGGATGGTGATGGGTTGCTGTTATAGACCAAGCAGAGTCTGATGATGGATCCATCAGGGACACTTATGAAATAACTTTCAAGTCCACTTAAACACAAACTTGACACAAATGTGATATGATATATTACAAATGAAATATGAGTATTGAAGAATAATAATTGGTGGAACATAAGAGTGATGTCCAAAATGTTCAGAATTCCCCCTGTTTAATTAGAAACAATTTATGTAAGGGACAGAGGGGGTGCCTTGTGGAGCAATACATCATAGTGTCACGTGAATTTTCTTGTACTCAAACCCTCAACTGCTGACATAGATGTGACATGTATGCACTAACAGGTGCTAACCAACTGAAGAGGTCATTGTCTTGTATAGTACTCTGCTTCCTTTTTTGTGTAATACTCTGTTTTCCAGTGCTGGAAATAAGTGTGAAAGGTCAGGTGCTTGTACCGCAATATAGGTATGTAACAAGACAGGCAAAGTACATATAATATAACTTTGAGGCGTTTTTGTATAACCATGGTTACTGTAGAAAAGCAATAAGTACTATTCTGCATGTTTGTTTGTATTTATCCAGCATGCAAGGTGCATGTGCCGTACATATTGTCATCTGTGGTCTGTCCAGTTGTACCTTATTATTCCACATAATCTCATAAATGGCACAAGTTTTGGAAGAGGTTATTGAGCAAAAAATTTGTGTTTTAGTTTCGTCTACAACTTTTGTCTGAAGCATTTCTCATTCTAAGAAAATTCAGTGAGATACTATTATAAGTGTACATAGATGTTCACAGAAAGTACCTATTATACTTGTAAGATTTTCATTTATGAATTTTCTGTACAGATTTTTAAAAATTACTCAAATTTCATGAAAATACATCCAGTAGCAGCCAAGTTGTTCGATGCAGACAGATGACGAAGCTAATGGTCACTTTTCGCAGTTTTGCAAATGTGCCTAAAAATGGTCATATTTACATGGAAAACATTATATATGACAATTTGTAGTACCGAACCGGAACAAACCTTCTTAATTGGGATGTTCTGGTTCACATTTTGGCCAAGAGACTGGCTATCCTGGGGTTTCTCACAGTTGTCCTCTGTCCTTCCAGGCAAATGCTTAAATTATGCCATAACTCCTTCCATGTCCATTCCAGTTCATTTAGTGCTATATAGTAACTGCAATGGAAGGCATGTTTAACCTTTTGGAGCCGGAATTTCACATTTAAATTTTAACACAACCTGTAGGTAAAATGCGAATAATACAGGAACCAAACAAGGCAGCATTATGAAATAAACGGCATTTTGAAGAGAAAAAAACGGAGATTATGCAGCATGTTTAAAATATTCAGTATGTATATTTGTTGAATAAATATTTAAAATGTAACGTCTGGAGGTTAGCGCTGTGGTATGACATATATATATGTCATTAGGCTTTAAAAGGTTAATGAATCATAAAATATCAAAATGGCTCTTGTTTAGCATGGGTAGTGAAGGTACAAACTTGATTGTGGTCTGTTTCTACCAGACCTGCTCCAGTATGCTGGGTCTGACTCTTACTGACAACTTCTTTGATATAAGATTGAAGTTCTGTTAATTATGTTGAAGATTGAAGTATTTTGGGATGTGATGCTGTGTTACATGGGCAAGTAGTTTCCCATATTTCTTTCTCTGGGTCAAGCAGAATTCAGATTTCATAAGATTTGAATCATTTACTTCGATTCTGTTTAAGTCTAACCAGTTTACTGTGGGCAACATTTTGTACACATCTTTTTTACAGATGCACATGCAAAAGGTCTTTATTTGTGAGGAACAGCAACAGATAAGATGGCAACCAGGTGGCCCACTGTATTTATGCACCTATAAGTATATCATTCCAGGTTTCATTACTACAGCACCACTAGTGACAGATACCACAAGTAAAACATGTATTGTGTTAAAATCTGGGGTGTCAGTATTCTGAACTTAATAGGGAGTATACATACGTACATTGCAATTACACTGTACCAATGTGTGCTCTATATTCCCGAAGTTGTATTAAATACCATCACTTACAAAGAAAGGTAATGAAGACAAGCTGCATGCAGTACATGTAGTTACAGCCTTTATCAGGCACCACACTTGTAACATGACAAGTGAGCTGTGAAATCTGCTTAACATAAGGGTGAAAGAGGAAGACCTGTTCGTACCTACTTATAAATGTAGGTGAAAATCATCATTATGCAGGGGTCATACCATGGCTAAAGTGATTAGTTGCTGGGCTCTCACCTTTGTTACTGTTGGATTGGGTTCCAGGTTTGGTGATATATGATGGTACATTTGGCCGCCACTAAATTTACAAGTGCTTCAGCTTGTCACATAAAGCTCAGAAATGATTCAAGCTTGAGTGTTAGTTTTTGGCACTTTCTCACAGCAGAGGTTCAAAATGGTAAAGTTTTCTGGACATCTTTTTTAAGCAAACCCTTTTGTAAAATATACAACGGGATGGATGAAGAATATGTACTACACTTGACTTTAGTTCTATTGTATAAAAGTTGCTTCAGCCCGCCAATAACTGACCAAAATGATACTGTTTCCAACAGAGGTAAATTATATTGTCCGGTTGTATACTAGGTCACAGGTAGACTTTCAAAAGTGTGGCAGTTTGTTCCTCATGTGAGAAAGTTTGACATTAGTTGTAGACAAGGTTAGCATTCCTGGTTCCATACAAGTAAGATCCAGACTTGTGTGTTGTGCACTTAAAAGTTAAAATGGCCAGGAGATACCAGCTTGCCATTTACCAAAAGTCAGTGTGTAAAAAATAATAAAATTGTTAATAAACCTGTGTCTTTCTATATGAGTGGCTGGACCGAGTACTTTAAGTCTGACTGATGTATAAAATATTCCCTTGAGATAAAGCTTGCAAAACAACTTGCAGCTAGATCTTTTTTATGTGTGTATTAAAGAAACTGAATGCTGGGTAGCAGGTAGCTGAGAGTAAGATGGTAGTACCATGGAGTCTGGTTTTTATTGCAGACCAGTCCATGTGGAATTTCTGGTGGACAAGCTGGTATAGGGACATTTTTTTAATGAACCCTTCAGATTTCCTGTCAGTATAACTATGCCAAAGCTCCATACTCATTCACCTATCACCAGCATACATACAAGCTCAGTAATTGAGAGCACCATTATGTAACACACTTAAAAATGAAATAATTGCTTTGTCGTGCCAAAGGCCTTAAAATTCTAACTGCTATGATTTAACTGTGGCTATGCAGGATTACCAAGAATATCTTTTTCAAATTTCATGGATTCATAATGGGCTCTGGGATGTGACAACAGGTAGTTTCCAGGCTACTAAGGTGATACTACTGCTGCTAGCATGAACTTCCACTGCTAGGTGCAGAGTAGAATCTGCTGAGTCATGTGTTAAGTTCATTTGTGACTTGTGTGTAAGTTTCTTAGAAAACGGCAGACTTGAAAGCAAAGCACATCTGCAAAAAAAATTTTGCTTAATACTAGAAAAAATGCTATGGGAACTTTAAAAAATATTTACCATAGCTTTTGGAGTGCAGACAAGGGGAGGAAGTACTTTCCATGTTCAAAAGTGGTGTGACCTCCATTGAAGGTGCCAGATGCTCAAGATGCCCACTGATGAGAAAAACATACAAGGTTTGTTCAAAAGGTATCCGGACTGACCACAATACATGAAGTAGATAAAGCTTACGGGGTTTTAACCGTAATTGTCTTCAGCATAGTTCCCTTCCGCAGCTACACACTTCGCCCAACCTTGCTGCCACTGTTGGAAACATTTTGCGAACTCCTGTTTCGGGATGTCTAATAATGTCTTCGTCGAACTTTATTTGATGTTCGCCGTTGCTTCAAACGGTGTTCTGTCAGAACTTTCTTAAGCCTTGGGAGTAGGAAAGAGTCACGCGGTGCGATATCTGGGGAGTATGACGGCTGCTGCAACTGAGCGGTACCATTTTTGGCCAAAAACTGCTGCACAAGATGTGAGGTGTATGTGTGGGCGCATTTTCGTGTTGCAGGATCCAGTCGCCATCCCGCCATTTTTCCGGTCGTTTTCGGCGAACTGATACACGCAAACGTCGCAAGACCTCCAGGTAGAATTCCTTGTTAATTATTTGCCCGTCGGGAGCGTACTCGTGGTGTACGATACCCTCAGAATCAAAAAACGCCAGTAACATGACCTTTGTTTTGCTTCGCACCTAGTGACCCTTCTTTGGTCGCGGAGACGAGGGACCCTTCCACTGTGACGATTGCTGTTTTGTCTCCGGGTCGCACCCGTAGACCCAGGACTCGTCACCTGTCACGATGTTCTTAAGAAACTGCACGTCTTATCCTGAACGCTCCAACAAATCACCGGTGATTGTCTGACGTTGCTCACGTTGGTCATCTTTTAGCAAACGCGGCACAAACTTCGCGCGCGCACGTTTCATGTGCAGATCGTCGGTTAAAATTGCATCGCATGAGCCCACGCAGATCCTACAGTTATCTTCTATCTCTCGTACTGTCCATCTCCTGTTATTGCGAACGATTGCTCTGACTTTAGCAATCATTTCCTCGTTTCTCGATGTTGACGGTCGTCCCGAGCGGGGGTCCCTTTCAACGGAGGTTCTACCCTCTTTAAATCTACGGAACCAGTCAAACACTTGTGTACGACTCATTGCATCTTCACCGTATGCTTGCTGCAGTAATTGATACGTTTCAGTTGCGGGTTTTCCGATTTTAAAACAAAAGTTGATGCAAATGCTTTGTTCGGTACTTTCACACATCGTAAAAATCGCTATGACATAAACGCACGTGTTACTTCCGCGACTTACTACAGTCAACTGAGCAAACGCAGCCACTTGCAACTTGTGTCATGAGTTGCTAAAACATGTACGAACATGTCAAGACTGGTTGCAAACACATCCCACCCAGTGAACAACCACTACAATTCCAATTCGGATACTTTTTGAACAAACCTCGTATATGAAAGTGTGGATCAACTGAAGGAACTTACCCTTGAAAACAGAAGAGTAATTATCTATAATGTAGCTCACACGCCGAGAATTTCATGTGGGTCAGATCAGATCTTTTGAAAAAGAATCGGAGCAGGTGTCAGTTTGCTGCAAAATTCATGCCCAACCTTCTCAGTGAGGAGCAGAAGGAGAATCACGTCAACACGTGCCAGGGTCTTCAAGAGAGGCTTGAAACAGCCCCAGAATTCTTTTCGAAGATAATCACAGGTGATGAGACATGATTTATGGGTATCACCAAGAAACCAAGCAAGATTTGTCTCAGTGGACAAGCCCATCATCGCCATGTCCACAGAAGGTTTAAATGTGAAGCGCACACTCCTGGGTTTTTCATTAGTCGCAGGGTTGTGCATTTGTTTTGAAAAGGCAAACCCTAAACTAACGGTACACACTGACACATGGCATCTGCAGGAAAATGTGCAGTGTAAAGTGGAATCTGGCACATACGGTATCTCCACCATGACTATGCACCTGCTGAGTCTACTTTGCCTGTGAGGCGAGTCTCTGGCTAAAAACAAATGTCATTGAACATCCTTCCTACTCCCACGATTTGGTACCATGAGATTTCTTTCTTATCTCAGAACTCGAGTTAGCATTAGAAGGAAGGAATTATAGCACCATCACTTTGTTCACTTCACATCGCATGTATGTGTACAGTTTTCATCTCTTCAGCCACTGATTAAGACGGGGACATGTTCGATAATTTTCGAACATGTCCCCGTCTTTCTCCACGCGGCCTTTTCTATTTCCATCCCCCCCGTCGTCCACAGCACTGATCATGATCTAGTCAGGGGCGAATTTATGCCTAGGCGGACTAGGCAGCTGCCTAGGGCGGTAGATTTGAAGGGGCGGCTTCTAAGCTGTCAAAGTTACTAATTACTACCACCCCCTTCCATTCACTTACAGAGCGATATTCAATGA
>Ga0209629_10003914_pt1 | contig 10864 bp, 4 predicted proteins | sample TergutCu122P5_FD_187286 | JGI IMG/M metagenome (GOLD analysis project Ga0209629, IMG submission 187286) | Cubitermes ugandensis P5 segment gut microbial communities from Kakamega Forest, Kenya - Cu122 P5 (SPAdes) (version 2) | ecosystem: Host-associated > Arthropoda: Insects > Digestive system >... | reverse complement strand
CTTTACATTTATACTTTAAATGTATCATGTATTATGCTGGTTTATTATTTTGTTCCGTTTATTGTCAGTAATCGTTACCTTCTATTCTGAGTTTCAAACGGTCATAACTCTGTAACCGTCCAAAATTGGACACATGTTTATATGAACTTTTTTCATCACAAAGACCTAGGAAATCACCTCCTGCAGTTATGCCTTAAAGTCGTGAAACACCCTATATATATATATATAAATGGGTGCCTGTTACCATGGAATTACGTGTCCTCAGGTTGCGGATGTAGGAATGGCCTCCCATATGGAGGATAGTGCAAATATACTGAATAAGCAGTCGTGGACAGCCAACATGGGGTGGTCCTGCAGCTTGGGGGTTGGGCGAAGTGCTAACAACTCCCTACTGTAAAAACATATCATATTACAGAAAGTTCACATAGAAGTTAGCTTCTCAAGAAAGAGCAAGGAGTTAATATATATATATATATATATACATATTTTTTAAAGCAAACAGGAAGACAAAAGATCAGGGCTGAATGGTAGCAGATATGCACTGAATTCAGCTGCACTTAATTTCTTCATGCATGCAATTTTGATTTCATAGTGTTTTTCCGAAATATTTTAAATATGCTACATTTTAGCCCTACCTGCCACAATACCGCTGTATTCATTTTGTTCTTAATATTCTGAAGCTGACATCATACTTGGTAACTTACTTATACATCTGTGTTGGAAGTCACCAGTTCTGTTAAGCAGGTGTAATGTTTCTTTCTACTGTTATGCAATGAACAAGAGAGTCATTTAACATATAACAAGCAGTGGGCCTTTAGAGGTTATTTATGTGAAAATTTAGGACTTGTAAAATTACTTTTGAAGTCAATTATTTTAAAGATATAAAATTCTAATATTTCTATTTCCTAACTCACCTGATATTTCTGTATGATACAATAGGATCTTGAAGGTATTACCTTAATTCTGTTAATAAAAATCCAGGCTGTGATATAAGGAACTGTTAGGGATGCATGCTATCATCTCTGCAGCATCAGAAATAACTGATGTTTCCAAATGAATGTTATTGGAAGAAGGAGGGTTAAGAAGTGAAAGGTAAATGTGTGCCCTGTAGTTGGTACAAACATTTGTCAAATGCAATAATGAACTTTCCTTCCACATTCCCAACTCTAATTTCAAATTTCTGAATTCTGTGTTTCTTTTTGTACATACTTTTGTTATAGAGACCCTCTCTGTAATAGGATGTAAGGTGTTGTAATATTTGGGTTCAGTCCAGAGGCCTACTGCATCCTCCGTAAAGGGACAGAGAGACATTAGATGAGAATATAAAACTAGATATTGTGACATTTTAAGAAAAAGTAGTTTATCATAAGTTATCAGTATAAACTGAAGAAGTTCACAAATTTAAGCGTTGCTTTTAGAAACAACTTTAAACTTTCATGAAATTTAAGTGACTAATAATTATGTAACAGGTACAAACTCTGACACACTGAATAAAATATTTATAAAAACAAGACATGAATATCTTTGGGAAACTTAACAGCACTCACATACTTGCACAAATAATTTGATATACTCACACACACACTTACTCCAAAATATGACCAAAAAGTACTGCTTTTTTAAACAGTCATTTAATTTTAATATACTTTAATTCCTAATTCTTATCTGATTTTATAAACAGAATTTCTGACAACTAGTCAAAAGTTTCAGACAACTGCTGTGTACACCAGGGCACAACTAATATGAACATAAGTCACAATTGGAAGAATAGAATTCATATTCTGTTCTTAAGCTCCAAAATATAATGAAATGCAAGGTACATGTTTTAAGCCTTCCTTCTAAACAGAACATATTGCTTGTGTCATGAAAAAAGTCACTGACGTTGAAGCAAAATCCCATTCAATCCGCTAATTGAATTCCCTTTTCAGTGTTGTAATGATTGTGTTTTAACTGCTAAGGTGTATAAGTTTCCATACAACAGATTAATGTCTGGGCTTGTGTATTCATTGAAATATGAAAAAATGCAGTTTCCACTTAATAAACTTCATCTGCTTGAAGTATTATTAGGAATATAATTAGTGACTTTTTCCTGGAAATCAATGGATGATCTGTATCAGATAATTTTCTCGCAATTGAATTAATGAGGTAAATGTTCTTATACTTTATCTCTTGTGCTCTACCCTCCTTTGAAGTGTAATCTTATCACTTGGAAGAACATCTTAATGCCACTTCTTGGCACTTCATGTCTGCTGTTGCATTGTGCCAATATTTGAATTCCACATTTTCACAGAAATGAATAACTGAAATAATTTGAGAAGAAATATTCAACATAAAAGAAATCAATTTATTTTTGTTACCTGTATTTCTAACATGAGCCTGTTAAAAAGAACAGCGCTTCTTGTTTTCTTGTTATTCCCATCGTTATCATTATTAACAAAATGTCAAATTTTTGTTTAAGAAGACAGAGTCCTGCTAACACAAGCTCAATATGGACCACTGATTAGCTTATATGGAAGACATTGTGGCTGTTATGACATTTCCAGGTAATATTTTGCAAATCATAAAATAAATACATGTAAACATGCAATTTCTAAGATGGGAAAATATTTTATGCATAAAATAAATAGCTGGTTAAGCATTTTCTAAGACAGTGTATATAATGTACTTAGAAGAATAAAAAATGCATCAGAAACTCAATGAATGGGCAGAACTTCCAAATTAAGTGTTCTCCTACGATTTTTATATTATACCCACTTAATGATATATTCGTGGTGGATGGACTCTTTTTATGCAGTAAAGGTCTCACAACAGCTGCCATGCTGAGGAAAAGTTCATAAGACCTCTATTTGAAAATGACATTGTTTGTAGCAGTAACTATTATAAATATTCTTCTTTCCATTGCTGTGTCACATATATTATAATTTTTTTAACAGTTATAACTACACATGCTACAGACACAGCTAAAAGTTAATGTATTATTTTTGTTTTAATGAAAATATTCTTAAACACTGAAATTATATTTCCATTACTGAAGAAGATGGAAAAAGAACATCTTCAAACTCAACTACCTAATCTTGCATATTTGCTCTCAACAGAGACGTATGTGACAAATCTTCATAGAAGATTCTCATGGTAGTGATTATTAACATTCTGGGATGTGATGCCATCTAATTTAGTAGAGAGGCACCAATGTTTTGGAGGAAACTGCTGCCTACTTCCTTCACTTACCCTGAAGATGGAGGCAGCAGTTTCCTCCAAAATGTTGGTATCTACAACCAAAGTACATGGTATCACATCATAGAGACTGAAATTGTAACACATTATGCATACATGATTTGCAAGTTCTTAGGCTCTTGCAGCAGTGCAGTTTACGGCTCTATTCTTTTGGGATATGGCATCAAGTCACTGGGTTGTATGTTGCCATATCCCAGAAGAACAGAAATATCCAGATAAGATTTCTCTCCACATTTGCTGTTTATTTATATTTAAGAAAGCAGCAAACACATAATATCCCATTTCATAAATGTTGGTGAATATTGAAATAAGCCATGTGTTCCACTACACAAATTGTAACATACATTCAAAACATTTCACAATAAATCTTTGATATTATAAAAATAACAGATCTTACTGATCCATGGAGCACCATTAACTGATACAGTGATAATATCTACATATTCATGAACATGTCATTATTGCATTATGAAGTATCTGCTGGCATACCATTTCATGTGGAATAAAAAACCTAAGCTGTATTTCTGTGTATATCAGTATACCATGTAAGTAGTAATAAGAAATAAACAGAACACTTCAGTCTTCATTTGTAACACAGAGGGTCAGTGTCCTTTATACACCTCATTCATTCATGCCAATAAAGTTCTGTGACAAAAAGTTCTTAATTACACATTGAAGTGTGTCTTCTTACTAAATGCAAGTGTAAATTTTCTACACCTGGTTAAATGTTCAGTTAAGACCATTTACTATACAGTAAGTGGACACTATAGCTGCCATTCTACAAATGCTGAGTTTACCACAGTGATGCTGATGTAGATTCCAGTCTTCTGGGATATGATTCCATGCAGATTGGTTATACTTGACCAGTGTTTTGGAGGAACTAACTGCTTACCTTTGTCACATCTCGAAAGTCACAGAAGAGGTGACTTATTTATACTTATTGTAGCAGCATGAGGACTTCCCACTAAAAATGCATGAGCAATGTTAAGTAGGTAGTCTTAACTGAATGTTAAACAAACTTTATAAGAAAAGGTTTTTCTAAAAAATCATATCACTGAAATATGGTGTAATAGTGGTGAATGTGGTGTTGCATATCAGGGTTACTTATCTTGGCTGTAATATATTACTGTGTTCATACATAATGTTCTATGATGTATGAAAACTGTGTAAACAATTTAATTATAATAGTTAACAATAAAAATATCTGGATGGTGTATGTACCACAAGAACGTAATTCTCTGTACCAATAATTAGAATTATATGAACTAGTTACTACAAATCTCTACATTTCCATTTACAAAGAGCAACATATTTACAAATGAGTTCACACATGTTCATACTGATAAGCTTAATCTTTGTACACACAACCTTGTAATGGAAAATGCATTCACAAAGTGACATAAAACTCTCCACTGTTGAAGTGGCACATTTCTGTACTGTGACTGCCTGAAGCCATAATGTACAGGAATGCAAGAATATGACAGCATTTGCTGGGGCAAGTCAGAATCAGGCCAAGATTGCTAAGACCAGAGCAAACTGCTAGAATGTTTACTTCCCCATCCACTTGTCCCACTACTGCTGGCAAGGATATGTAGATGATGCTGTGGAGAAGTGATGACTGGGTTCTGCTGTTTTTGACTACTTGTTATCCTGAAATATACAACACAGTTACAACCACTTGTTGAATATGGCTGGTCTTAATAAACTGCGATAAATGAGAGATTTCAGTACACTTTACACACCTTTAATACCTCATACGCTGCTGGCCTAGGTGCACCATATGGCTGTGAATGCATTTAAAAGTATTGTGAGTTTAAAGACCCTCTGTCTTGAAGATTAGTTGGGAATTAAACCCCATCCCGGAAGGGTTAAAAAGTATACAATGTGTATCACTAATGGGCATATCTAATAATTGAGGATCTCACACCTGCAAGTATAAATATTATAGTCTTCAGGGATTTAATAACTTGCCATTGGCTACATAAATACCCACTGTTCAACATTGCTGAATCACATCTCAAAAAACTTTAGTCTTACTGTAGAGTTGTGACAAAAGTACATTCATCTTCAGACTTCAGTGACATTCAGAGACAAACTTAGCTTAACCCAGCTGGACTGTAGAATGTGACGAACTACGTGGTAGATATTTAGTCTGTAATATCCATCAGATGCTGGACAGTAACAGTCTGCATTTTCTAGCAACTGTAATAGTGTGAGAATATGATTGTAAATTTCATAAGTCTTAATATGTTCTGGTCATGTGCAATATATTTTGAGGTGAGTACACTAGCATCAATGTGGAAAAGTTTGTCTACATTAACAGTCCTGATGTGAAGCCAGTGTGTTAAAATTGTGTACAACAGTAACATTTTATTTTATGAAGTCCCGTGTAAGGTGTTACGATACCATAGTATGCTGACCACCAATGGTTCAGAAAATTCCCTGGTCCAGTGCCAGCCAGGTCCTGAGTGAATTGGATTAGAGATGCAACCTGTATTACCATCAACACTCCTACTATTATACGACAGACTTAATTTAAACAGAGTGAGGCAATTTTCTGGTACACTTATAAAGATATCACATTAGAAGTATAAGTCTATTACTAATGTAGAACTTACCAAATTACAGGAAGAGGTATAAACTACTCCTATATGTTATATATGAAGTCATGTATACTGTGTACAGAACCATTCCAAACTGTGCTAATAGTGACTTTGGAATTTTAAATTAAGAAATGTTGGTGAATGGAAGGATATTGTTCTTGAAACCTGCGTTGTGCACAGAAGGCACAGGAGTTATTCAAGAACGTCAGGAATGAAGATGTTGCACAAATAATGATTCAGAAGACGGACGACTATACTGAAAACACATCAAGGGATCATAAATGAACTACAGCAAGAAAAGTGTGAATACAGAAAAAAAGGGGAACAATTATGGGAAGAGAGAGAGAATAATGGACAGGCTTTGCCATAATACAACCCACCCTGGTAGAAATGTCAATCCATTCACATTGTCGTCATTGTTATTGTCGCTGCTGTAGCTGTTGTTGCCGCTGCTGTTATTGTTAACTGTCATATTAATAGTCTACATAGCATTTAAGTGTCAGAGGTGTAGTATTAACATCTGAACTACACACAACCAGTATAATGTAATTAAAACAACAAACCTTGTAAAGCTAGAGTTTAAGTTCTCAGATCTGTCATCATCAAAGCAAACCTGAAAATAATAACCAAAAAATAATGTTAGTGACTTAGACAGTAAGCAGCTTATACATAAGAAAATAAAGAGCTGTTACCTTCTGTGTACACCACTTAATGAGAAAGGCTCGTGTGACATTCAGTGGTTCTCTTACTTGCTACTTCAGCTATATGATTCAAAAATTGTTCATCTGACTTCCTACATGATCTTTACAAAATACCGGACTTCTCACTTATTACAGAATGGCATGGAATATTATTCTGTTGGCAAGACATGGCAACCAAATATCTGAATTATGAATTGAATTTCCTAGGTACAGAGAACAATGAGACTGAGGAAGTATAGTGTGTGAAAAATTTTCAGCCTTTAATCTTCCAGTCTGTGTTGCAAGGTTTTACTGTGATAAATATCTTATTTGATGGTGTAGTAAATGTTAGTACCTGGAAAAGGAAATTACATAGAAAAATATATAAACCTATTTGTAATCTATATTGAGATAGAGATATAGTAACAGACATCACGATTAGAAGACTTGAATGGCTGGGGAATTTAATAAGAATGGAAAAAAACAGAAATCCCAAGGGTGCTTTAGAAGCCAAGGTAGAGGGTAAAATGAAGGTTGGAAGAAGAGAGTTAAGAAGGCTAAATGACATTCAGGTGGACTTTAAAACGAAAGGGATTAAAGGATGGAGAAGAAAAGCTCAGGACTAATCCGAATGGATGGATGTCATTAGGGAGACTAAGGTCAAGCTACATGGACTGTAACACTACAGAAGAAGAAGTAAATATAAGTACAAAATTCTAGTACATATCACTAGTAAGAATCCCATTGAAATTAAAATGTGGTAGTTTTGCATATCCAATTTCTAGCTATGATTTGCATAGATAACCCTTCCACTAATCCACTCTTATACATTACACAGTCCTTGAAGGATACTATAGAATCACAGTTTTTACTGAATATCCATACCATGAACTAAACAAGTTCTTGATGGAGAGCTGCACAAAATAAGCAGTGCTGCTACCTTGGCAGAACTTTTTATTCTAAAAGATTAACACTGCAGTACTTACCAAAGTGGGTAGGTGCCTCTAAAGTGATTAATGACAACAGTCTGTTTTCAGTAACTGCAGTGACCTAATATGTATCCATAACTAGAAAAATTACTTGCTACATGGGATAGAATAATGATAGAATATCAGCTACTAGGCTTACGCATATACGCACATGCCTGCACACACGAACACATTCACAAAAACACACACACTTCTTATTGAATGGTGCAGCCACCAAGTTATATAACATACATCATGTTGAGCAGATGGGTTGGAGTTTAACACTTATTTCTTTGGCTTGCATCTTCAATCACAACAAAACTTGCTTTACCCCATGTTATTGGTATGTGCCTTTGTCCAGTAAAGGCATTGAAATTCACAAGCTCCCTCCCACATATATTAACACTGTACATTACTAATGGCATGATAAGCTTTTAGCCCCCTCCCCAGCTGCAACAGTCCCTAGAGGGCCAGGGACTCCTTATTATCAAGGCTTCACAAACGCACTCAGACATGTCACATGCGGTAGGACTCCTCTGGATGAGGGATCAGCCCGAAGCAAAGACCTGCACCTGACAACATACAACACTCAAACAAGACAGACATCCATACCCCCAGTGGTATTCCAAACCACAATCCCAGTAACTGAATGGCCACAGACTCACACCAAGCGTTAAGCACAGTACATGTTAAACTGGAATTAATAAGTGTATCAGTCAAATATAACTATTAGAAATATTTGACTGAAACATTGTGTAATAATTTAGATAATACAACATGACACCAAAACATGCAGTTAGAACATGGTCATTACACAATGTGTATTTTAACAAGACTGTTATTATGATTTATATTAATTTCTAGAGGAATCAATTATTAGCAAATAAGTTTCATTCACTTACCCAGGAGTTTCCGTTTTCACTCAGAGTCTCTTGTTCTGATGACAGATCAATTAATAGGGTCTTGCTTTCACTCATATGCTGTATATTACTGCTATTCTCCTTCATTTTGTTGTGGAAACCTGTCAGATAAACAAACCACTTATGAGTCTGAACATGTGTAACTACATCTATATAGCTTACAAATAAAATTTTTATCCTTACTTACTGATATTATTGTTATGTTACAAAGAAAAACTTACTGTACCACTTAGCCTTAGGTGTCTGGCCTCTTAAATGCCAGTTTTCTGCTGTGGCCATAGCACAATTTAATTTAAATTCCCATTGCAGGACATTTTCCCTTTCAGACAACAATTATATATATATATATATATTTATTTATTTAAAGGGGTTATACTGTCCCATTTGTCCACTAAAGGTTAAATTTATTTTCATACTGCCTTCTTCACGTTTTGCATTTCAAGTACAGGTAATCCCTAGGTGTGTAGTTTGTGGCTGTTTATTTCTGCATTTACTGTAAATGTGACTCATAGGTCAGCCTAAAAAGAGTGATTCATAACATATTAACTTCTGGAGCTTATTCTTGAGGTTTACCCTTCCATAAATGCCATACACATAGATCAGAGTGTCAAGGATTATGGACTTACCATTCCCCAAATATTAAGAAAAGTAATAATATGTAAACAAGTACTTATGTGAAGTATTTATTGCTGAATTTACTATGGCATTTTTAAAATGGATACCTGCAATATCAGTACACATTCAGGCATATCTGTGAATTCAGCATGCAACTGCCATAAGTCCATCAATTTTTAATGGAAAAGTGCTGCAAATTTAATTGATATATTGCTCTCTCCTTACATGTTATAACTGCAGTAGATAATGCACTCATTTACATAACATACTGCCTGACTTGATCTGACCTGACCTGACCTGCTGCAATGGATCTCTGAATAAGAATAAATAACAGACACATATCAGTATGTATGATTTCTCCTCTTCAGTGGCCACTGTGGGCTCTTTTCCACACGGATAAATTGCCCAGGCATGAAGCTGACTACTCACCCCCATCAAGTACCCAGGTTAAGAGTAGGGATATACAGCACTCCCCCCTCCGTGACTTCATGGCATGCACAAGGACAGCTTGACAGCTTTACCTTTTATGTCAGACGGTAGTATGGCCAACTCCACAAATGATTTTACATAAAGCATACTTCAGACAATGGACAATGTCTTAGAATAACTGTGACATAGTAAACTACTATTCTCATAAACATATAGATAATTTTAAGGACTGACATACCTATTGTGCTTTCAGACTAATGGTTACAAAAGTGCCTTGCAAGGCATATTTGTATTTCTCTTTTATGTCTTATATTACATGTCGCTTTATTAAACACCTAAAACTTAGGTGTGTTGACTATATCCTATGTAACCACAGACAATCGTATCATGACTGGTTTGATCTGAAATTATGCATAAACTATCCTGTCCCTTGACAACTTCCAATTTGAGCCCTGCAACAACTGACTTCAAATGTATTACATAGCCGTTACAAGTAATGAGGCTACTGGCAGACTGTCATTAAAACTGTAGGCATTTAATGTTCACTGAACTGAAGAGGTGAATATAATCTGCGGAGGCTAATATAATCACCTGACATTTTCTTGTTTTCATGGCATGGCCTAAGTTCTTGATTCCTCAGGCAGGAGCTCTCTTGTGATATTTGCCATAGTTCATAGGCTGTATTGAAGGACTGTGCCACTGTTAATGTGACTGCTTGTGCCTGTTATCGAACAAATATGTCTTTCAGTACTATTTACCATTTTCTACCACTGTAGGACAGTACTCACCATATACAGTGTAATCGTACTTACTGTCCCTTTTCATATATATAAGAACAATATTAACACATTCATATCAGCAGTAAATGTATCCTAGTTTACCAGTATTCTAATAGAACAGGTACTGTGAGCCTTTCTGCTGCCCATTGTCAAGTTTGCTTAAAAGTCTTATACTAATAAGAAGTTATTTCACCAATCGCTGTTGCTCCATTATACTCAAAATATGGAATGTGCTCATACACATTATTAGGCAGGCCTTCAGTTCTTTTGTCAACTGCCCTGAGAAGCACAAAAATGGAAGTCACTTCATGAATGATATAACTTCTGGAATCTCATTGTACAGCTGTATGTACGATATAATTTGTATCAAAAACAAAATATGTGTTTTCTTGTAGCTATCCTTCTGACAACAACCACATTTCATGTTATATATCAAGTAACAGCTGCAAAACCGTGTCTTGCACAAAATATTATGTCCAATGTGAACAAAACCTTGAACATCAGCCCAAGTATTTTGTATTTGTATTTGTATTTATTTATTTCCCAAAATTCCATATACAGGAATGTATCCAATGGATGTAGGAATAGTCAATAAATTGGCTTATTAGTATATGAAGCCATACACTTAAAAAAAAA
>Ga0209629_10003913_pt1 | contig 10865 bp, 7 predicted proteins | sample TergutCu122P5_FD_187286 | JGI IMG/M metagenome (GOLD analysis project Ga0209629, IMG submission 187286) | Cubitermes ugandensis P5 segment gut microbial communities from Kakamega Forest, Kenya - Cu122 P5 (SPAdes) (version 2) | ecosystem: Host-associated > Arthropoda: Insects > Digestive system >... | reverse complement strand
ACAGGTGGCGGGCACTTGTGAGTACGGTGATGAACCTTCGGGTTCCAAAAATGCGGGGAATTTCTTGACTAGCTGCAGAACCAGTTAGCTTCTCAAGAAGGACTCTGCGCCATGGAGTAAGTAAGTAGGTTGTTTACATTCATGTTACCGTGCATCGTAATAGATTTCTTTTTAAATAACCAACCAGACGCACTAATTATCCAAATTTTATTCTGTTATAAAACTCTACATGTTTCGGGCAACCTCTTTGCCCATCATCAGGAATTTTCTACCGCACATTCGGCACTGGTAAGTTTCGTGCTGAAATTTTCATAAGTGGGGAAAATTACTAATATATACATGTGTACAGTGTTGTTAAAATGTTAAAATAATGTTATAGTTTTAACTTCTATTTATCACAAATTTTATTACAACATTTTAATAACGCTGTACATGTATATATGAATAATTTTACCCACTTATGAAAATTTCAGCATGAAACTTACCAGTGCCGAATGTACAGTAGAAAACTCCTGATGATGGGCAGAGAAGATGCCCGAAACATGTAGAGCTTTATAACAGAATAAATCTGGATAACTGTTGCGTCTGGTTAGTTATTTAAAAAGAAAATGATTGTTGTTGTTTCAGTTACTAATAAGGTAAGTTTAAGCACTTGCTGTGCCGATCCAGATAACAGAGATACAAATACAGCCTGGAGAGCATTGGTTTAGGTTCTGTACTGAGGCAGCTGATTGTCAAAGAAATTCTATTGCAACCTTAGCCCTTCGAAGGCAGCAACTGATTTGCGTTAAATATATATATTGAGTTCGTACCCCACAGAGAACACTTTTTGTTCCCTTCAGTAAGACCAGTCTTTGAATTCTGCCTATAGCTGCATATCAACAAGACACTAGGACTCTTATAGAGAGTAACAGTACCATATGCTGCTTGTGTACAACTATGTCCTCCTGAAGATGAGTACTTGATACTCGAAACATGTAGAGGAGAGTAATAGTATTTTACGAATAAATAATATTCAGTGCACCACGTTGGTAATTATTGTATGGTCAATTCATGATGCACGGTCAGAGAAACATTAAGGCAGTCTTTGAATGTTTTATAGGAGAGCAGTGGTTGCTAATTGTAACAATAATACGGAACACAGAAATGCAGTATGCACGCAGATTTCATCATCTTTTTCTTGGCCTTGTTAGGCATACAATAACCACTAAGCAGCCTAAGTGTTAAGCAGGATTTTCCCTTACAGTGAGAAACCAAGTTTCATGCAGATGAAGTTACATTACTTGCATCATTACGTCTGATATTTTTGTCTTGCTTTCAACGTATCTTTCCTAATATCTTAAGTTAATATTCGGAGTTTATTCTGTGTTCTTTCCTTTGAATTTTTATTCACACGTGTCTTTCCCACAAATGAACGCTCAATAAACAAAGGATTATGTTTTACTCTACTTCCTAACAAATAAGAAAGGGTGCATGAGTTGTGTGCAATGGCAAATCTTGCCTTACCACACTGCCATACACTACTCTACTACCACTAAGTACGATACTGTACCAAAATCGATATCAACTTGGCTGCAGGAGAAGAAATCAGGAGGGGAAGGAAATGGCCGATTATAGAAGCATTACGTCCGTGCCGCTGGTCATATCTGCAAACGTATTCTCCAGACCACAAATAAAAAAAAGTCGAGCGAACGTTTAAATGAAGTATCCAGAGGCTTATATCTATGTGTGTTGAATTTACTAAACACAAGCATTCACTTTTAAATAATCCGTGACCGTGCATTGAGCAATAAGCTGTGGTAACGAAACCAACACTTGCACACAAATGTATGCAAGTATCTTATGTTGTGAACATAATATGCGTGTTACATGTTTCGGCTATTCTTGTGGCCATCCCCAGAGGGGCACATTACAAAGGATGGATTTATCGAGACATTACAAAGTTTATTGAACTACTGTAAAGGATGGCCACAAGAATGGCCCAAACATGTAGAAGAATACTGTGTTTTTAATATAAGATGCTGCCATGAATTTATGTGCGTTTGTTGGTTTCGTTTCCATATTTACTAGGATTCATATTTGACTTAAATTTCATAGTAAAAATCTTTATTATTATTATTATTATATTTATTCTACCTAAAGTGTTAAGAGTTGTTAACTTATTACTATAGGTTTTACCATAGTAATTACGAATTCTGTCAACAGTGATTTTTGAATACTGAAATGTTCGGATAGTGTGGTATATTCTAAGCAATGAGCAGCGTGCCTTTTGGATGCTGTTGGAGGTGTCATAGTTTCAGGTTTAGAAGTATCAAAATGTCGTGTAGGATCTTCGGCACCTACCATTTTATTACAGGAATTATGGTACTGTTTTCTGTCAGCTCTTACTTATGCTATTCCTGTGGGAATACGTATGCTAGTCTGATAAGCTTCCGGATCTGATTTTTATAAACCATGTCAGTATTCTCGGTATGAGATCAGCGATCTTCTGGGATATTACGCAGCGTACAGTGGTAGTTTCTTACTGACTTTCCGGGAAAGCCTATCGTTCCCTTGTTTGAATTGCTTGACTCTTGAAGATGCTTGGACTTCTTGACCCTTGAAGATGGGACCGAAAGGTCGTCCCGAAACGTCGGTACCGAATTACCACTCTACGCTGCGTAAAATCACAGACGAGCGCAGATCTCATCTACATCGCGGCGGAAGCCTCAAGTCACACATGTTTCATTTATGTATGCTTTCTTTTGCTGTTGTCTGCTAATATATTGTCAGGTCTGTTGTGCTGTATTCCTTAAACAGCTATCAAGAGGGTTGTCAGATGGATTAAAAAAATACCGGACACATTGCACAAATATCTGTTGAAAAGTTCAAAGTTCACCCTAAAACGAGCCATGAAGGTCAAGAAGGGGAGTAGAGGTATAGCTCTAATCTTTCTTTAAATTCGGCGCCAGGTGTGGGTAGGTGGTTAGCTCCACGCCCCAGCCGCTTTACCCCTGGGAAAGAGGCCCGGTACCTATTGAACTGAATGGTAGCAGAAAATAAATGCCACCTTATTAAGGTATTTGAGGGAGTGGAGATGTAGCTCCACACATTCTTAACCTCGGCGTTAGATGAAAGTGACCGGTTAGCTCACCCCCGGGGAAAGAAACCCCGTTACCAACTTAAGAGGAGGTCGGTTGGCCCAGAGAGCCTGTGATTAGGGGGAAAGAAGGGCTCTTAATCCTGCCAGCAATTGAACCACGATTCGTTGGTCGTTCACGGTGTAACCAAGTCACTATGCCGACTGGGCTATCTCAATTATATGTGTCTATATCTTGTACTGTATACATGTAGTCTTTTGATGTGTGGCTGTTTAAAGAAACATGGTTCATTGAAATTGATGGAAAGACAAAGCAGCCACTATTGCACAGGGCCTGTGTTTGTTCCTTGGTCTATGTGTCTGTTATATAGCCTCACATAGTGATTACTGCACAGGGCCTATGCTTGTTCTTTTGTGTATTTAATCACATTTGTCTATGCATCTGTTACGTAGCATCACATGACAATGATATGAAAGATTGGGAAGGAAACGGTCGTGATCACCTTCAAGGCCTAGCCCATCATTTTCACCCGGAGGAAGTACGAGAGCCGCGAAAACTTTCCTGTCTTGCTTAATAAAGAAATGTCTCTAGATTATATTATGGCCAAAAATGTAGTTTGAGATGAATAAAAACGTATTTTTAAACATGTCACAAAGAAAATAAATCGCTGTATAAATGTGAATCATCGCTCTCCGAGAAGTGATTCTGGTGGCCCAGGCAAAGTTCAAGGATTTCGGGTGTCCCTGGTTAATGAACTGGCTCATATCACATCATCCCAGCCACCACGAACCCTGAGCATACTAGATACACATGTATTTATTGCTAGCTGCATGCCAACGTGACAATGAAGTGTCAGAAGTGCGAAATTAAAATTTCTAAATTTCGAGCCAATAAATCGCTTACCCACGGCAGTTTCGTCCTGTATTTAAATTGGTCAATAAGAAATTCGATATATTTATTTGATGTATTGTTGCGATTGACATGAAGGTTATAGAACGAAATAATATATGTAGTTATTTTAAGGTTCTTGAAAACAGAGGCTGGAGATCCTAGAGCTACCGACGTCCCTCACGCCACTATACCAACGTACCTGTTAACCATTTATTTCATCAGAGTGTATTGTTAAAGCAGATGCATACAAATAAATTTATTAATCAAATTTTATAATTCAAATACGCAGTTAAAATTCGAAATAACTAGCTTCCAATAAAATATACTGCCCTAGAACAATTTGTTCCATAGTATATAAACGTGCGTTTTCAGAAATGCACTAGTTTTAAACGATTTTTCTTAAGCTTCCTTAGAAATGGTCGTCTTGGAGGGGTACTGTTTTCATACTTTCCGCGCGCAAACAGGGAGAACCGGAAGCGAACTACTAATCCCGCTTTCAGCTTGTTGATTGATCTTTTGTTGCTTTGAGAATGGGAACAGGTATGATTTATGATACAGATTTTGTACTTATTTAACTGCACGAACAGCGTAATTGCTGCATATACCTAGTTAGAAATGCATTCAGTGTAACTCGTGTAAGAACGCTGGCTGTAGCCTGCACATGATGTATTAGCGTGTTAAATTCAGCGTGTGTTTCATGACGGCGATGGTGGTTAGGCCTATCGGGCATCAATCGGGTTGGCAGGCTAGGCAGAGCAGCCGTGCGCAAAAGCGCGGAGACTGTAGGGGTGACTAGTTTGTGCTGTATTCCTAAAATCAGGTGGGAATAACGACTTAACAATCTCTTAACATCATTCTGTTAGTGTGTGGTATGCCGAAGCGTTGTTCTTGTTTACTTTTAGAGCAACTCGATGCAATTGATGTTCGTGAATATGGCCGCTTTTTTTTGTGCGCTTTGAAGTTTTCTTTGCAGCCATGATGGCTAAGTGAACCTACCGGGTCATAAGCTAGTAGGCGTCGTACTTGGAAGGTCGTGACGTGAGAGAAGGTCGGTGTGTTGCGATATCGGCATATTTTTCAGTGGTGTAAATGAATAGTAGTGTTTCTTCCATTCATTGTTCGCATTTTTAAGGTTGTGAACTGTATATAGTTGTTTTTTCAAAATGTTTTACTTTTATTACTTTACGTATGTTTGATTACCGCGAGAGATGAATGGCAGGTTGCAGTGTGTGGTAGAAAAAGTCCATACCTTGTATAGAATGCTGTAAAATAAACAGTTATGAGAGATTTTGATCAAATTATTTGATTTATAATTGTTTTACCCGGCTGTGTATACATTCAGGTATTTTAGCAGTGTTCTAGTTGATGTTCAAGACATCGCGTATGATTCAGTTCATCAAGAATTAGTATTGTTGATCTCTTTATATTACTTGGTATAACGTTGTCTGTAAATGATTTTGAAAAGATTTTAGTGTGTGTGTGTGTGGATTGAACTTGAAATTACGAATATGTGAGTAGGTTATGTATAGAAATACCTTGGCAATATTAAGGTTGTTTTTAAACCTTCCAAGCAATCGAGTAAGTTTAAGTGTCCATGTGAATTCTTTCCCATTAATTAGCTCAGTATTCGTTCCTGTTGCTTTTCACGAATTACGCTTGGCCCGTGATATAAGTATACATAAATTACACGAAATGCCGTGTGTTTCGAAGAGGAACAGATGGACGCGATCTTAGGTTAAGAAATTATGATTGTGCGGTTGTGTGTAATGGCTTGCTGGGAATAGATGGATGTGATTTTAGGTTAAGAAATTATAAATTTGCGGTTGTGTGTCATAGCTTGTTCTAGTTATTCTTGTAAAATTATTAAAATATTCTGTGCTGTGCAGTAAAAGAAGGTTTGTGAGTTTGCGGGTTTACTGTGCATTGCATTATATTAAAATCTTGGAAGGTTTCATTTTCGTGACTGGAAGTGTGTATAGTTATATTGCGAACTTCATTTATCATTTGTCTTTCTTGTATTATGTTTTAATTTTCAAGTTTATGTTTATATGTTTGTGTGTATGTGACAGCAGTGATACTGAAATAACATGTAAGGAAACTTGGAAGTTGGAAAGGTATTGCTATGTATGTGTATAACCTTGTATAAGCTTTGTCATGCCCATTACTGTAAAGTTGTTTCATCTTAATATTACAGGGGCTGAGCCAGAGAAAGAAGAAACACTTGGGGGAAGAATGTCAAGTAATAGAACTGTGCAGTAACAGAAATATTGACCAGGAAATAAGAGAGCTACGTGACACAGCTGTACAAGACAGTGGTGGATGTCTGTGGAAGCAAGATTGTTACATCAGGACCCAATGCTTTGGTGAAGCTTTTGTTGGCCCAGATGGGAGAGGTGTCGGATACTGAACAGCAGTATAGTCTGCGCTGGAATGATTTCCATGCCAGTATCCTCTCGTCCTTCCGGCATCTGCGTGATGAGGAGGACTTTGTGGATGTCACATTGGCATGTGATGGTTGTTCTTTCACTGCACACAAAGTGGTCCTCTCTGCCTGCAGTCCCTACTTCCGAAGACTTCTCAAGGCAAATCCTTGTCAGCATCCTATTGTGATTTTGCGTGATGTCAAAGAGAAGGACATGGAATCTCTCCTGCGCTTTATGTACAATGGTGAAGTGCATATTGGCCAGGAGCAGCTGTCTGACTTCCTCAAAACTGCGCAGATGCTGCAGGTTCGAGGGCTTGCTGATGTCCCCACCAAAGACAACCAAAAAATTCCATCTGTGAGTATACTTTTTGTATTATAATTCTAAGGAAAGGTCTGTGTAATTCGATTATTAGCATTCAGTATGGAGTCACTTAGAGGGAATATTTTTAATACACAGGGGAAGGTTTTGAGTGTTTTTTTAAGTAAAATTAGTGAGAAAATTGAACTGTCGAATGCAGTGATGTGTTATTTCAAGTGCAGTACATTTGAGAATTTCCCAAGTAATTGATTGTGTTGAGTAACAGATCATGATATTTTACTGAACCACATCACCTGACAAATGCTTATAATTAAGAGTACATGATGACTGCCACCATTAATATGAGCTACAAAGACTTAAAACTATCTAACCTATACCTTCTTTATCATCAAGAAATATTTATGGGTGGAATAACAAAATTCTGTTCAGTATTTTAAGCTTGGTTTGGCAGATTGGTATTTAAGCTAAAATAGAATTCTGATTCTATTCTCCATAACTGCTAGATTCATCATCATGGTTGTGGATAGTGATGAAATTGGTAAATTATGCTGGGAACTTTATAGATGTGTTTTTTCAGTTGAAATATTGTACTTTTAGCTTTGAAGTGTTGATATTTTGGTATGTTGTACTTTTAGCTTTGAAGTGTTGATATTTTGTTGTGTTTGTGGGTTAAGTGAACTCTGCGTCATGCCCACATTACAAACTTCATTATTTTTGTACCAAATTAAACATGTTTTGTGCCCAAAAATAGGCCCTAAATGTTTTTGGGATTTTCTTTTATCAAACAAAAAAAGAATGTATTGAATGGAAGAAAATATATTGAGCTCATTAAATCTAAAAAATTTTTTTTTTTAAGACAAAAGTCTGTGATATTTTCTGTATTATATGATACTCTGACATGAATTTTCATTTGTAGAGTAATTTGTTTTATTGTTTTAAACTTGAAATGCAGTAAAACAGTTAAAAAGTCATACAGGCTAGTGGCTTATGAGGTTATGTTTCTGGTTAAGACATTGTTTGTTATTGACATTGCTTATTATCAGTAGATTAGTGTGTACTTGAGCAATGTGAGGCAATTAAATGCTTTGTACATTGTCACATTATTATTTTACGTTGTAAGTTCCAACACAAATTTTTATTTTGTTAGATCTGTCTGTGATGATTGTGGTTAGAAGTCCACATAATAGTACCTGTGAAATGCACAAAGGGTAACAGTGGCAATGTGTGGCATTTACGTTCCTTAACTTTATGCGTTGTTTGTACGAAGCTTAGTACAGTACACTTCATGTCCGTGTTTTCAGTTTTCTTTCATTTTCAATTACTATTTGGCCTTACTAGGCATCTGATACTGTTTTAACCATTGGACATTGCATTGAAGCATAGGATGTCAATTTCCCAAATGATGGGGGTTTTCAGCTGTGTAAGTTGATCATTCATTGTGATGTTTGGGAGAAATGTGCAGGGTATTATGGAGGCAGTGTGTTCCTTCAAAATTTATGAACAAATGAAAACCTGAAAACTTTCAGATCATGTTCAAAAAATCAGTTATTTTAACAAGCTTATGATGTTTTTACTCAGTAACTGTAGTGCAGTAACAGTTTAAAAAAGATTTCATTGAAACCTTGTTTGTCACACCATCTTTTATGAATTTCTTCTGTAAATCTTCACTTCTGTAGTTCTTGTTTGACAGGACGTGGGACCCTCACAATATACAGTTTCATGATCTGCCCTCTTTATTCTTCTTTCAGAATGCATTACTCACTCTTCTGAGAAACAGTGCTGATTTTTTTATTTCTAGTAGAGTTTTTCACTTGATTGTCTCTTGCATCATCAGGTACTTGTCTCTCCTGCTTTGATCCTCTTTGTTTGTTTGTTTCTCCATGTAGATTGGGCCTATTCTTTACTAATCTCATGTGCTTTGAGGTAGTGTGTATGATATCAGTATTTAACAAAAACTTCCATTTCCCACAGAATAAGGTTTGTTAGACACTTGACAGATTTCTGAAGGAAAATGACATCAGTATGATGATTCACTGTGTACAGTGTGTGTCCTGAGTGAGATCCTTCCCTTAAAACTTCACAATCCTCAAAACCTCAGACAGTGCTCAGTTTGGTTCAGAATAACACCTGAATATATGATCTGGGTACTTGCTCTTCTTTTGTCAGGGGCCCTTTGATTTATGATGTGGAAAAAAACATATACAATAATTTGCTTGAACATGGTTCTTGAAATAATATCAGTGAAGGCTGAATGTGATACCATTGCCAGCTTTAGACTCTGATATTTGACAACCCCTGTAGGCACTTATTTGTAATAGTGACAAATAAGAACCAAAATTCGTGTACTGTAACATATGACTCTGCCATGCATGGGTGATCTTAGTAAAGCATAGTGTGTTGAGTTGCAAAAAAATTTTGATTTTGGTGCCGAAGCAGAGAGAGCACACGGGATGCATGAGCGTAGGTAGGAGGTAATATTAAAACTTACCCTCAAGATGTGGCATGTCTTGATGTTATGTGGACTGGATGAAACTGGCTGAGGACACTGACCATTGGCAGGCTGTTGTGATAGAGTACTGAAACTTTGGGTATCACAGAAGACCAGACAAGAGATGTGACAGAATTCTTGAATAATGATCATGGTACATGCAGTTAGTCATTCATTGTTGCGTGTACCAAATTAGTGCTAATTTCCATTACTTATATTTATTTTGGTTTTTGTATCTTATACAGTAAGTGAATGTTCGTATTGTGGTTTCTTGACAGTAAGTGAATATTCATATTGTGATTTCTTGGGTTGTGATGCCCTGCAGTCTAGTATAAATGTGTACTAAAGTTTCAGAGGAACATACTGCCTACATTTTCAAGATATTGTCATGCAGGTGGAAGGAGCAGGGTCCTGTGACCCCGGGGTTCACTGATCATGGTACCAGGTCACACTACTTGGGCAACTAAATTTTGTGTAATGATGCCTGATATTTGTGTGTCGTCCATACAAAACTTAACTTCATGTCACCCTTCTGACGCCTAGAATTTTGAAATGGTTGCGAGATTTTCTAAAAAAATTGTGCACTTCTGCCCTGAACCATAGGTACATATCTGCCATACACCAAGGCATCACATCCTAGAAATCTTATAATTATAGTACTTTCATTTGTATACTGAATGCAGTGGTGTAGTCATTGTTAGCACTCTTACTTTGTATGTTACAGGTTCTGTGTTTGAACCTGGGCTGTTGACCAGTTACTCTAATTTATTTCTAACCTTTTAAATACCTGTGTTACCAAACATGAACACACGTAGGAAAACATCCCTATAGATTAATTTTATGTAATTAGGCAACAAGGAAATTTACTGCAGTTTTAATACATGTTGCATATTCTCTTTTTCATTTTCCACAAAATGCCATTTATTTCATTTTTTTTTAATACAAGTGATGTATTTATATTTTTTATAAACCATGTGCCAAAATTTATATACTCACCCTGGAAGGATAAAGTTAAAGGGGATGGAGGCAGTAGGTTCTTTCAAAATTAAGGTATACATTTACTGCAGAGTATGATTTCACATTGCAGAAGACTGACCTCACTAATTACTGCCATGAGAACCTAAGACTGAAATTGTACCAGTGGACCATACAGATGTAGTTATTTATGTATTTATTTACTTATTTCCTTATGGTTTGTTAATATTGCTGCCAGTGGTAAGAAATTTACTATGAAGAAAAAAATGCAGGTATCCGGATTTTCTTGGGAACGTACAATAAAGCTTCCTAACATGCACTGCCCAACATAAAATAAATTATCAATTTCTGCAGTCCTTGAAAGCACCCGAAAGTCCCCACATTGATAACCAAAAAATTGTATTCACCACTTTAATAACCAACTTACGCACACAACTTTAAAAAACGTAGAGTTATTAAAACATTTTAAAATAAGTAAAAATGCTCCAGCATGTTTCAGTTTACAAGGAAACCATCATCAGGGAGCTACAATCAGTACTTTGCTGAAAATTAAACACTTGGTTAAAAGTAGATACGTAGAGGCTGTACAGGATGTTGTCAGTGTTATGGCTGCATATTGTGACCTGTGAGGCGTGTGTACACACACCTCACAGGTCACAATGTGCAGCCATAACACTGACAACATCC
>Ga0209629_10003912_pt1 | contig 10865 bp, 11 predicted proteins | sample TergutCu122P5_FD_187286 | JGI IMG/M metagenome (GOLD analysis project Ga0209629, IMG submission 187286) | Cubitermes ugandensis P5 segment gut microbial communities from Kakamega Forest, Kenya - Cu122 P5 (SPAdes) (version 2) | ecosystem: Host-associated > Arthropoda: Insects > Digestive system... | reverse complement strand
GTGTTTCAGAACGGAGTGCTGAGAGGAATATCTGAATTGCAGATAGAGAAATGACAGAAGGCCTTTGAGAATGCAGCAATGAGGGGCCTGATAGTTAATGCTGTTTGCTGCGTTTTGTGTGTGGAGACGCCACTAACTGTTGGCAATGCTAGCGTTATTAGAAGCACATTTTGTAATATATGCAGGCGAGCATATTAGTGCAGTTGTTTGATCTGTCACTTCTGCAGGATGTACGTACTTTATTCAAGGGTCGTCTTTTCTTACTGGCTATAGAGAAACTTGTTGTGACCATGTCCTTTCATATCTGCCCCAGTTATCATTCGTTAAGAATTCTGCGCCTCATTGGGCCCTTTTGAATGGCTATCTTTGTAAAGGGTGCTTTAAAATAATAGTCAGTAATAAATATATCTTGCATCCTATTTGCATGTCGATAACTGTTTGTTTCTGATTTTGTTTCTATAATGTCGTATGAAAACAAGTACAGTGTTATCAGTTGTAAATTATTTTTAGTTATAATCTTTAGTTGTAACATCGCCGTTGTGTTAGATAAATACAAAGGTGCAGGGGTAGTACAGTCGAACACAACTAATATAATATGGTAATAATATAATATAAACTACTACACCATATTATATTAGTTGTGTTCGACTGTACTACCCCTGCACCTTTGTAAATTATTTATTGGACGAGTAGCTGATTAAATTCAATTCCCAATATATTCAGCAAATTCCTGGATAAAACTTACATGATTTAAATTTTGTAATGGTAAATTTTACGCGGAAAAGCAAAATGATAAAATCCTCAATACGGATGTAAAAAATGGCCATAATTGGTCATTGCTTATGCTTTGTTTTTCGGGAATCGAAACCAGTATTCTGCGACACAGCAAATGCGTCTTCTGCCTCCACAGGGTTAAGAAATTGTTTAGCAGATGGGTTGAAGAAAAAAATAGACAGGGCATGTATATGCATGCAAGTACTTTGGCAGATTCCCGAAAAGCTGCTACTCCTTCACATTTGGCCATACTTTGTGGAATCCCAAAGGTCATTACTGCGTTTAGAAGGGCCCAACAATGTGCCTATTTTTAGTCAGATTAATTCAGTTTATACCCTCCTACCTCATTTTTTTAAGTCTTTTTATTATTGTCATACCCACGGTTAGATGTGCCAAGTGATATCATTAGGTTTTCCTATGAAATTTCGTGTGCAGCTCCTAATCCTGCTGCTTGCGTTATAATTCCACACAGTCGTGCTCATTTTGTGATCGGTCTCATTATATATGATGAAGGAAGGGAGTTCAAATTTTGAAGTTCCTATTCATAATTTTGTCCGTTTAATGCCTGCCTCTTACTAGTCATTCTTCTCAGCACCCCAACTACGTAACACCCGCAATATACGGTTGTTCTTAAATAATATACAATTTTACTTATTAATTCACTTTATCGTTATATAAGTAGTGTTATAATAAATGTCAGTTTTATATCTATGTGATCTCGGCCTACAGCATTAATTTACCCCGTTTTTTAGTAACTTTACCTTGAGATGAACCATGTTGGAACAGAAATCCTGCTAAAGTTTCAGTTCTTTGATCACTGAATGATAGCCAGTGGCAAACTGTTGGTCCTTCTCAACTCATGAGTTCCTTTTATACTAAACTGTTGTAAGTGGATTGGCTAATTTATTACATTGTATATTCTGATGTATAAAATCTCTGATTGCTAATTCCCGTGACTTCATAAAAGGGAAAAATATTTGCGGACCTCCTGGTATAATAGATGCAGGACCCTAAAACAGAATTTCTCCCTTGTTAATTATATATTACAATAGAAATTTTTTCATTGTAATTACTTCGTATAATCAGTTAAATTTCCGCTATGTTCATATTTTTGTCCACATCGCCTTAAAGAAACACAAGACAATCAACTATGTCTTAATTTTTTACCGTTGATTCACTTAAGTAGATATGCTTTCGTACATTGTCGAAGTGTACAAAGTGCATAACATGACAAGTGTACCGTGAAGATTATAATAATGCCACACCCTGCAATCGCTGCACTCCCACACGAACATACTTGCCTTTGCATTTTGCCTGTTCTGTTGAATGATTACCTTTGTCTCTCCACCGAATTCATTCAGTCCACCGGTTAATAACAACAAGCGTATTACACACAGTTTAAGCTTTCTACCACACAAATTAACAGTAACGTTGTGACTGCACGCTTTAATGTAAGGAACAACAAACAAGTGGCAATTTGGCGACAGGTACCAAGCATTACGTTTCCAGCTGCTGCTTCCGGGAATGTAAATTTTTCATAGTGCAAGCCATGAAGGCGTGTGGGGGAATCAAGGTATAGCTCCACCCATTCTGAATCTCGATACTAGATGAAGATGATTGGATACTTTTATGCTCCTGGTGCTTTACCCCTTCGGAAACGTCCACATTACCTTTCGAATAGTAGATGGTCGGTCGTTCAAGTGAAAGAATTTCCTTGCCACCCTCCCACTAGCTACTAATATTTTTGTCTGTAACGGGCCCATTAAACAGCTACTTTCGTAAACAGTATGTACGTTCTTGAACGTAATAACGTTACTTTGTTGTTACGATATTTGAACGCGCTTCAACAAACCAGAAGACGGTACTCCCTCGCCCTACCAGAATGCTCACATTCAAAGGAGCTTCACTTCAGTGAGCGTTTTAGAAAATTAATTAATTCCCCACAAGAATATTTTACGAAGACAAAACATATTACCTTCTTCCTGTGATAACGTAGGTATTGTTCTCCATAGAGGTGAAATGCTGGTACGGTTGGAGAAATACATGTCTAGACGCGATGCTTACGTAATCAGAGTGCGTAAGAGTCTGCGGAATGCGGGCCATCCACAGACATGAGATTTTGCGTTTGAATGTGCGTGTTGGCTTGAGGAAATATTGTGGGGATGGGGGTGGGGGGGGGGAGGGGGTATTACAGTGGGGCAGTATGTCACATATTTTGCGAAATTTGGGAAAACTCTGTTCAGATTGGAGGGACCTTCTCAGAAATACGTGTAATTCTAAGGATATGTCGCATGGCCCAAAGTTACTACAGACAGACAGACAGACACAACTTTTACCATTTCAATATTTTATGTATTCTTATTTTAATTGAAGTTCACTTTGTAACCAAGTACGATTCTACACTATTATATTATCCTAATTTGGGAATAGAAACTTTATATTAGAGACTGGGAATATTCGAGCTTTTTGCATAGATGTTGGAAATGTGTAATAATCCAGCCTGACTAAGGCAATAATTTTAACCCTTGACGGACCAAACGTAATCTTTTATACTGATAGGCCCAGTTCGTACCTCGCAATAAATACTTTGCAGCTCCGTTACAAAACCAATTACTGAATGCTGTACAGGGCAAAATACGATATTTGTTCTGAGATCCACCCAAAACTTACATAAACTTGTAGGAGGAACTTTAAACTTGCCTTTGTTCTCCGTCACCTACGTACTGCGTTTGCTTTTAAAATAAAATTATTGGAGATAAATTAAATTTCAGTCAAAATATTGAAAAATGTGTCTCAACACACTTGATAACTATCCAAGATATAATTGGTTTATGGCTAATTTAACGAAGCTGCCAGTAACTTAGACTAAGTAGCTGCGAATGATAGGAAGATTGAATAGAATATGGTGTCGAAGGGAGTGGTGCTGGTCGATATTAAAGTACTGTACAGGACACTATGTGATAAACACCAACACAATGCACTTCACACTCAACAACGGTGAAACATTGAAATACTGTACAGGAATTTGTGGGGATGTTTTGAGGACAACTTCGAGGCACCTCTGAGCCTTCTCTTCTCCTGGCCAAGATTAGAAAACAGTGTCTCTCTACTACAGGTCACAGCCTTTGCAGCGTGCTTGTACTTGCTCGGTATTCATAATGTTTATGTTTCCTGAAGTGTTATTGGGTATGCCAACCGAAGGATGAATAATGAAGTTCGCATTTAATTATACGAAAGAGAAATAAATATCTTATATCTCTTCATGAAATGGGCAGGGCATGTGGCATATATAAGGGATAAATGTTTCAGAGTTTTGGTAAGGAAACCTGAGCGAAAGACACCAGATCCATGACCTAGGTGTAGTTGGGAGGAGAATATTAAAATGGATATTTAATTAATAGGATGTGCGGTCGTGGTTTGTGTTTATCAGGCTCAGAATAGGGACAAGTGGTGGTCTATTTTGAACATGATTATGAACTTTTGGGTTACATAAAATGCATGAGTGTTTTGAGTGATTTCTCACTAAAAACTGTGTTCCTTGCAGTTAGTTCGTTATTTAGTTAGTTAATTATTAGTTGGTTGGCTGGTTGTCTCCTTACTTTATTTGTATTTCTGTGAATATCTAGGGTACTGACTTACATACAGTCTCTAGTAAAACGATTGATATCGTATAATCTAAACTGAAGTAGGCCTTCGCCTTTACAATCTGGTTCAGGAAGGGTAAAGGTGGTGTAACAGAGGAAAGGAAAGTGAAATTTAAACAATAGTTATTGTAACATGTAAACTTTATTTTCATTCAAAATACTAACCCGTATAAACAATGCAATATTCGAACGGGCGTGTAAAACATTGCTAAAAATTCAACAATTGATTAAATGCTGTGTAAAACAGCGGAAAACAACACCTGATATACAGATAACAACGCAGTCAATTTTTGTGTAAGAATTACAATGTAATACTGTACCAGAACTAAAGACATATTGTCACTTCATTATAACAGTAACAAAACAATGACGGCTGACATAACCTTACTTAATATTTATGTCCCTGATAGGCTCCAGAATGGTCGTTACCGTTACTGTTGTGGACTTGGGCGTGGAAACCGTCCTTATCGGCATGATAATTGACGGTTCTGACGTTGCCACCTGGCTCCTTCAGGCTGTACTGCCCCACTACATTGTTACCGTCGCGGGACTCCTTCTGTCCATGCGAATCTCCAGTCGTGTAATCGGTCACACCATACGCGAAATTGTACTTTGGGTAAGCCTGGGGACAATAAAGTGGTAAGTGAGCAACTTACTGAGGGACATATGTAACTTACGTTTCTATCGCCGAAACGAATATATGTATTATACATGTATGGATGATGGATAGTTAGAAAATTATAGTACTGCTTATGAAAATATATGTAAGACTCAAGGTAACAATATATTTGGGCTCTAAACAGATTTTGATGATTGTTAATTCCACTTCCGGTTTACAGACTTTCCCCGACTTACATTACCGTTGCGGTCCGGAAGTTTCAGCATATACCGGAATTGACTATGCGTGTCACCAACTGTGTACGTACGTATGTATGTATGTATGTATGTATGTATGTATGTATGTATGTATGTATGTATGTATGTACGTACAAGGGAATGCGGTTGAAATTCGAAAGCCAACACAATGCAACCTGATCGGCCACAGCATGATCGCCCTATCGCCTGTGTTATCGTCCAGCAGCTCTTTCCCTCCACCTCCCTTTCACTTCTCTCTCTTTACTGTAAAGGAAAATCTTGTGCACGTGTACAAAATATCGTTTCAGATTTTTAAGATTTTCAAATTGAGTAAATCTGAAATTGCGTGACGTGAGATTGCTTAAGTTAGGAAGTGTCTGTATACTTGGTTATTTGGACTTTGTCAATCGTCTCTTATTCTAGACAAAAAGGTGATGAAATAATCTGTTACCATCATCTGGGCCACATAGAGATTTATTCCCAATCAGTGACACAGTGACCAATGCAGGCAGGTACCTCTCCACCCGAGAGAAGTTACAAATCCGGTCTCCGAAATTCAGTGTTCTGTTCGGAATACGAAATGATGGACAGAGTCCAGAACTGAAATATTGCTTAATATCAGGGAACACACAGTACGTCTTTAGTACGTGTGGCCAAGGCGATCTGCATCTGAATGACGCGGAACATATAGTCCGCCTGTTATACTTACGACGTAGTCGATGGCCTGTCCTTGACCATGGCCGTGACCGTGACCATGACCATAACCTTGACCATGGCCAACCTGGGCAGGCTGTGCAGGTCCCACAACTGGGCCTTGGAACTGGGCAAACGATTGTGCGTTGCCGTGACCACCGCCACCACCACCGCCACCGCCACCGCCACCGCCACCGCCATAATATCCTCCAGCGTTGGTGCATTGCCATACGGTAGCTATTAGAGCAATAGCTAGAAGCATCTGTAACATTTTGTGGTCCAAATATAATACGTGACACCGCTATTCATAATTACGTACTTATTTTTGCATAAATAGGAAAATAACTATAGCTTTTTCATGTCTGTCCGTCTATCTCTACGTCTGTCTGTCTGTCTCTGTCTTTCTGTCTGTCTGTCTGTCCGCACGAATCAAGGCGGTTCCCACTGGACGGATTTTCATGATATTTGATGTTGGGGACTTTTATGAAAATCTGCCAAGAAACTCGACATTTGGTTAAAATCGGACAACAGTCTCAGGCACTTACATGATGTAAGTACGTTTGTATTGTTGGCAGCAGCGTTAAATATTTTGTAGCTCAAAAACATTACAAATGGAACGCATTTTTGTCTGTCCGTGGCAATACTGATCGCTTTTACATTGTTGATATCTACGTGGACGTCAACAACAATACAATGGGAAAGCATTGTTGCGCTTCAGTGTTAACAATGGTTATGCGAATGTGCCACATACATATATGTTATACGTTCGTTGCCTATCTTGTTTAGCATGAGGGTGCTTCAGAACGGAGTGCTGAGAGGAATATCTGAATTTCAGAGACAGAAATGACAGAAGGCCGTAGAGAACGTAGCAATGAGGGGCCTGATAATTGGTGCTGTTGACTACGTGCTATATGTGGAGACGCCACTAACTGTTGGCAATGCTAGCATTATTAGAAGCACATTTTACAATAAATATGCAAGCGAGCATATTAGTACATTTGTATTGTCAGTAGTGTCTTCAGTATGTACGTATCTTATTCGAGGCTCGTCTTTCCTTACTGGCTTTAGTGAAATCTGGTGTGACCGTGTCTTTTTATATCTTTACCAGTTTATTATTCATTAAGAATTTTGCGCCTCATTGGGCGATGTTAAATTGCTACATTTGCAAACGGTGTTTTAAAATAGCAGTCTATTTGCATGTTGATAAATTGTTTTAAAATAGCACCCTACTTGCGTGTTCATAACTGTTTGTTTCTTCTCTCTTGTATATAATGTCATATGAAAACAAGTAAAGTGTTATCAGCTGTAATTTATTTATTGGATAAGTAGCTGATTCAGTTCAATTCCCAGTTCATTCGGCTAATTGTCGGATAAAAATTACATGATTTAAATTTTGAAATGGTAAATCTTACACGGAATAGCAAAATGATAAAATCCCCAATACGGATGTACAAGAATGGCAATAATTGTTCGATGCTTATGCTTCGTTTTTCGGAATCGAAACCAGCATTCTGCGACACAAGAAATACGTCCTTTGCCGCCACAGGGATTAAGACATTATTAAGATGATCGGTTGAAGAAGGAAACAGACAGGGCATGTACATGCATGCAAGTCCTTCGAGCAGACTCCCCAAAAACTACTACTACTGCCGTTTATTTGGCTTTTTTTTTGTGGAATCCAAGGGACATTACCGTATTTACAAAGGTCAAAAATTGTACCTATTGTTAATCAGAATAATTTAGTTTATACCCTCCTACCCCACTCCGTTAGGACTTTTTAATATTATCATATCCACGCTTATTGTTCCACGTGGTATATTCAGGTTTTCCTGTGAAATTTCGGATGCATTTCTGAACTCCCCCAGTTCGTGTTAAAAATCCACCCAGTCGTGTTCCTTTTTTGATCGGTATAATTATATTTGTTTAAGGAAGGGAGTTCAAATTATGAAGTTCCTAATCATAAATTTCTCCGTTTAATGCCTGCCTCTTACTAGTCATTCTTCTCAGCACCCCATTGCTGAACATCCTCAATATAGGTTGTTCTTAAATAATATAATATTTTACTTATTAATTTACTTTATCGTTATATAAGTAGTGTTACAGCAAATGTCAGTTTCATATCTATGTGATCTCGGCCTACAGCACTAATTTACCCTGTTGTATTAGTAACTTTACCTTGAGATGAGTCATGTTAGAACAGAAATGCTGCTAAATTTTAAGCACTTTGATCACTTAATGACAGCCAGTGGCGAACTGTTGTTCCTTCTCAACTCATGAGTTCCTTTTATACTAAAATTATGAAAGCGGATTGGCTAATTTATTACTTTGCATATTCTGTTGTAGAAACTGTCTGATTGCTTATGTTCGTGACGTCATGAATGGGAAAATAATCTGGGGACCCCCTGTTACAAATGATGCAGAAACCTATGACAGAATTTCTCCCTTATTACCTATATACACGTATTACAACAGAATTTGTGCATTGTCATTACGTCGTGTATTCATTTAAATTTCCGCAATAGTAATATTTTTGTACAAATATCGCCTTAATGAAACACGAGACAATAAACTATATCGTAGTTTTTACAGCTGGTTCACGTAAGTTGATATGCTTTTTGCACCTTCGAAGTGTACAAGGTGCCTACCATGACAAGTGTACCGTGAAAATTATAATAATGCTACACCCTGCAATCGCTGCACTCCCACACGAACGTACTTGCCTTCGCGTTTTGCCTGTTCTGTTGAATGATTACTTTTGTCTCTCCACCGAATTCATTTATTCCACCTATCCGTAACAAAAAATGCATTACAAATAGTTTAAGCTTTCTACCGCACGAATTAACAGTAATGTGGTGACTGCATGCTTTAATGTAAGAAACAACATGCATGTTGCAATTTGGCGACAAGTACCAACACTATATATACGTACGCAGCTGCGGGATCAGGGTAGGTAAATTTTTCGTAGTGCACGCCATTAGGGCTTGTGGTGGAATGAAGTTATAGTTGCACTCATTCTTAACTCCGGTACTAGATGAAGGTGAGTGGGCACCTTCATGCCCCGGCCGCTTTAACCCTGCGGAAAGGGCCCACTTCACCTTTCGAATAGTAGGTTGCTGTTACCGCGAGTAAAAAAAATTCCTTGCCTCCCCCCTAAAAATACTTAAATTTTACGAAGTTGTGTCTGTGAATAAGCCTATAACGTTGTGTCATTGCCTCCCCTCCTGTTTACTGGAGGGCACACAACCTGTTTCTGATACGTGTGTTTGTTTTGCGTGTGTTTTTTTTTGTGTTTGTTTCTTTTATCTCTAAAATAGACGAGCACTGAAAGTTACGGCGCTTTGTATTCAAAATAATGTTTTGTTAACAGCGAGATGAAATGCGATTTGGTTTGCGGTCTGTTGGTTCCTTAGCCACGTTTTGTATGAATCTTTCTTCTCCGTTATCTTGAGGATATAAGATCTAGAAGCGTCCCCACTACACGTTGTCACCACCCAAAAAATACCAAACTCAAAATCTTTACATCCGTGACACCTCATATTTCATATGCGATGGGTTTATTACATTTTTACAGATTTTGAATACTTTTCTTTGCATTGTCGATCAAGAAGAAGGGACAATTTTAAGTGATATGGAAGAATGCGGAAGATGATAATGGTTTCTTTCTTAGTAGGCCTGCAGTTAATTACAGTTACTGGCGTAAGTGTCGGTCGCTGTTCCCGTGAAGCCGGGTTGCACGATTGATGTCCTGGAATTCGCCTGGGTTATCATTATGTATTCTTACGACAGGTCCGTAGCCTCTTCCAAAGAGAGTTCTTCAGGAAATATGATCTAGAGTTTTTTTTCTACTGGCGCTACAACCCATTGTGGGTTTGTATTTTGCAGCCCTCTAGCGGGGCTATAGCCTCCTCGCGTACGACGTTTCTTGATCACACACAACGACACGCCACAGTCGGTAGGACTCCTCTGGACGAGTGATCAGTCCGTCGCAGAGACCTCTACCTGACGACACACAACACCCTCAACAGACAAACATCCATGCCTCGGGTGGGATTCGAGCCCACGATCACAGCAGGCGATCGGCCGTAGACTTACGCCTTAGACCGCGCGGCTACTGGGATCGGCATGATCTAGTGTTACATCTTTCAATTTCCAGAAGTATCCTTCACGTCATCCAGTTGTTCCCTACGTTTTCTTACTAGTCTCGTAGTCCCTTGTACCTTTCCTTCAATAGTGAGCTTTAGAACGCAGTTTATATGCAGGATGTGACCAATCCAGTTAGCCTTACTTCTTCCTACTGTACGTAGGCAGTTCTGATCGTCCGTGACTATTTCTAACACTTTTTGTCACGCTCCAACTAATCTTCACCGTCCTTTTGCAGTTCCATTTTTCAAATCTTTCAAGGTATTTCTACTGAGAAATATCATAAAATTCTGCATCAGGATAACCGGCAGTCCAGCCGAGCTTCAAACCCAGTACCTCCAGAATACAAGTCTAGACACTTATTGCTACACCCATGTACAAGACGGTAAGTGTAAATTGTGAGAAGAAGTTTTTTACGCATGTGAATCCCGTGGATTATGTGGTGTTGCGGTGGGGGAGATCCCGTTTTTCTGGGATAGGACGCTAAGGCCACTGGGTAATCTAGACGTCAGAGAAGAGTGCGGCCATTCTTCTCTGACCTGTAGACCATTGAAGATCGAGGCACTGTGTACCTGTCAAAGTAGGAAATCGACTGGCTTCATATTTCAGAACAGCGGTGACCTCAAGTTATATTAATAATAATAATAATAATAATAATAAAATTTATTAACTGCAATTGGGTTTTCACCCGGTGGCAGTGGTTATTTTACACGTACATAAACATGAAAAAAGAAAAAATGTAATTAGAAAATTTAAGTC
>Ga0209629_10003911_pt1 | contig 10865 bp, 8 predicted proteins | sample TergutCu122P5_FD_187286 | JGI IMG/M metagenome (GOLD analysis project Ga0209629, IMG submission 187286) | Cubitermes ugandensis P5 segment gut microbial communities from Kakamega Forest, Kenya - Cu122 P5 (SPAdes) (version 2) | ecosystem: Host-associated > Arthropoda: Insects > Digestive system >... | reverse complement strand
GTAAAATAACTGGGAATCGGTATGCCTGAGAGCGTTGTCCAGGAGGAGGTCGAGTCCCTGAACATTCATGTCCGGGTAGTCACGCAGCTGTGCTCCGGCCGTGGCGATCAGGACCCCGCCAAGGACCACTTTTCCACCCCCACTTTATTTTATCGGTGGCGCGGGGGCCTGATGTGTCAAAAGTGGATCAATCACGATCTCTGCGGCCTGCGAGTGTCGGTGGAGTCGTACGTGGCCAAAAGGCCCACATGCAATGAAAGCGCCGCCAGCGCTTCGGACACACGGAGCGTAACTGCGGTTACGCCCCCGGTGCGTCGCGCGTGGGTGTTTCCATCTCCGGTGGGTTCTCTACCCCACGGGAGCAGCCTCAGTGCTGTGGCTGCGGGGGCAACCACACGTCGAACTACAGGGGCTGTATCAAGTGGAAAGAAGCGAAGGCAGCTCTTGCAAAGCAAGCGCCCGAGCGTATACGAGCGAACGCCGGCGCAAGCCACATCACCGTTCCTAAATTTCAGCAGGCCGGGCCCTCTGCCTAGCAGATGGACCTGGTCGTGGGTTGAATCACCACTCCACCCCAAATCCTAGTCCAAACCCTACTCCTTAACCGTTCACGGATGCGCACAAGCAGCGCAAGGTGACCCCTGCCAGGAAGACGGCCAGGCGTAAGAAGCCCGAGCCCAAATCCACAGCAGACTCTAAGCCGGCTGCTGGGAAGTCCAAGAAGAAAGCAGCCGCGAGTGTGAAAACTGCGCCGCCTAACCCACAACACCTGACCTGGTCGTCCCCACCCAAAATTCCACCTCCCCTCTCGAGGAAATTTCTGAACTCCACGGTCGCCTACCCCTCGAAGCATTTGTATAGTTGACTCTTCGGCTTTTTACATCCATCTCCTCCTTCCCCACAGGGGCAGCCCGCCCGCGGGCTGTCTTGAACACCGTTATTTTGTTCGTGCCAGAATATGGCAGCACGCCCTTGGAGGATGGAACGGAGTACAGCTCTGAGCCTCGCCTGTTGGAAATGCTGACGGAGTGCGCGGCAGAAAGCTTGAACTGGAGCATTTTCTCAACCAGCACGGTGTCGATATTTATATCTGAATTGAGACGTTCCTTACCCTGGTCATGCCTTCCGATTTGCCATTTATGTCTGCCACAGCACAGACTGACAACGGGGTGCGGCACAGCCATCCTGGTCCGCCGTGGTATTGTTCACCACTCAGTGCCCGTTCCGGGCCTGACCCACTTGGCGGCTACTGCCATTCAAGTCATATTGGCCGACAGACCGGTAAAAATCCTTCCGGCTTAGCTTTCGCCGTTCCGCCCACTGATCGGAGCGGATCTGACCGCCTGTTTCGGCTAGGGGTTGCCGTTCTTAATGACTGGCGACCTCAACGCCAAACACGTGGATTGAAACTCGCCGTTGAACACGAGACGGGGAAAACTCCTACATGATTATGACAACGAGATTCCTGTCTGATCTTTGGACCCGACACCCCAACCACCAACCCATAAATCCCCCTGCTACTCCCGATATCTTGGGCATCGTTATAACCAAGGTCCTCTCGTTCCCGGTATATCTGACTTCGTGCTCTGCACCAAGCTTGGATCACCTCCCGGTTCTCACTGAAACTGCGTTTCGGTCATCCAACACCCACCGGATCGCCCTGATTTCAGGCTCACTGACTGGGCCAAATTCCAAACTCACTTGGAAAATCAAATTCCTTTCGATCCTGAATTGCACAACGGGGTGGCAATCGACAATTGAATTTCTCCGGCGCCGTTCTAAAAGCTCTGGCGGCATCTACTCCTAAGTGCCGCCCTCGTGACGATCCACGGCTTCAGATACCGGCTGGTATTCAGGATGAGATACACCTGGAGAACCGGCTGCGGAGGCAGTGGCAGTTCAGCAAGTACGCCGCTCTGAAAGCCGAGGTCATCCGCCGCCTGCAGATGTCGGTGACCCGCCAGGTTAATGAATGGAGGAACGACCTGAGGAGTGCGACACTCGAATCCCTCGATCTCGAAGACCAATCGCTGTGGAGGATGAGCAAACGGGTGATGAACGTTCCTACTCCGTCTCCTCCTCTGGTAACCCCGGGGGAATCGCTGTCTCAAACTGTCGAAGCCGAAGCCCTTGCCTACAATCTGGAGACTCAGTTTCAGCCGGTGACCGATCCTTAGGTCCCGGCAGTTATTGAGGTTAACGTGGCGCTGAGGTCTTGCTTTCTGACCCCTGCCAGCGAACTCAATTTCACCAAACCTGAGGAGGTTCAGGAAGCCATCATTTGTCTCAAGTTCAGCAAGGCTCTCGGCCCGAACGGTATCCGGAACAGGGCCTTGAAGTATCTCCCACAGCGAGCGGTGTCCTTCCTGGTCCTGATTTTCAACGCGGATCTCTTCACCTATCACTTCCCTACACTGTGGAAGCAAGCTCGAGTGATCCATATTTGAAGGATCCAGCACTGCCCTCATCCAATCGGCCAATTAGTCTCTTGGACACGATTGGTAAACTATTTGAAAAGATCCTATTAGCTAGGATCTTGCATGAAGTAAGCGAGCGCGGAATGATGCGAGATGAGCAGTTTGGGTTTAGATCCAGGCATAGCACGTCCTTGCAGCTGGCCCGCCTCGTTGAAAAACTCGCCGGGAACTTTGGCGAAAAGAGCCTAACAGGCGCAGTATTCCTCGACGTGGCCAAAGCTTTCGATACCTTCTGGATCGATGGCGTCCTCTACAAGCTAACCATCCTACCTCCAGGGTCGGACGTTCGAGGCGTCCTTCCAGACGGCTACGTCATCTCGTCGATGCATGCAGGCTGGGGTGGCTCAGGGTGGAGTAATCTCACCTGTCCTCCTCAGTCTGTATGTCAACGACATGCCCTCACCCGTGCACCACGTGTAGTTTGCCCTCTACGCGGACGAACCGGCCATCATAGCCACTTCCCGCAAGCCGACGCTGCTTGTTAGCTACCTGGAGTCATACCTCAACGACCTTCAACCACTGTTGAGTGAATCGAGAAACGCCATTAATGTCTCTGAGAGCACCGCGATAATTTTCACGCGTGCCCGACGTCGCTTCATCCAACCCCGACCAGTAACACTCTTCGGGTCATCGTTCAGGGCAGAAAGAAAACTGCTCAAAGATGGGTATGCTGGTTCCTCTCCTGAATAGGAAGAGTGATCTCTCCGTCAGGAACGGAGTCCTGCTATATAAGTAGCTCATCCGCCCCATGATGGATTACACGTGCCCCGCGTGGAGGTCCGCTGCCCGCACGCATTTCCGGATACAACAGGTGTTAAATTCAAGTGTCTTCGCCATGCTGCTGTTGCCCACTGGTACATAAGTAACAGGCAGATTCACGAGGATCTGGGTGTTCCGCTGTTTGCCGACCACATCAGAGCCCTGACTGCTAGCTTTGACTCAGATTTAGCTGCTGTTGGGATCCCCCTAGTACGGCAACTCGGCAGATACTTACGCTGACCGAGGGTTGTCCCCGTCGCCTGACGCGAAAGCCAAGGGCGGCAGGGGCCAGCAGGCCATTCGAGGCCATCGCCCGCGATTGCCACGTCGACTAAACGAATCGCTTTCGGCGCTGATCAGCCGAGCGCCTTTCGATTGCCCTGGCTGAGGTTTTCCTTGATTTTCCTCAGTTGTAAGGCCAATGCCAGGGTATAAGATGCAAATTCGGGGCACGGCTCGCACTTCCCCACCCCCTAGGCGCGGCGGCTTCACCTAAGCGCCTGGAAATAAGTCGCATACCCCCAGTTTCCGACAGAGCCAGTCTGGGCTCAGAACCCAGACAGCTATCCAAGCAAAGTTTATCCCTCCCATAATTAGCCCACGGCCAACTAGGCGCTATTCTTTCGCAAGATCAGTCAAGGTCCTCAGCCAGACTTCAAAATCGTTGGCGTAAGCCTATCCCCCCGTTAGAGTTAAGGTGTCCGTTATAGAGCCCAACTACGCGGTCAAACGCGGGAATGGCTAACAGACAGGGGGGCGTCGACTAGTTAGAACTTTGGCTTGGCTTTGCTTGTCAGGTTTTTCTGCCGCAACCTGTAGTTTACAAACATGGGCATGCTTATGTGATCCCAAGTGCAGAGAGGCGTGGTGAGACCTTGAAATGGATGGGGAAACGAATTTAAAGTTTGGAAACGTAGGAGCGGGGTTGTAGTAATGAGTCGTTGCGTTGCCAAGCAGAGGACTGTAGTAACTGACGAGTCGTTGTAATGGTACCTAGTCACATGCAATGGCGTGGGCCTATGCATGTCAGATACACGCCAGACATTGACCAGTCTAACGTATTCCATACAAAAGTATAGTGTGTGTCTGCCTTCGCTCTAACCGCGGAGAAATAGTAAGATCGGCAAGGTACTTTTAATGTAACATTGTGGCGGTTTGCATGTTTCTTTCTTCTCGGCTAGTCTCACTGTCTGATAGCATTTCACTCGAAGACGGTCGAAGGCAGAGCTTTTATGGCGATTTTATATCGTCGAGAACCAGGGGCCTAGCTAGGGCGGGGCGAGTGTTGCACCGCACGGTCCGAATGGGCAGCAAAATTAATATTTGAAATAAAAGATGATTTTCTGTGCTGAACAGTTTTTAAATTACTGAGACAAATATAAGGAAACTCAAATAATTGTGATTTTTTTTAGTTTGTAATTTCTCTCACAGGCGGCCATTTTTAGTGCCCGCCACGGGCGTCAAAATCGCTACTCCACTGCCAGCATCAGTAAACCTTACTTATTTCTTCTTGTTAAGTCCCCGACATTTTGTCCGATTGTATCCAAATTTGGACTTTTACTGATAAATTTTATTGAAAATCCCCAACATCAAAATTCACGAAAATCGTCCTTGGGAGCCAACAAGTAGGAAACATGAGGAGCACGGACATTCCATAGTGAGCTGAGGGATTTCTTAAAAAACCCTCTGCAAGAAAAAAAAGCTGGGGAATTGCTCAACCTGAGTAAAAAGCAGTTAAGAATATTGACTTGGTTGCTAACAGGACACTGTCTTTTAAAAGGACACCTGTTTCAACTATGGCTGGTATACACTCCCAAGTGTGATGATGCAAGCAGGCATCTGCAACAGTCCCACACGTTCATTGTGACTGCGAGCCTTTGGCCACATCAAGATTCAGGCACCTGGGTCGTAATTCTATGACAGCAAGCTACTTTGTAGACCTCTGCGAGCAGGATACTGCGCTTTGTTCAAGTTGCGGTACTGATGAGTGAATCAGCTCAAGGGCTGCACTAAAGATCGATCACGGTTGAAGTGCGCGGGTTACTCGGTGCCCGCCCTTCTGTATTCTGTTCTGTTCTGTTATGTGCACTGTATATGGGTCGCTTTGTTTCAGGACAAAGTCTGCGGTTTGTCCACACGGTGTGTGCATTTCTTGTGACAACAAAACGGGAGGCATTATCTCCCTGTACAGTAAACATCGATGTATGTAAAGTAGGAGCACACTGTTCTCTGTGAGGTACAAACTGAATACATACGGTATAATGTGGGTTGATATTTGTCTCGCGAAGGCCGGGATTCTATCCTAGGTCTGTTCGTCTGAGATTTATGGTGGACAAAGTGACACTAGGCCTCATTTTTCTCAATACTTCGGTTTTCTCTTGTCAGAATTCCACCATGCTCCATACTCATCTTCAGCTACACGTTGCTCCAACCAGAAGGACAAACGGGCGAAGCCTGGCATCATTTCAAAAAGCAGTGGTATTCAGAAAATCGGGGAATATTGAAGAGAAAGATGCTTTCACTTTATTTTGTTTTTATCTTCCCTGGGTTAATGCAGGTGGTACCGTTTCTGGCAAGACTAAATACGCGACACGAAGTTGGAAGCAGTTTTGACGCGCGTTTGCACTGTCGCGAAAAGCGCTTATTAGCTTCGTCATGCCCGTCCGTTCGTCTGTCAACTTGTGTCAGCACGGCTGCCACTGGTCGGATTTCCTCGAAATTTGATAGCGGGGGACATTATGAAAATCCGTGGAGAAAATCCATATTGGGTTAAAATCGGACAAAAATACTGGGCACTTTACAAGAAGACCTGCATCCATTTTGTTGTTGCCGGCCACATAAATTTGCTCAAAGCATTGTTGTGCAACACTATTTTCATATTGCTGACGCTTGTAGCTCAGTAATACACCCAGTACACTGCTGCTTTTACATTGCAACAGTGGTTACGCGAACGCGTCACAGTGTTACGTCGCACGTAGCTAGATTGCCTGTCTTGTTCTCACTGTACGTAGTCACCACATCGGAAAATATTTCAAATAAAAGGCATAGGTCGGAATGCAACGAAGTTTTAAAGACTGTTTTAAGTAGTGTGCTGATCATGTGTACGGTTTTTCAGAAATTAGATGTAAGTTCGACTGGGGCTATATGTAACATGTCGTGACAACCAGCACCACTTCCACGTAGTGTCTTAACGACAGGACCATAGCCTCTTCCGAAGCGAGTTCTCCACGGAATGCTTCCTCTTTAAAGTTCTTGTCGTTTCCTTAAGGTCATCCAGTAGCTGCTTTTGTCCTCTTCCTCGTCTTCTCCCACCCCCCCACCCCCCGCCCCATTCTTTCCTTCAATAGCGTGTTATAGAAGACAGTTACTACGCAAGATGTGACCAATCCAATTAGCCTTCCTTCGTTTTATTGTGTGTAGGATGTTTCTTTTCTCCTTGACTCTGTGTAATACTTCTTTATTTTTCACCCGATCCGCCCAACTGATCTAAAATACCATGGTGGTTATAATTGACTGGGACCCACCAAATGTGAAAATCCCTTGACACCTACAATGTACAGTCACAGTCAGAAATATTATGAAGGAGGAAAACAGCCTTCCCGGTATGCGTCTTGCGCTTCTTACATAGAATTCATAAAACGTCATATCGCAGTGGAAGTGTCAGTAAATCTTGCGAAACGGTAATGTGCGTGGGCGGCTCTGACAAATGATCGCATACAGGGAGGAAGTGCCAACATGTTAGCGCATTTTCTAAAAATACCACGACTGCACTTGCGATCCCATACATGATACCGCACCGCACATCGGGCACTCCTATTGACGAGGAAATGGCGCTTCGTTAACACTGCCCAGTTTTTGCTGCGTTAGTGACGGGAACTGCAGGAAGAGGTAATCTGCAAGTGTTTTTGTTTTAATTAAGGGTTACGCCACTTATAATGCTGTCGACACAATAACAGAGGTGTTTGGTTAAAGCGTGAGAACCTCGTAGATTCGTGTAAGCAATTTGGTAAGTTTGGGGAGAAAAGCATACTTGTGCGCTGCAAGACGACTCGACCCATTTAGCTCACGCACCAGGCCTGTGAACGTGTTTGGAGAGGGGTTGTCATCCATATGCATGCCGAATCTGCTACTGGATGAATTTAGATGAAATTTGGTATTGGTTTTACACTAAACCTATTTGTCTCGATTTGTATAAGCCCAGTGTAATTCCCACTTCACATGAATCGCAAACCGAACGTTATATATTTTCAGTTTAAAAAACAGAGGTTCGCCTCATGAACAGTTGTGCCCTGGCGTCTCACTAACAGCAGCTTTTAGTTGAATTAACATTCGGGTGAATATTTCATATAGTTATGACAATGCAGTGTGACGATGTTGCAGCAGTTTATATCTACAGGGTGATTATAAAGTACATACAAAGCGTACTGGTCAAAAAATTGTGGTATATAAGCTTTAAATTGGTGCAGTAATTATATTGGTATGGCATTCTGTTTAGGAGATGGAACCATTTAACATTATGTATTTACTTTCCAATCACGGTTGGCCACCGTGTTCTGTTTAGTGGATTGGGCGTGGTGGAACAAAAGCATGGTCACCACGAAGGTCTGATTGCACTATATGTGATTTGTTGTTGTGGGGGTTGGGCCAGTGAGGAAGTTTGCTGCTGAAAACAAGGAATGCCCGGTAGACTGGCATGACAAATTCAAAATACTCTTGCTGCTGCCCCTCTTGACTGTTTAAGAAAAATGTCAACCCTGTGTCTTCCAGGCTGCAGAAGTGTGTGTGTGTGTGTGTGTGTGTGTATACAAAATGTGGTATCCTGTGTTGAAGTCTGACATTAAATGGGCCTTAAAGTGTTGCAAGAATTGCAGCAATATGTCATTCTGTTAATGAGATATAGCTTTGTAACCTGATGTATATAATGTGCAGGTAATCTCTGTATGCACTAAATGAGCATTAAGGCTACTGGGATATTAAAACCAATAATTATCCATCAAACACTATATAATTATTACAGGGAACCGATAGCTACATGTTTCGGCTTGTAGCTAAGTCGTCATTATGCTGTACAAGATGTACAAGAAGGTATAATGTACAACAATGCAAGTAATATTATTGAAGATAGAGATCTCAGACTTAATGGCTTTTATACACATAATTAGCGCAGCAGGTTGAGTTGTGTTAAGCCAGCAACATGTGCGGTGTAATGAAGATACCGATTTGAGATATGTACTCAGAGTACGGGATACTTCTGATGCTTGAAAATGAATTTGAAACTTTGGTTTCTTACTACTTGAGGCCCATTCACGCTGTGTCACTTCAATTCTTCTACAACTTGTATAGTGGGATTTCTGGCAGTCCTGAATTGACTGCTGATTATGACAAATGATGTCTGGTTTTTGTTAATTGGCTTACTTACTGGCATATAATCGTATTCGTTTGATGTGTTCTTGATGTAAGTGAATAAACCAAAATGTAATATACAGGCTGTTGTATTATAGTTTACAATATCAAGTTGTCTTTGTTAACTTATATGAACTCTGAATACATGTTTTGCCTCAAACTAATAGTTATGTATATTCCAGACATATTTCAAGTTCATAACATTTAAATGTGTTCATAATATTTAAATGTGTTGTATTTACTGCATGTTGAATTTGATATATGTGTAGAATTGACTTTATAATGGCTGATTTTAGCTGAAACATGTAGTCATGGTTCATATCAGTTAATAAACGTAACTTGTATTGGTACAGACTAATAGAGTAGCAGTGAATATTGGATTTTGGTTTAGTGTATTATTGCCCTTATAGTTTGTGTGTTTTGTATGTTGGAAAGAACATGAAGGGGATTGACCATGGTTAATGGTACCGTGTTAATGCAGCTTTGTTTCTAGGACAGAATGAAACAGAAAAAATAATTTTGAGTCTAACTGGTCTGTGGGCTGAGATACTGCCAAGTGCATTGCACTGGGGCAAGCCACAACAACTTGGGCTTAATTCTTCAGTCTGCAGAGGAAAGCAATAAAAAGAATAATTTATTTTTAAATGACACTGTATCTATTAATGATCGATTGAATGCAGCATTATCTTCCTCTTCTTCTTTAGCATGAGAGCATTTTAAGTTTGGCCTTGGTTGTCCTCGTGCCAGGTGCCCAGTCTGTTCTGTCCCACACTCTTCTTCTATATCTTTGAGGAATCAAGTCCATGTCAGCATCATTCACCATAAGCTAGGTCTTCGTACTTTTTCTCTGTCTTCCATGCTTGTCTTCCAGTAAGTTCTTCAGTGTTCTTTCACCTTTCATTCTTACAACTTGCCCAAGCCATGCCAATCCAGTCTATGTTCTTTAATTATGTTGCAATATCTGGAAATTTGAATTTATTATGAATTTCCTGATTCATTTTTATTCTCTAGCAATCGTTTTAATGTGTTGGCACATGTATTTGATCATATGAAGGGCAGTGGAAATGGCAGTATCTTGGAAAAGTTGTGTAGCTTGTTGTTCATATGTTAACAGAATTAGTGGCTGGGTTTTGAACATTGGTTAGCATTGGGTGGCAGGGGAGGGGGAGTGTTCTTGGGTGCAGCTGCATGGTCAGAATGACTTTTGACCGCTGTTAATTCCCTTGTTTCTTTCTAAGTTTGAGAGGTTGTTTGTGAATCTTGTACAAGTAGTTTATATTTGTTAGTCACAGTTCACTGTTTGTGTTGTCACAAGGGTAAGTAAGGTGAATGGCGAGGAACGTTTCTATGACAGAGTTAATTGGGAGTTAGAGAAAAGCGAGGTCCAAAATTTGTTGAGTTTTGTGTTTTCTTATTGTTATTCCCAACTTAATCAGGTTGTGGCATGGAACTTGAAAACACCCCTGATTATTTGGCCAAGTTGGCAACCCTTATTTCTACTGTATATATCTGTCACTAAGTAAGATGTAGACACTCCTGTTGGTGTAGTAGCTGTAGTTTTTTCTCAATTCATATTTGAGTCTGAAACATTTAATAGACTCTTTGTGTTTGAAGCTGATGTTAGAGTTAAATTTTGAGCACAGTTTTGTTGTTTAAATTTTGTGGTTAGTATGTGTACTGCTAGGTTTAACTTTAAAAGACTTCTTCATTTTGCCTCCATGTTCTTTATGATTCCCATAATAAATGGTGGCTATTTCCCTGTATGGCATTAACCAAATGGTCATTGTGTGATACAGTCTGAACCTTCAGTTATTCTGTGCGTTAGTTTTTGTCTTCAATGTACGCTTTAGAAATATGAAGTCTCCATTTCACTTCTACCCCAAGAAAAGGATAAGAGAGCAAAGCCTGGGAATCTTCTAAAGAAGTGATGCTCTTCCCAGATAAAGCCTCTTTCTCTTTTCCTCATGAATTTCCCTTATATATACTGTTCCAAATCTCTGTTGTATCTCTGTCTCTAGTCTTTCTTGATGTGGCTGGAGTATCATACAAATGGAAGATTTTGTTTTGAAACTAAAGGTCATGAGATGAAATGATAAACATATTTGTCATAAGCATAGTTGATTTGCATGTGCAGAATGAAAATGTGTTAAAAACTTTGGTATCTAATCTTCAAGGAAAAAGACTAAGTGACAGACCAAGATTGTTAAAGAACTTTGGCATTAAGTT
>Ga0209629_10003909_pt1 | contig 10866 bp, 8 predicted proteins | sample TergutCu122P5_FD_187286 | JGI IMG/M metagenome (GOLD analysis project Ga0209629, IMG submission 187286) | Cubitermes ugandensis P5 segment gut microbial communities from Kakamega Forest, Kenya - Cu122 P5 (SPAdes) (version 2) | ecosystem: Host-associated > Arthropoda: Insects > Digestive system >... | reverse complement strand
GGGGGGGGGGGGGGGTGGTGGTGCAGATTTGAAGTCAGTGGATCCAAATCTATGAAGGGCACCAAATACTTTTCAGGGAGCAAAAGAAAAAGCTAAAACTTGTAACCCACTTTTATAAGCAAAGATTTTTATTGTTGCCTACGTGGTTAATTGCAGCTGTTACTGCTTTAGTAAGAGGTCAGTATGTATTGCATTAAAATGATTAATGTTTTTGTTTTATTTAGTTTTCCCTAAATTGTTTAAATATGCCAAGAATGTGGGACTATTTGAATGGCGCTGCAAGGCAGAAGAAACGTCAGAAATAACATGAAGGTGTTAAGAAATTAACAAGAATTGACAGGATTGTTAAAACTAAATCAGTTATCAACAGTGCTGCAGGCAAGAGTAGAGCTTTGCAGATTCCTGAAGAAGTGCCAAGTGATAGCAGTGGAGATGACCGTGAGTCCGTTGATTTTTTGTTAAATAGCAGTAATAATAATGCAATCAAACTACCCTACAAACTTCTTCATTTCTTCATTTAGATTCCAGACTCATATGGGAAATGACTGAATTTCTCAATTAAAAGATTTTTCCCTTTAGTGGTATATAGAGTTTGTCGGTCTGCTGGATTTTCCTTGAGAATCAACAGGACATAGTAAAAACTGATGTTATAAAAGCAGAAGTTTTAGTTCCATTTAGTAGGAACAAGAATTGAAGGCACGTTAACTTTTCTGGAATTGAACACTGATGACTTTGCTCTTCACACAAATTAAATAAATTCTGCTCTGAACCTTGCTGGCTATATATGGATCATCTTATGAAAACAATAGACGTTTGGGCTTGAAATGCTACTTACTGACTTGCTGCATGCAACAAGAAGCTGGGGCTATTGATTGACATGAAAGGTCATCAGCTATTGCTGAAACCTGTGTGGTTTTTCAGGAATGGTGTTCTCATGAAATTTAGGTGGTTGTTTAGAATCCTAGATGATACAAAATCTTGACTGCTGGTGAAAAGTTGTTTGGTAAATGTAATTTTTGACACTTATACTGTTCCATGTTAGATTCAGGGAAAATATTACCTATTCTGAAGAGAAAAGGAAGCGGCAAATTCTTAGCATCAAAGAGTGGTGGATCAAGTATGACCTTTGTGTTAAACTTTTTCTGAAAACACCAAAAGGGGTTATTGTTTATCTTACTATTTAGAATGAGATATTAGAACTACTCCATTCAAGTACATATGTCAGTTTTATTCAATTGTACCATCATTATGGAGACAATTACATGAGTTCTGATGAAAATAATTTAGGTTTATATCAATTTAGGCTCTATACTACTGCCACCGAGTGACAATCCAATTGCAGTTAACAAATATATCATATTAAACACGTTCTATATTCAGATATTCTACAATTGTATGCATTTATTTGAATAAATATTCTTTGTTCATTTTACCGCTTTACAGTCACTAACACAAACTGACAAAAAAACATCCAATATCAGCACAACAAACAACAAACATAGGGTCATATGACTAATATAATTTCACCTACAACTTTAAGATGATGTAAAACAAATGTGTTTAAGACAACAAACTGTTTACAAAATTCAATACTACAGCATACATTCAAATGAAAACTTTTCACCAACTTGTGCAGTAGAGTCTAATCACAATCTGAATGGACTGGAAGCAACTACAGAACATTCAGTCAAAAAATTCATCTCTTTATCAGGTTTCAAAACATGTGTCCCCGTAATGGAGTATGGGTACAGCTCCACTTATTCTTAACCTTGGCTCTAGATAGAGGTAAATGGTCAACTTTGTTCCTCTTCCGTTTTGGTCCTGGAAATGAACATGGTACCTGCTAAATAGGAGCCTGTGTGGGCCCCGGAGCAGGTCTGAATGTTTTTGAGAAGAGATAAATCTCTTTTCCCTTCTGGGATTCGAACTCCAGATGTCCAGTCAGTAGCCTAGGCACTATACACACTATGTTATCCCTAAACACAGGGTATGGATGCTACTCACTACACCTACACCTTACATGCTTGGTAAGAATAATATGTTATACATGAATATAGAAATAAAATATTTTGTCACAAATGAAGGTAAATATGCCAGCTGAGACTGGGTGTGGTACTTATTTGTGGTCTTTCCGCAGGATCTGAAAGGAAATACGCGAGCTGTAAGACGTCTGCGGACAGCATGTGAGAGAGCCAAGCGCACCCTTTCCTCCAGTACTGAGGCAAGCCTCGAAATTGATGCTCTTCATGAAGGTATCGATTTCTATGCCAAGATTACAAGAGCACGCTTTGAGGAGTTGTGCATGGACCTCTTTAGATCCACACTAACGCCAGTGGAACGTGCATTGGCTGATGCAAAGCTGGACAAGGCACGCATCCATGATGTTGTGCTAGTGGGTGGCTCTATTCGAATCCCAAAAATTCAGAAGATGCTACAGGCAAGTTGGTTTATTTTGCTGTGTACTGACTGAATTAGTGTGGTAGCCAATGTAGCTAAGCTCTAAAAGCCAATATTACACATTAGAGACAGACCAAACAAAACTAAAGACAATATGTCATATTAACTTAATACAAATATAAAAGCAAATACTGTTGTACTTCTCGGATGAGCAACGGCCTTGATGGATATGTTGCATGTAACTTAATTTTTTAAGTTTCTTCATGCTTTCCAGAATTTGTTGGCAAGAGTATGTATGTTAAAGTTTTTGAGTGGTTTTCTGCAAAAGAATTTTTTTTTAATGACTACATTTTTCGCGCCATATGAATTATTTATAAATATATTACACAACTAACTTATTACACCATCACAAAATGTCTAATGAACATTTATATACAACGCTTATTTGCAGGATTTCTTCAGTGGTAAGGCACTTAATCTGTCCATCAACCCTGATGAGGCTGTGGCTTATGGTGCTGCAGTGCAAGCAGCCATCTTGAGTGGAGACACAAGCTCACAGATCCAGGATGTGCTGCTTGTTGATGTGGCACCTCTGTCCCTTGGCATTGAGACAGCTGGTGGTGTCATGACAAAGATTGTGGAGCGCAATTCACGTATCCCATGCAAACAGACCCAGACTTTTACCACATATTCCGACAATCAGCCAGCAGTTACCATACAGGTCTGTACAGCACAGACTTCTGGAGCTGTTTTGAAGAGCTAAGTTAAACATAGATTTAGGTATCTTCTGTAATATTCGCCTATTTCATTGTATGAACTTCATGCTATAAGTTTAAGAAAGTTACACAACTAAGCCTACATGCAAAAGGGACATATTGTGGCTATGCATGACGAGTCTGTAAGATGTGTGTGACATCTTTAAGCAAGATTGGAAATTTACTTCACCCCAACTTAAGTATCGCCAAAGAAAGAAACGTAAGTGAATTAAAATTGCACATGTTGTCCTTAAGTCCGTGAGACATTGGATGGATTATATCCTTCATCCACAGCTTACAGTGACTGAGCTAAATCACTAACATCCATAGTGCCAACTACATGGCTTTAGTCCTGCTTCTTAAATATTATCATTGTCAATATTTATAGTGATATTACTACAAACAAAACCTTGTTACTTCTTCTCTGTATTGCCAGATATAGGTGCACATACATCTAACCATCAGACATCCAGAAATAGGGCATGAGTAAGAGACCATGTAATTTTCCTGGATGGCCAGGAATAGACATTCTTCCACGGTAATAGAGACTTTTATTTCTCCATCCAGTTACTAGAGAGGATCTTAATAAAAAACATATAAATTGTTTTCGTATGATTCAATATGTCGCTGCAAAGTTGTGAGGTTTTGTAGACAACAAGAGGAATTTCCTTGATTTTGTAATTGAAATTTATATTGGCTTTAAAACTATACATTTAATGAAGCGACATGTATACTAGCTATGACTGTACTTTGTTCCCACTCTTTCTTGGCCCAGTGTATTTATCATCAGCTACTGCAATGTCAATGGTTGCTGAAAGTTTGTTTGTTTTCTTCATTTCAGAGCCCTGTTTCATCAACATGATTAACTTGACTAGAAATTAATGTTGTGTTAATGTAAAATCTGAACTTAACAGAACATAATTTCATACCCTTACTTGCAGGTATTTGAAGGTGAGCGAGCAATGACTCGGGATAACAATTTGCTGGGAACATTCAACTTAACTGGAATACCTCCAGCACCTCGAGGAGTTCCGAAAATAGAAGTTACCTTTGATTTGGACGCTAATGGTATTCTTAATGTTTCTGCCAAAGAAGGTAGTACAGGAAAGTCAGAAAGGATCACTATCCAGAATGACAAAGGAAGACTGTCCAAAGAGGAAATTGACAGAATGCTTGCTGAAGCAGAGCAGTACCGTGCAGAAGATGAAAAGCAGAAAGAGAAGGTGAATAAAGATAGGTCAAAGTATAATTTGCATTGATTCTGTAAGAAAGTTGGTGAACATGAAAATAAATGTAATATAAAATGTGAGTACATGAGTTGCTGTTTGTCATGATCAAAATTTATCAAAATCTATCACCTTGTTACTGATAAAGATTCAACTTCTTTTACTACTTGTTGGTAATTATTTATACATATGACATTATTTTTTCCAAGCTCTAAGAGATTATCCAGTATATAGAACAGTTATTTGACACTGTCAGGAAGACATGATGTTAAAATCTGGTACAAAAATCAAATATCCATATTAGTGAGTTAATTTTAGAGTTCCTATCATCAGACTTTTTTAACAGTTTTCTCAGTAAAGTGTTCAAAATTGTTCATACAGGCAAATATTACTGAACTACAAATTGGTCTCCTTTATGTACGTATAGACAGTCATATTTCTGCTTTTTTTTTTTAGAGCATAATATGTTAATAGCATTATAGAACATGACAACATTTTATGTTCTTGCATACTTCCAGCAGCTTTTGACAGAATCTATGACCAGAGCAGTGAACACTATAAATAAAACAGGGGGATATTTTTGCTTTAGGCAAGTTTTGTGCCATACATGTGGCTCTGTCATAAGTTTGAAAAACCTATTTACTCTCTCCAGTCATATACTATTCAGATTGTTTGAAACTTGCTTCAGTAAAAGCTAATGTAAATGAATCCCTTCTCACAAAGACATGGCATATCATCAAGTTTCAGATGGAGAAAAAGGTCACAAGATGAGCATGATAATTAAAAATTACTTGAGAATCAGTTTCAGACAACTGACAAAGGCTGTTGCTCCAGATTGGAGTTGGTCCAACTTGTCACCATTCTAGGTTACAAAAGAATTCATGCTATTCATAGAGCAGAGCCCTTGGAGTCATTTTTTGTGTAGGTAGTAAACAAAACAGGACTTCTGGCCGGCAATGAAGAGAATATTTTATAATACAACACATCCGCAGGACTGGTGATTCTATATTGCTGTGGGAAATGTGTATACCCCATGGAAATTATATAATGTGAAAGATAGCTTTTAGGAGGGATTAAAATGTGTTTGGATCTATGATTCATATATTTGTATGTTTTGTGTAGCCAGTGATAAATGCTAGAGAATTACACCAGAGATGATTCTGACTTTTTATTTTCACCCAGGTAACAGCAAGAAATCAGCTTGAGAGTTACACATTTGGGGTGAAACAGGCAGCTGAAGAGGCAGCAGCAGGCAAGTTGACAGAAGATGAGAAGAAAATGGTACTGGAGAAATGCAAGGCAGTGTTGAACTGGCTGGACTGCAACACTCTTGCTGAGAAGGATGAGTATGAAGACAAGCTGAAGGGACTTCAGCGTGAGGTAGGTCCCATAATGGTGAAACTACACCAGGGCTCTGGTGGTAGTGGTGCTGGCAGCAAAGGACCAACTGTTGAAGAGGTTGACTAAACTTACATAATGCTGGAGGTATAATTGAATAAACTCCTTCAATCTGAAAACAATTAATGTTGTACTCATGCTGTCTGCTGTGCATCCAATGATTTTGCTGCTTGCTTTTACTCGTTCATCATTACTGTTGGCAATAGTCTGTGCTTGAAGCAGATAGCAGCACTTGTTATTTTTGTAGTTTTTTAAGCAATGCTCAAATTTCAGAGTTCGTACTTTATTGATGGCAAATTTTACTTTATTTCTTTGATTTACTTTTCCACATAACCATTATTAAGTGTATGGAGGTTAAAACAAATCTTAAAATAAACCTAAATTTTAAATATTCAAGTTTATAAAGCAGGCCATACATTGTTTAAAGGTGGCATCCCATCATTACTTTCAGAGGCTGAGAAAATCATGAATATTTCAAAATGGCCAATTATGGTGCTTGATTTGAGTGCCCCCTGAATGATTGTCATTATAAACTGTACAGTAAACTATATTTTTGTGCTGCTAATTTGAAACAAATACACTGCATGCATTATACTTTTTTGTTGCAGTTAACTATTAACTACTAAGTATAAAGACATGCCTCTTTACTAAAGGAAAGCAGTCACTACTCTTGCTGAAGTAGACAGTTTGTGGAAATTAATCTTAAAATGTTGTTTAAATTTATTTTAATAATCTGATTGCAGGCATCATGTTGCATAGCACCGCAGGCAGAGTGAGCACAGACTTAGTTTTAGTTTTGTAAATTTATATGTAATTGATTCTTTTAAATGTTATACATTTATAATTGCATTGCAAGCTTAGTTTAGCATTATATTTGGGTAGTTTGAAGTTGCTACCTTTACATCTTGAGATGTGAATTATCTTAGTCAGTGTCATTTGTGCCAATGGATAAACATTTTATTCAATCATGTTCATTCAGGTTAGGTATGTTATCAGCACCTCTGAGAGTCGTGTCACTTGAATTGAAACCCACAACATGTTATAATCTTTACAAATATGCAAGGGGACAAACAAATATATTTTAATGGAAGCAAGGCGCTGATATTTACAAAATCTTTACAAAGACATACACAATTGTTATTACAAAGCTTGTAAGAATCAGCTGTGTGATTATATGTTATTACAAGAATGATAGAACTCATGAGTTCTAACACACTACATATATTTTATTCATTTACAAAAAAAAATATGCTTCTAAAACAGCATATTTTGCGGTGCTCTATAAGTGTGGTTGGTTTTTCTCTAATAAGAGGGGCAAGGAAAATGCGTGGGCAGTGTATAGTTTAATAAATGAGCAAACAAGAATGGCATGATTTAAAATTGGCATTGAAATGTGGGCTTAGGTTATGGAGGAAGGGAAGAAAGAAGAAGCTGACAATTGTATGATGAATCCAGGAAAGTGTTCTGCACACAGTGTTTGCATATTATGTAAAGAATGCAGGAGACACAAATATAAGAATAGGATAATGGTAGGTAGGGTGATACCATCAATAACACAACTAGAATTATCTAATAGATGGATTTATTAGAAATTTCTAATAAATTTCGAACAAATCCATCTATTAGATAATTCTAGTTGTGTTATTCATGGTATCACCCTACCTACCATTAATTTACTACACAAAGGGGATGGCAAACCTTAAAACAAGAATAGGAAATTATTATTCATGGGGTTATAGAAACTAAAGGAGAGCCGCAAACACCACAAGGTACTTGAAAGACTCTTACAGGTATTCCCACATATCACAATAAAAATCACAAATGAACATTTTGAATGTCAATAAATGAATAAAATATATGTTTGACAAAAACCAGAGAAGAATAACGGATTAAAAAATAACTAATCATAAATATGTAGAGTGTTGTGCATTTAAAGGCAGTGAGGATATAGCCAAAATAATATTTAAAAAAAGTAAGTTTTCCTACTAAGTAAAATCTGGAATAAAATGTGTGATGAGAATCAGGGATGTGGAAGGAGAAGTCATAAAACAAACAGTAAAGTTGGAGAATATTGTGTACGTGGAATTCTTCACATGGTAAAGAGAGGTATATGGCAACAGAATATTAAAACATGTAAACAAGAATATGAAAGAGCCAACGAACACAGTTAGAGAGACAAAATCTTTGTGGGCGAAACTAAAATACATAAAAAATTTTCCAATGAAATTTAAAAATAAAAAACATGTAAGTATGTGCATCTAAGAATTGTTACTAGAAAGTACCATATGTTCAAAGATACATGTGACCACAGTAAAATTTGGAAGACATGAAGTGTTTTATGTGGAATAGTGGTACATTATTAATTCAGTTACATAGTACACAGTCTGTAATGAGTACACTGAAGATAAGATGCAGCAGTTGTACTTTAATAGGGAGAAAGAAGCATTTGTAATAACTACAGAAGAACATGTTTGTTAAACTCTGTGTAAGAAGTATTGTTAAGTAGCTATAAGATGAAATAAAATTATAAAAGTAATTTTTATCAATACAGTAAAATGGTTCTTTTAGAAGAAGGCTATGGTTGCTAGTTCAATAATTTTTGCTGATTAAGATATTCACTTCATTTGTAGTTGGCTGGAATAAAACTTTATCATGAATTCCTCCTTCAGAAGTTCAGAAATAAAAAATGAATAATAATTGACGGTGTCTCAGCGCTTTTTATGTCAATTTCTGTAGTTACACTCTAACATAAACAGCAAAATTGCCATAGATAGATTTTGTATCAATAATGATGTAAAGAATATTTAAGATTATGGAAACAAATTGTGTTACAATTCTGGAAGAATGGAACAATGGAGTTTTAATAACAATCTACAGATAAGATAGGTCAGTGTAAGGGCATATTTATTAAATCAAAATTAATGGAAACAGATGTAACAATGCCTATTCCTAGAGCTTATGATGAGCACAAATGCTCTTATTTTAATATGAAAATTGTGTGTTTTTAAAAACTCTCAATTTTGTGCAGGAGAAAGTTTCACTGAATAGCCCCAGTCCGTGAATTTAATTTCTGTTTGTCACAATCTTTATGTGAAGATTATGAAACTAAGTTAAAATCTTAACTTTCATGAAAGGTTCTTAGAATGTGGTTTGATATTATTTGTTCAGAAATATGTAAAGTATGTAAAGTGGACAGCAAAAGAAATTAATATATTTACTGTTGGTATGAAATTTTCTACGGTATGACTGAAAAGCTGACAACGCCATGAACAAGGTGTGAAGATAAAATAAATAGTGATAAAATTTTTAACTACATATACAGGTGTAGCAGTGAATGTACTCCTATGAAAAATGAAAACAAATAACATTTTCAATTGAAATTTATGTACGGTATTTTTTTTACACCAAACTGAATTATAATTTTGGTTTCCATTGTCACTTATAAGAGAAGTTTGTATTTAATATTTTATACTTCTGTAGTCTTATTTTCCTCATAATTTCACATCATAAATGCACTGACTTAGCAACAACAACTCTCCTTTTACTGCAGTAACAGTAACAACAAAACTATTGTGTAGTACTGTATGTCACTTGTAACTCAATTTCAATTCCTAATAAAGATTGCCAACAGACAGAACATTGCATCCCTCCCAAACATTTGTGAAAACTGTCAATTCCTTATACCAGTTTTGTGATGGAAATTCTATATTCTTTGTTGTTTGAAGCATATTTGTTTGACATGATATTCCAAGAGATGGTCTGCTATTATTTTCAGATGATTTGTTCTTGTTACTGTTGCGATTGCTGCTGCTACTGTTGCTGCTACTGCTGCAATTCTAAGATCAGTAGTTGGCAGATGAACCTAGAATTCCAAAGGGTTCAGTTTACATGTGTGACTCAAATTATTTATACAGAAGTGCCATGAAATAATATTCACCTATTCTTCACACATGGCTGTATACATCATATATGTAGTTTACTAAAAAGTAAATCACTTATTTTGAAGTTACATGAAGACTGAAATGTCAGAATTAATTAAATACTCAAGTTTTTTAGTATTTTTTTTTAATTTTCTTTATATATATACACGAGGTGCGACAATTTCAATCCCGGAATATTCGCAGCGTGTCGCTGGGGTGTTGAGCCAGGCAAACTCGTGGCATACGGTTGGCGGAAAAGTAAGTGACAAGAATCTGGGGCAGCGGATAAACATTAAGTTTTGTGTGAAGATTGATAAAAGTGCTAGTGAAACGTTAGCCCTATTAACAGTGGCTTATGGTGAATACGCTATGAAGAAATCGAGTGTTTTTGAATGGCACAGGCGGTTCAAGGAAGGGCGAGAAGATGTGCAAGACGACCCAACAAGTGGGCAGCCAAAAACTCAAAGGACATGCAAATGTGGACAGAGTACGAACCTTGGTGCGCTCAGATAGAAATTTAGGTGTGAGAGTAATAGCAGAAGAACTGAATATGAATAGGGAAACGGTGCGATAGATTGTAAAGGAAGATTTGAGAATGAGAAAAATTTTCGCAAAAATTGTGCCTCGAACCTTGACACGTGACCAGAAACAACGTCGGCTTCACATTTCATTTGATCTTTTACGCAATTCAGAGATGTTTCATAGGGTCATTACCGGTGATGAAACGTGGTGTTTTCAATATAACCCGGAAACAAAACGACAGAACATGCAGTGGAAAACACAGAATTCACCTCGGCCGAAAAAAGCACGCATGTCTCGATCGCAGGTCAAGACCATGCTTGTGTGTTTCTTCGATCAAAAGGGGATAGTTCACTATGAATTCATTGCACAAAGACAAACGGTAAATCAACAGTGTCATTTGGAAGTGCTGAAAAGGTTACTGGAATCCAGTGGCGTACCCAGGGATTTTTTTCGGGGGGGGTTCAACAAATTCAGTTGCGGACAGAGGACAGAGAGGACGGGGATCTGAGGGCGGCAGTCCTTTAGTCAGGGGTTCTGGAGGCAGCTGTAATTTGGTACAAGAAATCTCATTTCATATAGTAAAATTTTCTTAATTTTTGGTACTTCAGACAATTTATGTTGACAACCAGTTTATTTGTCATTGTTAAT
>Ga0209629_10003907_pt1 | contig 10870 bp, 4 predicted proteins | sample TergutCu122P5_FD_187286 | JGI IMG/M metagenome (GOLD analysis project Ga0209629, IMG submission 187286) | Cubitermes ugandensis P5 segment gut microbial communities from Kakamega Forest, Kenya - Cu122 P5 (SPAdes) (version 2) | ecosystem: Host-associated > Arthropoda: Insects > Digestive system >... | reverse complement strand
CTTGTGCGATGGCGTGCAACGCCAAACAAAAAGGCTCCGTCTGGACGTTCACCACCGATCAGGCCCGCATCAAGCTCAAATCTCAATATCAAAATTGCTTAAGGTAAAAAGACAGTAAGTGGCGGGAAATTACTTGAACATCTTGACGGCACTGGTGACGCCGCCCCAAATTCCCATTTCCATGCCTGTCGATCCGGTTTTTGTACCTCGCCCGGTACAGAAAATCCCGCCAGCACGGTCGAGTCGGCCATCGTGAGAATGATCTGTTTCCCACGGACAATACGGGCAAATGAAACGGGATGGGACATGGAAGTGAAAAGTGAAAAACGCCGACCTTCGATCGACCCCTAAAAAATACAGACAAGTTGCGTTTGATTGGCTTCGAGCGAAACAGGGATGCTTGTCACGTTTTGGTGTTCGGCAACAACCATGCCGCCGGATGCCGGATCAAGCACGACGCATGTTTTCCCTTGCAACAGCGGCATGTGGAACGTTCCCCGGTACGGGTTCACGCCGGTGTTGAGAAGCAGGAATATCTCGCAGTGGTCGCGGTGAAACCGTCCCAACGTCAACCATTCCGAACCGGGGGCGAATCGGGCAAACTGCAATTGTGCCGCCTCCAATCGTTTTTCCAGTTCCCGGTGTGAAGAAATGAGCGAGTCGCTTGTCTCACGGATGACTTTTCCACCGGATTGGACAAATTCATCGACTTTTTGCTGAACGTCGGGCAACAACTGAACGTTGTTCGGGACAATCAATGCATCGAACAGCGACTTGGCGATTTCCAGTTTTTCTCCGGTGATTTTGCCCTGTTTCAGGAACGAATCGTCGACCAATACGAACGGGATTTGCGAGGTGACGAGCAGTTGCCCCAAACGGTCGAACGATCCGACGATGTTTTGCAGGCGTTTCGGTTGTGCCGCGATAGAAATCGGCTCCGCCGCCGGACGGTAATCGCTTTGCAAATCGGTAACCGGATAATACAGCAAAACCGGACGGACGGGGGCCGCTTCCCGCAGGATCGCGTTCAGCCGGCCGACAAATTCACAATATTTTTTGTGCGTCGCTTCGGCGGCTTCGTCCCCTCGTTTTGAAATCCCGTAATAAAGCGTCATTTCCGTGACACCCCAGGCTGCTTGCCATGCCGTGGTCGCCTGCATCATTTCGAGTGTTACGGGCTGCGGTTTTTCGGCCATTAATTGACTGAAATCGCTGACTTCGGTCATGACAAACCGTTTGCCGGTCAACAGGGCCGCAGAACAGGGGAACGCCGCCGCTTTCCAGGCACCCCAGCCGCAGGCACGCGGATCGCTGTTGAGCATGTCGAGTCCCGGAAGATCGAAACGGGCCAATGCCTGCAACTTGTTACCGTCAAGCGGTACGTGGGCAAGGATATTTTCTTCGTGCAACGTGTGCCCCGATGCGGCAAGTCGAAGCGGTCCCTGTTTTTGATCGGATGCCGCCTGTACTTGAGCCAATGTCGGCATGGATGAACCGACGTTTCGGCACCATGTTTGAATCGCCCCGTAATAACGCTCGGCGTCCAATTCACCGATGAGCGACCAGAATTGACGGCGGACACGCTGATCTTCGGGAGAATCGCCGGTAAAGAGCGATTTGCGAACGGCGAGCAGATTTTCACCGTAACGTTTTTCGTATTGTTCCGGCAGGTCGGCGGACCACGAAACCATCGGGAGCGGTTTGACGTGCGGGTCAAGCGGGTCGTCGATACGCACGTTTTTTCGCACCGATTCGGGAATCTGCCCAATGTTGACCGCCATCATCGACGGCTCATCGGTGAAAAACGCTTCAATCTGCGAAAACAGTTCGGCACCGAGCCGATCGCGATACGCCTGGTGGGTTACCTGCAAGAAGCGTTGCGTCGCAGCCGGGTCGAGCGGGTTCGGATAACGTCTTGCTGCGGCATAATTATTGCAGGCGTGCGTGTATTCATAAGCGGGGCGAATCGCGAACGGCTCAGCGGCTTCCGGATCATAGACCAACGCCTGCGATTCCAGTTCGGGGTGCCCGCGCAACACGACGCCGCCCGCTTCGGGGCTGGGATAGCCATCTTCGTCGTATATCCAGACACGCAATCCCGCTTCCCGCGCCGCCCGGACCGCTCCGGCAAACCGTTGCCATTCCGCTTCGTTCAGCAGGTAATCTTTCGGACCGACATTGCAAACGATGCCGCCGAGACCGCATTGGTCCTTGTAATACCGCATGTTTTCGAGCGTTGCCGGATTGCGATAACCGCTATGCACGATTTGCAACGGTCGATTGTCCGCCGACGGGTTCGACCATTCCGCCTGCCAACGACTCAGTGAAGCCGGTAACGTCGACGATTTTTCCATTTCTCCGGAGATTAACGGATTTCCGGCAATTAACGGAAGCAACATCATGATGCCGGTCATGAGCGTTATTCCCGGTGTTGTTTTCAAAAAATGTAAATTTTTCATCGAAGGGGTTGTCTTTCATTCATCAATCAATTTTTGGCATCGTTATTTATTGTCATTATATCGGATTTTTCGCCGGATGGTAGCCAAACAATGATTTGGCAAGTAAAATGATGGTGAAATGCAATATCAATGTTATCAGTAATCTATTGCCTTGGACATAGAGTTGGACAGCAGCGACCGGCGAAGGTAAGGGATACTGTGGGCTTCATGGCTAAAAAATCAGGCACGGTTCAATTTTTGTGTCCATGCCCATACTGATAACATCATTATCAACCCGTTTTCATTACATCAAATTAAAAACATGTCGGAAAAACACCCGGTTGGTCGCAAAAATGATTGGAAAAAATGGCTTGCCGCATTCGGGTCCATGGGGATTGCGTTGGCACTCATGTCGTTTTTACTCGTGGTGCTGGCCTGGGCGACATTCGTTGAAAATTCATACAACGCTTCGGTTTCCCAATACGCCGTTTATGCGTCGTGCTGGTTCGAACTGTTGCTTGCCCTGCTGGGACTCAACATATTGTGTGCGATGCTTGCCCGTTTGCCCTGGCGCATGCGGCATCTGTCGTTTCTGACCGCTCATTTCGGGGTCATTCTGCTTTTGATCGGCTGTTTCCTGACATCGCGATTCGGGATTCAAGCCCAACTGAGCCTCTTCGAAGGCGAGCTTGGGCGTTTTGCACGCCTCACGTCGGGGAGCGAAATCAGTCTTGAAATCAATGATTTTCAAGCGGAAAACATGGAAGCGGAACCATTCACGGTAAAAAAAACAAGTCCTGTCGCAGAAAGTTGGACTGCCAATGAAGAAAGCATGTTGAAAGTGAAGCCGCGTGGAACAATGTTGCAGCAGGAACTGGACGCGTTGCGTGCCAACAAGCGCATCCAGGTGCCGGTCGTGACGGGGCCGATGAGTTGGCGCGAATACCTGCCGAAAAACTGGTTTGCGGAATCCCGACCGTTTGCCTGGCTGATTGACTGGCCGCTTTATTTGCCGATGTTGCTCGGAAAACGCACCCGGGGTACCGTGTATGACCGGGACGACATTCAAGTCGAATTGCTGGATTATCTTGCCGATTCGACGCTCAAACAGGTGACGCCGCTCGCGGTCCGTATCCGTTCGGAACAACCTGTTTCGCAAGAATCAAATTCAAAGGTAGTGGAAAATGCCGAAAAACAGGAAGGAAATACGGATAAAAAACATACAGATGAAAAAAACACGGACGATTGGAAAACGCTGACATTGTCGCTCGGCAATGCGTTCACCGGTGATATGCCGGCGGGCGGTATGGCCGCTGATGCTCACCCGATGATGCGGTCGGCGGCTTTGTTTTCGACACAACATGCAACCGAACGGGTCACGTTTCAATTGGCGGAAACAATGGCGGAAACCGAAGCGTTTTTGAAATTGCCGCCTGCGGAAGTTTCCGGCATCTGGGGAAACGTCATTTTGCGGGCCGGCGGCGAAAATCATGTTTTTGCCGTTGACGATCTCATCAAGTTGCAAACGGAATTCGGACAAAAAATCGGCGAAACCTCGCTGAAACTCCGGAGCGACGAAGCGCGACTCGCGTCATTGCAACTTCAATTGCTGGACTTGCTGACCACCCAAAAAAAACGAGAACGAGAAAACGTTGACGACGATGCCCGTGTTGCCGGCGATCAGCAAAAGATCGACGGGGCCAAAAGCGAAATCGAACGATTGCAAAACGAAATGACCGCTTTGAAAAAGCAGCTCGAAGAATACGATGCACGGGTGCGGTTACCGGTCGGTAAAACCGGTTTGACAATGGAAATGGTGCAATTCCTCCCGCAACAGTTGGCGATGATGCTGCGTATCCGCAAGAAAAACTCCGACACCCCTTTTCATATTGCATTGTTTGCCGACGCTCCGCAGCTTTCGACGCATGCAAAGTCGCTGGGGACTTATGCAATATTCGTGCTTGATCCGAGCAAGCCGATGACCGACGCGCCGGGGTATGTGCCGCCGATGACGCTTGACAAGGCGGCAAAACCGCGACTTGATCTTCTACAGGGGGCGGACAAAAAACTTTATTACCGTTTCTGGTCCGGAAAGCAATACACCAGGTTCGGAGACATCGGAACTCTGCAAAATGAGGTTGCATTGCAAGCCGCGGATGGTTCAACGTTTCGTTTCGCGCTCGAACGATTCGAGCCGCAGGATTTTCCCGGTGTCACGGTCGAAGCGGTGCCGTTCAGAAAAACAAGCGAACAAAACGCCATGCAAGGCGGCATGATGCCGCAACCGCGAGCGCGCGTTCGGGCGACGGTTGATGGTGCGACGCCGGAAACCTTTTGGCTGAGTTTGAGTATGCCGATGACCCCCGCCGATTCGTTGCAGGAGACCGAGGTCGGGTTTGTTTCCGGAAAAAACAGGACGGTGGCCGTCACGTTTCCCGTGCCGCATATCGATCTGGGGTTCGTGCTGTATCTCAAAAGATTCGAGCAAAAACTCGAACCGGGAACGAACATGCCGTCCCATTATTCGAGTCTCGTCGATCTGTTTCCGATTGACGGCAAAATTGCGGACACGAGCGGTCCCGGGGCGTTGCAACGCAACGTGTTGATTCAGATGAACAGGCCGGGCGTGTTTTCCGATCAGGTGACCGGCCGGAGATATCGCGTGTTTCAATCGTCGTTTTCGGGGCCGTATCATCCGAATTCCGGGGAATATCAAACGCTGCTCGGCGGTTACCTGTTTCCGAATGAGGAAACGCCGCGGGAATCGTTGTATCGTTCGATTCTCTCCGTCAACCATGATCCGGGGCGCGGCTTGAAGTATCTCGGATGTCTCATGATCGTGCTTGGAACGATCTCTCTTTGTTTCCTGAAACGTTCCGCTCCTGGAGAAAGAAACAACGTGACCGGTCAAAAACCGTCGCCGCCCGATTTTCCGTCATCGGAGCATTTGATGCCGGAGTTGCAAATGCCGAAAGAAAATTTGCCGTCCAAAGATTTTCAACCGTTGAAGAAACGAAACAAAGACAAGAAAAACAGGCTGAAATTCGGTCGTTTGTTGAAATTGCCCCTTCTGTTGATTGCGGCAGGTTTGATGCTGTTCGCCGTTCGTTCCGCGAACATTGTGCTGCTGTTTCCGTTGCTTCGGGCGCAGGAATCGCAAACGGAATCAGAAAAACATGAATCGCCGGTTCCGTCAACTCAACCGGCTCCGGAAATGGATAAACAAGAGAGCACGCCACAAAAGACCTCCCTTGACACGATCCTTGACGCGACTTCGGATTTGCATGTTTCGTCGACGCAACTGGATTGGCGTCCCTGGCGGGAGTTGCCGGTGTTTTTTGACGGGCGCGTGATGCCGCTTGAGACATACTCGCGAATCATGGTCGAAAATATTTGCGGCACCGATTCGCCGACACTCGTGCTTGACGAAAACGTGCTTGCAAGTGCGCTGAAACAAAAGAAGCTGACCCCGGAAAACGCGGCCCGCATCCGGGCGCGATTTCCGAAAGACGGCAGGCGGAAATTTGATGCATATCAATTGATTTTCGCATGGCAAATCGAGCCGGAACTCTGGGAATACATCCCGTTTCTTCCGGCGTCGAACAAAAAACTGCGAACGTCCGGTTATCTCAAAGCTGGCACTCAAACAATATCGGGAGTGCCATTAAAATATCTGTCGCCGTTCCAGGTGACCGAAAAAGCGGCGGAATTGACGTTGTTGCTCGACCGTTGGAGGAAAGTCGAACAAGGAAAGACGGATGACTTTGAGATCAAAAAACTTTCGGCAGAAGCGATGGATGAATTGCGGGCGATCGGCAATGACGCGGTCAAACTCGAATCGGCGTATTTTACGTACCGCGATGTGACATACAGTCCCGACCGGCAGTTTCCGCAACAGTCTTACATGCGGGCGATGCAGGCGGCGATGCGGTTCCGGGATGCGTATCAAATGCAATTGGCCATCGAACGTTTACCGGTCGATTTTACCGCATTGGGAATCACGCCGCCGTTTTCGAACAACGACAGATTGTTACGTGCCGACGCGAAACTCCGGGCCGTCAACGTGTTATTTCAGCGTATGCAGGACAATATGCGGAACAACGAATCGGAAAAGCCGGTTCCGACGCCGATTCTCGAAAAATTGTTCGAGTCGTCGCTGGCTTCGCTGGACGAATTGTATGCCGACGCGAAAAAATTCCGCGACAACCTGTTTGCCCTCAATATGAATGACGGGTTGCGGAAAAGCGGGATTGACGCCGAACGGCTCCGCATGTTACGCAACAATGCGGAACAATTGTATTACCATATCAAGCGTTCGCGGGGATTTTTCAAAGCAGGCTATCTCGCGTTGTACGATTCGCCCAACGGTTTGAGGGTGTTTCCGCTCCTTTGCGAGGAAGCGTTGACGGACGATCCTTCCGGGACGTCGGACCGGCTCGAACAGTCGTTGCGGATTTCCCCGTGGTTGTCGCTGCAAACGTTTTTGCTCGGTTCCGATGACATGATCAGGCGATTTGCCCTGCCCGACTTGCCAAAGTTCGCCGCAACATCAAAAACCGACACGCAGGAACCGGGCATCGAATCTGTTGTTGAACCGGTTGTCGAACCGATGTCGATGCATCTTCCCGATCAAACGGAGACGTTCGAACGGGATGGAACGTTTCTCAGCCTCTTGGGGCAAATCGTCCGAAACGGCAATCCGGCACGAACCGTTCGTGCCGCGTTTTACGAAATGGCAAGGGCATACCGAACCATCGAAGACGATCCGGGGCGAGCGCAAGCCGACTCAAGCTCACTAACATTATTTGAACGATTCAACAGGGCGTCGATTGCGTTGGTTGACACGCTCCGGTCAAAAGCGGAATCCGTCGAACCGGCTCGCCGTGAATTGGTTTCCCGTCAACAGACGGACGATGCGGTTTTTGAAAAAACGTCTTATCCTTCGCCGCGTTTGATGAATATCGAATATCGTTATGAAGTCCTTGTCCCGTTTTACTGGATGTGGGTGACGAGTGCCGCTGCGGTCGGATTCCTGTTCATTTCGCTGGTCGTTTCATTTTTTGTGAAAAAATCGCGGACGTGCGAAGCGTTGTTTTTCTGGTGCGGTACGCTCCTGCTGCTTGTTTCGGGAATCGTGACATTCACCGGAGGATGGTTCCGTGCCTGTATCACCGGCTGGGCACCGGTCACCAACATGTTCGAGACCATCGTTTTGATGGCCTTTTCCTCCGTCGTGTTCGGATTCTGGATGACGTTTCAGCCTCTTTTTGCAGGGCGACTTGCATGTGCCTGGCGAGCGTCCGCGTTGCCGAAAGGACGACCGGTTTCGTCGCAACAAGCACCGTCGCAACGGACGCCGGGCGAGCGGCAAATCGCGCTGTTGCAAAACGCATTGCTGTTTCCGCGCGTTCTTCTGGCGGCGGCGACGTTTTACTACGTGATGATCGCCGGATATGCCGATCCCTCGACCGGGCTATTGACCTGGGATGGAGTGCGACATGCCGTTTCCATGAACGACCCGATCGATCTGGGTGTCGTCGTGATCAGCATCTCGCTGATCGTCTGGCTGGTGCCGCGCGTGTTGCTCACGATTCTGGTTTTCCCCTTCGTCGGCAAAACGCAAGAGCCGCCCCTGCCTTCAACCGACCTACCGCATCCCACTCTCTGCGCTCTGCGCTCTGCGCTCTGCGCTGTCCTTGACCGTAAACTGTTTTTGATTGTCGGGGCGTTGCTGGCGTTTGCCGCTGGATTGGCTGCCTCCATGAACACAGAAGCGTTCAACCCGAACATCCGTCCGCTCATGGCCGTGCTGCGCAGCAATTTCTGGCTGACGGTTCATGTCATTGCGATCATCGTCGGTTACGCGTCGGGGGCAATCGCCTGGCTGCTCGCGGTCGTCGCTTCGGGAATCTGCCTTTTCGGCAAATGGGGCAAACGGCAAAACGGCTCCGGACGCTTTGAAGCGGAGATTCCGAAACGCGCCATGTCACTGGTGCCGTATATCGTGACCATGTTGCGGGTCACGGTTCTTGTCGTTGCGGTTGGGACGATTCTCGGCGCACGCTGGGCCGATTATTCCTGGGGACGGTTTTGGAGTTGGGACCCAAAAGAAGTCTGGGCACTTGTCACCGTTCTCTTTTACCTGATCGTGTTGCACGGTCGTGCCGCGCGATATTACGGCGATTTCGGCGTGATTCTCGGCGCGCTTGGCGGTTCGACGGTCATCATCATGACCTGGTACGGGGCCAACGTACTTTTCAAAAGCAGCCGTCATGCGTATGGCAGCGGCGTTTCCAACGCCCCGACGATTTTCCTGCTCGTCTTTATCATCGTTCACCTGTTTTGGGGAACCGTTGTGGTTTTGCGCATGATCTGGCAACACGCCTTTGCCAACATGGATCGTGAAAAGTAAAAAATGATTCAAAAAATCCCCGTGAGACTTGGGACGGACAGGTCGCTGTTATACAACTCTTATGTCCAGGGCAATAACGCTGGAATTTCACGGCGGGATTGATGGCACATGCATATTCGTTGGATGTACGGGAACGGATTTTGAAGGATTGCGATGGCGGCATGTCCGGCGAGGATGCGGCGAGAAAATATCCGGTCAGCATGACCCGGGTTTATTCGCTCCGCAAACAACGTCGGGAAACCGCCACTGTCGCACCCAAAGAATATCGTTCCGGACCGAAAATGAAATTGGCTCCTTATGAAAAAGAAGTTCGCCAAGCCGTTGCCGGACTCCCCGATGCAACACTGGCCGAACCCTCAGAAATGTTATCCTATTGTGCTGGAAATAAAAAATAAGCGTGTCCGGTGAATCGCCGGTCTCGCCGACAACGAAAAATCCCGTTATTTTGCGCGTATTAACAATTGCCGGCGCAGCAGGCAGCCATGGAAGCAGTTTAAATTTTATGATCGCATCTATTTTGACTGTATAATTCACAACCTTCGGCGTAAGATGTTTTTCATTCGTCGGTTGTAACTTTTGCGATGGTAATGTTTTGCCAGCACATTTCGTTGCAACCAACGAGTGGCAGTTTTGGCGGCGGTCGTTGGAGTTTGTGTTTTCCATTTGAGGATCAGTTGACATGTCAGTAGTCCATGCAGTTGCGGCACGGTCATTTCGGGGATCGCTTTTTTTGGGCGATGGCTTCCTGCATCAGGTACCAACTCGTCACCAGCGACATCGTGACGTAATGATGCCAGCCATACCAATTGCGAACCTGATAATCCGCCAAGCCCGCTTCGCTTTTCGCGTTGCGAAAGTCCTCCTCAATCGTATGACCAAGTTTCGACACCCTTGCGAATTCCTTCACGTCCACCGTCGCATCCGCGTTTGTCAAATAATAATCATGTTGAATCGAATCGCCATTGACAAAGCGAATCACGACCAGTCGCTCTTCATCGCCGACACGCCGGTCGATCTTCGCCTGTACGCGGCAGATCATTACATCCACCTCAAGCGGCCCACGCGAGCCATCACGCACCACGACGTGTTGCCAACGCGATTCCGGTTGTTGCTCGCGCCATTTTTCGACGGCCACAAACGGCATCTTGCGCAGCGTGCCTTTGCCTTTGTATTGCAACTCGACTTCCAAATCGCGAACCGTCACATTGCTTGGCACAGCCAAAAAATATCGCTCCTCCAAATCGCTCAAAGCCCGGCGAAACCAGGCTGAACGCCCCATTTCGTCATCGCCGCAAACCCATCCATGCGGCAACCACCCGCGCTGCTCGACGAGCATGTTGATCGCGTGTTGATGCCGCGTCAAATGTTTGCGATCCTCTTTCGGAACCCCGGCTGCCTTCATGCGTTTGCCGCCCCACTCCTTCGGCAAAAACAATCGCATGTTCGTCAAAGCATGACCGGCTTCCGACGCGAGGCTCATGCCAACCGCGACCTGGCAATTTTCGATTTTGCCGAGTCGTCCGCACCACTGTCGCGCGACGCCGACGCTCTTCGTGCCTTGCTTCGGAAACGACGTCGGATCGAAGACGATGGCTGCGTCTTTGTTGCCGAATTGCTTTCCGACTTGTTGTGCGAGCAGGTCGAGCATGGGCTGGTGATCCCAATCGCGCTGCCCGGCGAACACTTGATACATCTGCCGATCGCTGTCGTGGGCGTAGGCGATCGACTCCAAATTTTTTCGACCCTTCGCGGCCAAACCTTCGAGGATCGCGTAAAAATAATATCGCTCCGAATCGCTCGCGAGCAGGTCGCCAAACGGCGTGACCAACTCGCGAAACCGCTCCGGCAACAACCCCGAAAGCGACTCCGGCACCTCACATGCCGCCAACGCTTTCTCCAAAATCGGCTCAAATCGTCGTTCCATGACTCTTCCATTCAACAAAAACACAACACCTGTTGTCAACGGAAAAACTTTGTAGCAGATAATTTAAATTATGTCAACGGGAATTATACAGTCAAA
>Ga0209629_10003906_pt1 | contig 10871 bp, 8 predicted proteins | sample TergutCu122P5_FD_187286 | JGI IMG/M metagenome (GOLD analysis project Ga0209629, IMG submission 187286) | Cubitermes ugandensis P5 segment gut microbial communities from Kakamega Forest, Kenya - Cu122 P5 (SPAdes) (version 2) | ecosystem: Host-associated > Arthropoda: Insects > Digestive system >... | reverse complement strand
TCTCTCTCTCTCTCTCTCTCTCTCACACACACACACACACACACACACACACACACACACACAGAAAACATAACAGCCTATGAAACTGTCCCTACAATATGTGAAAAACTCTGGCACTGGAAAGGTTCTTTTGTGAAAATACTCAAAACCTCCCCTTTCAATTGGAATGACACAGCACACCAAATGCCAGCTCTACAAAAATGTCATATGAGTGGCATGTTCTTGTTACTTATTTTAGTCAACTTTTGGCATTTTCAGCAGCATACTTTGTGTCAATTCCAGTCAGTATTAAGTGCTAAAGGGTTAATAATTACACTGATATACAAAATTTCACTTTTTGTGACTAGCAGAAACGAAATGTGCCAATTCTTATGTAAATTGAGGTGCTGAACACGAAAATCACAATGAAAATGCTTCAGTGGCTACGGTTTTCAAGGTATCATCTCTTACCTGTACTACGTCATAAGTCGAAGGTTGCATATAGCTCTAGTGCAATCAGGCCTTCTTCGCCTGCCAATTGAACGTCGAATTTGGAGAATCACGCATCAAGACCCAGCAATAATCAGCAAGCATTGATGGGTTCTATTTCCCTTTGTATCTGCCCTCCATTGCTGCGAAGTCCTGGCGGAAATGTTCATCGTGCTCATCACTCACAGAACCACAGTTCTCCAGAAAGAAGTCCAGGTGAGAACTCAGAAAGTGGATTTTCAAGGACATATTGCACCCCACTTTCTGAGATGAGGGTAGTTCTTCCACAAGATCCTTCTAGTTATCTGCTCTTCTATTTCTCAAGACGCCTGTAACCACCTCTCGGAAGGCATGCCATGCTCTCTGCTCATCACCTGTAATGATGCGTTCAAACACCTCATCACAAAGAAGTGAGCGAATGTCTGGACCAGTGAAAACACCCTCTCGTATCTTGGCATCACTAAGCAGGGGTAATTTTTGTCGCAGGTACAGAAATGCTGTACCATTATGATCCATAGCCTTCACAAAATTCTTCATGAGGCCTAATTTCATATGAAGAGGTGGCAACAAAATCCTCGATGATTCAACCAGTGAATGATGCTTTACATATTTGTGTCCTGGCTCCAAAATCTTTCTGGCAGGCCATATCCTTTTGACATAGTGATGTGCCTTGACCCTGCTGTCCCACAAACAAAGGAAACAAAGAAATTTAGTGTACCCGAGCTGCAGTCCAAGCAAAAGTGCAATGACTTTCAGGTCCGCACAAGTGTTCCACTTGTATGTGTCATACTTTATGTATTGCAGTAACTGCTTCATGCTATCACCACTTTCTTTAATTCCAAATGCATGTGCAACAGGAATAGAAGGTAACACATTACCATTGTGCGGACGAACAGCTTTAAGACTTACTTTGGAAGAATCTTTGAATAGCCTCCATTCATCTGAGCACTGGTTCAAGTGTAAAGCTTTGAACAAGCCATCCACATCTTTGCATGCCACTACAATGCCCTCCATGGTTAAGAATTCTTCCAGATTTTTTTTGGCGATAACGATACAGAGTTATTTTCATGCCTTCATCCAAATATTTCCATTGTTTCATTCTGGATGCTAACAGTTCGGCCTTTACCTTTGGCAGCTCCAAATCGCGTACTATATCATTCAGCTCTTTTTGTGTAAGTTTGTGAGGTGGCTCAGATGCTGGACCTTGAAAGTCTGGATCTGTAGGTTCTTCTTCGTGAGGTCCTGTTTTCTCCGTGTCTTCCTCTTCCATCTCCGAATTCAAAGTGCAAATCTTTTGGTGGCTCCGGCACGGGCAGATCTCCCCATGAAGCACAGGTCTGATGGCAGAGGGTATATTTGGATAGTCAATTCCCTGCTTCTTCTTTCTGCTCATACCACTTGCCACAGGAGGTGTCAAGCAAAAGTAACAGTCACTTCTGTAGTGTGAGGGTTCCCTCCACACCATTCGAACAACAAATGGCATTGTCAGTCCCTTATGATTTATCCAACCTCCAAGACGTACTGCACATGATTTGCACACATTGTGCGGCGCCCACTTCGTCTTGGTCACCCAGTTTACAACCAAAGTACAGATGGCAGGCTTTCTTGATCATAGGCGTTACAGAATGCCTCTGTGACGCTAACGTCACTTCCCCGCACACATAACAGAATAGGTCCACGCTGCTCACACAAGAGCGAGACATCCTGTCCTACACCTGCACTTGTAGAGACTGAAACTGAGACACTGACTGGCGGCTGATGCAATGGCCTTATCATGTGACCTAACGCTAGTCACAGCGTTAGTCACCCATGATTGTCATTTATGACTCAAAACATAATTTGAAATCAGAACGCACTGTGCATGAACGCAGCCTCCTTTATCTTCGAAACAAGAGCTAAACAACGATTCTTAATATCATATTCGTGTTCAGCACCCACAAAATAGCCATAAAAGACTTATTTCATCAATGCTAGTTTTTGACTGTAGATCAGTGTTATTACTGCCAACACAAATAGAAGCATTAATACATACAGACATTAAATCTGCAACACTACTGTATTTTTTTTAAAACACCGATATTCTTAAATCCTTGTAACTAAAAAACTTCACTACAGATACAGCATGCACCAATTGTTTCTTAGTTAAATTAATGACACTTTCACAAATACTCTGGTTATATAGAATGAAGAACCCTAAGATTCAAAGCTGAAGTACTGATGACCACAATGTGACAATACACACAGTGGTCCTTTAGAACAAATGTACATGTGTGCATGTATTTCACAAGTACACTTTCATTTCCTATTAATTATTCCACCCTGTTTCCAGAAATACTCAACTAAAATGACTTTTTCCAGAACATAACTTTGTAGTATTTGACTGCCTTATAATGATAAATCACTTTCAACTATGCTTCAGTATACCAACTTGTACTTGTCTTTCTCGTTGTCTTTAGTGTGAATCCGATGACCAAGTACATCTTGTAATATTTCAAGCTGTCTTCTTCTCTCATCTTCAGCACCTGCTGCAGTTTTGACAGTGCCACATGTATCATCCAAAACTTCATCACTCTCATAAAATCTTTCATCCAATGCAAATCTCTTATCACTTGCAAACTGAGACTGTAATTCTAGAAGCTGAAAACACAAAAATATTATACAATATTTTGTGCTACAAAATCATATATCATGCTGTATCAGTATCTCTCCAAAGTGCATAATGTAACAGTTTACTTGGATGTTGAAGGCCAATACAAAACTGAGTTAACAGATGGGGAAGAAGTGGAGAGTCCTTATGGCAGAAGAAAAGAACCATCAGTCCAGTGCTGTATTTCTTCTTTTACTAACAGTTTTTTTATAATGTGCCAGTAACAGGTAATGGCAGAACTATATCTGAATCTAAAAAGCAGGTTAAAGTACATGCCAGGAATCAATTAATTGCAACACAATGTGACTAGTGAAGAAAATGTCTATGCACCCTGTTTGATGGAATATAGTGTAAGTTAATGATGACCCAATCATCATTGCTTCAAAATACGCTCACATCTAAACAGACGCTTTCACATCATGCAGACAAATCACAGACTACAATAAAATAAAACATGAAAAGAAAAATGTAAAACTGATAAATTATTTAACATGCTATGCGTGATCAGTGTCCTATCACCAAGTCCAGTGACACTACATATGTGCTTCATACTCTGTGTTCATGAACAGGCATCAGTCCAACAGGATGAATAAAAAATTCAAGTTTTTTTGACAAATGCACACAATGAAGTATTCTCAGACAAATGACAATGTTAAGTGGAGTTCACATCCAACACTGCAGAGAGAGTGTCTAATCTCCACTGAGGCACTAATATGACAAATGATGCAACTTCATGTTGTACTTATAATCACACTATTACTTCAAAACTTGTCACCTGGCATGGACTACTTGAGGAACACTGGACAGGCAGTCAGTCATCACAGACCATGTGTCACTGAAACCAGGTATACTCTGTGAAGATGCCAGCTATCATTGGCCATTCTTCACAGTATTTTTTAGAGCTCCAGTTTGCTGAAGCATGCTGATAGTGAGATACTGTGACTGGCTTAGGAATGATCCTGTATCTCAAATAAAGTTGTTGGGATGCACCAGATCTCACTGGCTTCCTTCACTGAATGGTCCAAGCAGCCTGTCATTCTAGACAGCAACTTGGTGTCACTGAAGTGCATCCAGTGCTCTGCTACTGTTGACTTGCCTGGTTTGAACAGTCTTGTGTCTTGTGCATGTTCATTATACGTTGTCTCAGTCAGTCTGTCAAGTATACACCTTGCCACATTCACATGGTATGCAGTACATCCCGAAGGATGTATGGCCAACATACTGGTTTCAACAAGTGTGCATTATCTATGGCTGAAACATGAAATTTTAATTTTTCTAGACACCTGCTGATCTAGAAGGTACAGCTGCCACCCTGACCAGCATCCCCCTCCCATTGAATTTTATGTCCACTCTACTGCAACCACTAAGGTCTTTGTCCACTGGATAAGCACTAAGAGGACAACAGAGTGTTGCAATGGATGATGGTGTGAGCTCCAACAGAAAGCCATGGATTTATACAGAAAATGCACAGTCATGTCCCTCTCATCATATCAACCCATCAATAATGGAGACATGGAAGTCTCAAAAACACTGGATATGAACACCACATTTATAAGGCTATTTAGTGCAAATTGTAACAGCTAATACACGTATGTATGAATTTGGTTGCAGATTTTATGTAAGGGGAGAATTTTTAAAATATGTTAAAGACTTTAAAATTATAAATGAAAGAGTATGTTATTTGAGATTAAAAGCTAAATGGTTCTCCTGTACCTTGATAAATGTACCTGCACCAAGAAACAAAAAAATGGGAGAGGTAAAAGCAGAATTTTATAATTCATTAGGGCAAAATATAAATCAAATAGCTAATTCAGACATTAAAATAATACTTGGATATTTTAATGCAGAAATTGGTAAAGAAGACATACACAAACCCACCACTGGCAATGAAAGTTTACAAAATGAAACCAACAACAACGGAATAAAAATGACTCAATTCGCAATATCTAAAAGTTTTAATGTAAGAAGTACAACATTTCCACACAAAGGTATCCACAAAGAGACATGGTGCTCAGCAGATGGTAGGAGAGTGAATCAAACAGATCATGTCTCAATTAGTAATAGCTTTAGAAGTGCAATAACAGACATCAGAGCACTAAGGGGACCAGACACTGGATCAGATCACAACTTATTGAAGATAAACTTTAAAGTGAAATTAAGGGTAAAACTGAAAAGAAATATAATGAGGAAAGAAAAATTATCAATATTTTTCAAAATTCAAAGTGGAAAGAAGAATATGCTATAGAACTTAATAATAGGTTCGAAATATTGGAAAATATGGAAGATGAAGATAGTATTGACAACAATATTAATAACAAATGGGAAAACAAAACAATAATCAAGGAAACAAAACAACAGCTAACAGAAAAGGATGAAAGCACAGAAACACTAAAAAATAGATGGTACAACAAGGAATGCAAAATTGCAATAGAAGAAATGAAGAGACCAAGAGAAAAGTGGTTACTAAAAGGAAGAAGGGAGAATGAACAGCAGGAGTATCACCATAAAAGAAAAAAAGCACACAAAATAATTAGGAATAAGAAAATGTTATACATTAAAAATGTAACAGAATCAACAGAAGAAGATTGAAAGTATAATAACACAAGGAAACTGTATAAAACAATAAACCAATTTAAGAAAGGATATCAAAATAAATTTAACATGATTAGGAACAAAAAAGGAGAATTGGCTATGAATACTAAAGAGTGAGCAGAAATATGGAAAGAATATTTTGATAAATTACTAAACATAGAAGAACCAAAGGGATTAATTAAAATAGGAAATAGAGAAATTAATGAAGTTGAAGTAGAAGAACTTACTATAGAAGCTGTAAAAAAGGCAATGAGAAATTTAAGTTCCAGCCACCTTGTTATTGCAAGGCAGCTGGAACTGATGGAATACATCCAGAATTAATAAACTACAGAAGAAATAAACTATTGAATAGAATGTATGAACTAGTACGACAAATTTGGGAGGAGGAAAGAATACTCGACCAATATACAGAAACATAAGTAAGGAAGATGTACCAACTTGATGCAAACAATGTTACTATGATTTTATTCTCATAAATGGCGTCTACATGTTTCGGACATTTACACGTCCATCTTCAGGAGTTCTTATATACAGGTTGTTTCATGGACATGTAAATGTCCGAAACATGTAGAGGCCATTTATGTGAATAAAATCATAGTAACATTGTTTGCATCAAGTTGGTACATCTTCCTTACTTATATATATGATGCACGGTCACACTTACATCAAATAAAGAAACAATAATAGTTCCTATATACAAAGAAGGAAAGAGAGATAGGTGTGAGAATTACAGGGGGATGGAATAGCATTAGAAAATGCAGCTTACAAAATTTTGGTGAATATTACTTTGGGAAAAAATTAAACTGTATATTGAAAAAATTACCAGGGACAATCAGAATGGATTTAGAGATGGAATATCTGTAATTGACAACATATTTGTACTGAAAATAATAAATGAGAAAGTTTCGGAATAAAATCAGATTGTACAATATTTATTTATTGATTTTCAAAAGGCATTCGACTCTATATATAGATACAAGCTATGGAAATGTATGGAAGAAATTAAAATTCCTAAAAAAAAATTAATACAAGGGTGTATCCAAAAGTTCCAGGACAGTGCTTGTAAAAAGAAGTTTGCTTACCTTGGATGTTAAATTCCTCCATCACCTTCATAGTACTCCCCTTTTGCACGAATACAGCGGTCCCAGCGTTTCTGCCATGCTTGGAAGCATCCCTGGAAGTCCCTTTTTGGAACTGTGTCAAGTACCCGCTGCGATTCCTCTTGAATCTCTTCAATGGTGTCAAATCTTCGACCCTTCATATGAAGCTTCAGCTTGGGGAAGAGGGAAAAGTCACAGGGGGCCAGATTGGGTGAATATGGGGAATGGTGGACCACTGTCATGTTGTTCTTGGCCAAAAACTGCGAAACTTTAAAGAACCTGTGAGCCGTAGCACTGTCGTGGTGGATAATGAGGTTCTGGTTTTGCCATTTCTGTGGCCTCTTGCGCCGCACATTTTCAAGTAACCTTCTTAGAACATCACAGTAGAAGTCTGCATTGACCTTCATTCCAGGTGGGACAAATTCCCGGTGTACAATTCCCTCTTGGTCAAAGAAACAAATGAGCATCGTCTTCAATTTGCTTTTTTGCATACGCGCTTTTTTGGGTCTTGGAGACCCAGGACTCTTCCATTGCGAAGATTGCAGTTTTGTCTCTGGGTCGTAAGCATAAACGATGCTTTCATCGCCTGTGATGACGTTCAAGAGGAGTGTGGGATTGTTTATCACAGTTTCCTTCAGTTCCTGACAGATCGCTACTCGACTGTCTCTCTGATCCAGGGTCAACACTCTCGGCACAAACTTTGCTGCAATCCGATGCATGTTCAGCTGTTCTGTGAGAATTCGCTGACAAGATCCATAACCAATTCCAAGCTCTGCACAGAGATCGTGTATGGTACGACAACGATCCTGGTTGACAACCGCCCGTAGCTGTGCCACTTTTGAGGGGGTTGTTGCTGTGCTTGGCCGACCTGATCAAAGTTCTGCCATTCTTGAAAAGTACATACCACTCAAAAGTTAGGCTACGGCTCATGCACGAATCACCAAAAGCCTGTTTCAACATTTCAAAAGTTTCACTTCCCGTTTTACCCAATCTCACACAGAACTTGATGCACGCCCTTTGTTCGTCAACTTCCGCCATACCTCCAATATCAGAAAATTGCAGACAGCTGATGCAATACACACATAAAGGCATGTGCAACAATCAAACGCTTCCACATCCAACCACGCCACTCGGCACACTCACTCACAAGACACCACCGCAACACACCCTAGCGGGAAACTCGTGAACTTCAAGCAACTTGCTTATTATGAGCATTGTCCTGGGACTTTTGGATACACCTTCGTAAATATGTGTAAAACGTGTATAAAAGACAAGAAGTGCTGTGAGAATAGAAGGAACACTGTCATCTTTTTTTGAAAATAAAACAGGATTGAAACAGGGTGACCCTCTATCACAAATAATATTCAACTTAGCATTACAAACAGTGATGCAAAGTAAAAAATGGTTCCTAAGTGGTATAAAGATTGGTAAAGAAAAACTGAATGTATTAGCATATGCAGATGACATTGTATTAATTGGAAAAAATGAAACAGAAATAAGACAACTTTTTGTAGAAATAGAAAACATTGCCAGAAAGTTAGGACTACACATAAACCAAGAAAAAACAAAATATATGTTAGTGGAATGGAAAAACAGGTTAAAACAAATAAAACAGGACAATTAACAATAAAAAATTATACATTTGAAAGAGGTGAAATTTTAAATATCTAGGAGTTATACATAATGAAGATAACAATCACCAAATATATTTACAAGAAAGAATAAAAAATGCTAAGAAAACGTACTTTATGCTACAAAAAATTTTTAGAAGTAAAAATATATCTAAAAAACTAAAATTAAGACTAAAGAACACAATAATAGACAAAACTTTAACTAATTCATCAGAAACCTGGATACTAACAAAGAGAGATAGACAGTAAACAAACATTTTTGAAAGGAAAGTGCATAGAATATTAGGCCCAGTATAGGACAATAAAAAATAAAATTGGAGAATATTAACCAATAAAGAAATTTATGCAATGGTTAAAAAACCCACTATAACAGAGACAATAAGGTTACATAGATTATGTTGGTTTGGACATGTACAGAGAATGGAAGAATACAGAATTCCCAAAAGTATTATATATGAATTTGGAAACAACAAGGCTGAGAGGCAGACCAAGAAATCAATGGTAAAATGAAGTGAGGGAGGATGGAAGACTGGTTGGTGGAAAAGGGTGGAAGTAAAAGTTATATAAGAGAGAGGAACGGAAGAAGCTCCTGATAATGGCAAGGAATCATCGCATTCTGCACATGCCAATGGAATGAATGAATAATATGTAATTGTACTGTTGTGACCCTCATCAGAAATACACCACATGCCACTGCCAAGCTGATTATGGATAAGCTGTGCAAAATTACTAACTTCATAGACAATACAAGGTGCACCAATACCAAGCTCATCATAAACAAGCTATAGCAAATAGCATTAAGAGTTTAAGGAGTGTCATCCCCGTTGTGTAGGTAAACTAGATAAGTGGGTGGGTAGTCAAAAACACAACTCATATGATATATAAAAGATGTATATTCTTAAGAGTTAATATCAAAACAACATGTTTCGGCCATATATGGCCATCATCAGGTTTTATGTCAATTAAGACTTCACTATACAACAGAGAGACACACACGGACTCCACCATACATGTTAGTACCATTCTCATACACCCCCACATATGTCACCTAAGTTCCCCCTATAGATCTCTCACACTTTATGTTCACCCACAGGTCGTTCCTGCTAAGGTCATCCATAGACAGCCCCACAACAGCAACCTCCTAGAAGAAAGGGAGGATGACATCTAGTTAGACACCCCTTGATGACAATCTACATACCCCAGGATGAGACCCCTGTACCACCGGAGTGACACTACATATCAGTCTAGCATACTATCCGCCGGTACATAACAGATATAGTTCGACAATAATTTGACGTTGAGATCTCCACATCATAACTCAATTCACGCAATTTGTATAGTGAAATATTGACATAAAACCTTATGATAGCCATATATGGCTGAAACACGTTGTTTTGATATTAACTCTTAAGGATATGCATCTTTTATATATCATATGAGTTGTGTTTTTGACTACACTCCCACCTATCTAGCATTAAGAGTTGTGTTTGACCGTGATACTTTGTTTGTATTCCGTGTAGTACAACACAACAGGATGAATCAGAATAAAATAAATATGCTGCACACCAGAGCTTTTGTTAGTTTTGTTATAAACTGTTATAAGAAGTGCACGGGATATTTGGGAAAATATGGTACTGTATGTGCTACCGCTGATGGATTCAGAAATCAATACAGAACTGTTTTATGACATGGACCTCAAAGAAAATTGCACAATGGAAATCTCCTATACAATATTCTTTTGAAGATATGCAGCAGAACCTTCACGTAACAAACCTGACTTTGTTATGCGGCATTTATACACAGAATATAGCTCTCTCTCTCTCACACACACACAGTGAGTTACAAACTTTCTGTTCATGCAAGGGACAAATTTTGTGAATATTTGTTACTGAACTTATGCTATTTTGATTGTTTTTATTTTGATTTATTTATGTATTTTGAGTTTGTTTGCATTTAACTTACTGTTAATTTTATGTCTTTTACTTGTGTTCATTTGTATTGAATCTTTGGTAGCCCATGCCCCACTGTTTGTAAACTAGTATTTTTCCACTCACATTTGGCATCAGAGCACCAGTTACGGAAATTTCCATTAGCTAGCATGCATCTGCATTTCTTTGTTTGAAAGCGACACTATGCTTGCACGTGTACCCTCATCCCAGACTAGCTTATGTTAGCCAATCAAAATCTGGGATCTATGTCACGTGGTTTCTTTGTCCACGAGAGAAGCGCAGCTTCGCTTCTCGCTAAGTTTCGTCAGACAAAGTATAGCTACCTTTACGTACAGACGTGCACGTCACCCGCTCGCTTTATCCTTTGTCTCTTCTGTGTTTTACTGACACAAAGTATTGTGAACGTGTCCCCAGCGACACAAGGGCTCTCACGCCCAACCTCTCATTGTGTTCAACGGCAACACAATATATTGTACCAACAGGT